>Ga0306907_1000493_pt1 | contig 16894 bp, 10 predicted proteins | sample AntRauTorcE11898_FD_190415 | JGI IMG/M metagenome (GOLD analysis project Ga0306907, IMG submission 190415) | Saline lake microbial communities from Rauer Islands, Antarctica - Metagenome Torckler E11 #898 (v2) (version 2) | ecosystem: Environmental > Aquatic > Non-marine Saline and Alkaline >... | reverse complement strand
GCCGCCTGCTTTAAAAGGGGGAGATCACCGTGGGCTTCCGGCAGGTTTTGAACCGTTATATCCAATTTATCTTGCAGCTCGGAATATTCGTCTATTACTGTTTTGCAGGCTTCACTGAAGATAGTACTCATATTCACACGTGTCTTCACAAGCTCGGTCTGTGCAACCCGTGAAAATGAAAGGATGTCATCGATTAATCTCCCCATCTTTTGTGAATTATCTATAACTACGTTAAGCAATCGCTTCCCTTCATCATCCAGCTCTTCCGAATAATCTTCTAATAAAATCTCACTGAACCCCGAGATGGCCCGAAGAGGCGTGCGAAGATCATGCGATACCGAGTAACTAAAAGCCTCTAAATCGCTGTTGGCCTTTTCCATCTGCTGTTTAGCCCGTTTCAAATCCTCTTCCATCTTTATCCGGTCGGTAAGATCACGAGCCGTTGCAAAAATCCGTTCCTTAGTATGATCGGTCCGCGCAGACCACGAGAACCACCGGTATTCACCGTTCTGGGTTCGATACCGATTGGTAAAATCCAAGGTTGTTTTTCCTTCTTCCAACTCCTCCATTACTTGTAGCGTCGAATCTATATCATCAGGGTGAACAAAATCTAAAAATGGCCGGGAAGTAAGTTCCTCTTCAGAAAAGCCCAAGATCTCTTCAAAAGCCTTGTTTACCCTTTTAAAATATCCATCAGTGCCTGCAATACACATGGGTTCAACGGAAAGATCAAATAACTTATCGTTTTGAAGCATCTCTTTTTTCTACTTTTTCTTTACTGGGGAGTCTTAATAGGGTCCTTTCGGACTTCCATAGAATGCTCCAAAGCTCATTTCTTTTGATAAAAATCGTAAATTTTTCTACGTCTTAGCGCCTAAACTACGTTTAATCTTACTATTATTACTCTTAGTTACTTAGGCGCAAGCACTTAACTTATTAAAATTTTAAACATTAAAAAAATCTAATTTTTATATGTGCCTAAGCCAAGGTTGAATCTGCGAGGCGACCTTTCGGTTTTTTTGATTGGATTTTTATGCCTATATGCGGCGATCCGCTTTCGTTAGGAGGTTGACCCAAAGGGATTCCTTCGGAGCCGCACTGTACTCACCTCGGTGCAATAAGAATAGGGTTTTTACAACGTCCTCTATTATGAAATGGGCGAAATTTTCTTTGGGAGTACCCTGTGGGGCACCGGGCTGATTATGATCAGCATGGGCATTCTTTATGTAATCGTAAACGCCCTCACCAAAGCAAAAAAAGTGTAGTTCTCACTTTTCAGCCTTGCTGCCCAGCCAGCTTTCCCGGAATGATTTCATTTCACTGGTCAACTCCTTGCCGACCTGTTCGTAGGGCACCATTTGCAGGGTGGGGTCTTCGGCTAAAACAAGAGTGCTTTCATATTTTTCATCAAGCGATCGGTAAGTAATGGACAAAGAATCGCCCGGGGAATGAGCGGCTAATAGTCGTTGTAAATCGCGCGCATTGCTGATCTCCTGTCCACCAATACTTAAAACAATGTCACCCCGATCCACACCGGCCTTATACAAGGGACTGCCCACCGTAGTATTCGCTGAAATGGTAGGCTCATCCACTTCGAAATCAATATTTGTGCTTCCGGTTTGCATCGCCGCCGCTCCGGGGTTTTCTTGCTCCAGCAAAAAGCCGGCGTGGGCCAACAGCGGTTTTAAATCAACCATGGCGCTTCCGTAAATATGATCGTCAAAAAACTGCTCGGCAAAGGCAGCGTTGTCCGTTAATGCGGCTAACATCGTTTCTAAATCATCAAGGGTGTAGGGCATCTCGCGCTTGCCAAATTTTTGCCACATGGTGCGCATGTAATCATCCAGGGTGATATTTTCGAACCGCGTGCGCAGGGTTAAATCAAGCCCCATCCCCAATACCGAACCCCATGAATAATAAGAGATAAAGGTATTCGATTTATTTTGCTGGTCGATGGATGAAGCCGCATCCACAAAGGGGGCCTGGCGACTCATTTCTACGGGGCTGTAATACCTGCTACCGGCTGAATTGAGCACGTAGTTAAGTGTGCCGCCCCAGCCCTCGGCATATTCTTGGTTGGAGGTGAGCCCGGTTCGGCGGATAATCAGATCATCATAATAGCTGGTAAATCCCTCAGCGAACCACAGCGCGCCGGACACATTGGCCTCGGTAAAATTAAACGGTTCTAAACTTTGCGGACGCAGTCGTTCCACATTCCAGGCATGAAAAAATTCGTGTGATAGTGTTCCCAGATTACGCATCGCTCCGTCTTCAAGCGATCGGGTGCTGGTTAAAATGGTGGAGTTGCGATGCTCCATGCCGTCGCCGAAAACATAGGGCAGATAATCAGCGATAAAGGTGTAGGTTCCGTAATCAAAAGCGGGTGGTTCGCCGTATACGGCAATTTGTTCGGCCACCACTTTTTTTGCCATATTGGTATATTCGTTAAACTGCTGAACAGTACCGTTGTGATGCAGCGCCAGCCGAATGGTGTATGCGGCAGTATCGCCGGCAACGGTCCAGGAATTCATACTAAAATCGCTGAGTTCCGTGGGGCTGTCCATGAAGTAGTAAAAATTGGGTGCGGTGAAGGTATTTGCCGAATTTGTTGGTTTGAGCTGGCTGGCTACCTTCCATTTTACATCTTTCGGGGGGTGAAAACGCACGGTTATGGGCTGATCCGTCAGGTCTTGGGCCCAGATAAACGTAGCGGGCATATTCAAGTGGGCATGTTCTCGGTTCACCCCCGAGTAAGTGCCATCGGCGCGATCGCCATACAGTGTGTACGAAAATTTAACCGTGCCATTGTGTTTGTTTACCATCCAGTTGTGCAAGTCGGGGCGGGTGATTTCGAGCGTATCACCTTGGTTATTTGTAGCATAAACGTTATACACATTCTTGGCAAATTCGTGCAGCGCATAGCGGCCGGGTGATGTGCGGCTCATGGTAAACTGTACCGGGCCGGGATTAACATTTTTGACGCTAAGCGTAATTTCTGCTTCATTATGGGCTACGTTGGGAAAGCGTACATCGTAGAAAATATTGGTATTGGATTGTGCTTTTACCGTATATCCAAGCAACATAAAACCCAGGAAGAAAAGCAATGTTGAAAAACGTCTCATAAAAAATCATTATTTAATTAGAAAATATAGAATGAAGATAGGCGATCAGAAATATATTACAAACTGCTTGGTTATTACCAAAAATTGCGCGAAGAAGAGACCGAGCCCCACAGAGGAAAAGCAACTATTTTATACAGTTTATAGTCCAAGAGGCCTTTGCAAAACTAAATAATTGTGTCATTCTGTCCGCCAGCCGGCGGACAGGATGACAAGGGTGGTTTTTTAAAGGCCTCTCCAAAACAAATCGTTAAAAATAAAGGCCAGTCATACAAAAGCGCTCTTACCGGTAATAGCGCGGCCTACAATAAGTGAATTAATCTGCTTGGTTCCCTCGTATGAATAAATTGCTTCCGAGTCGGCCACGAAGCGCGCAACATTATAGCGCAGTAAAATGCCGTTTCCGCCCAGAAGTTCGCGGGCCTTGCTCACAATATCACGCGTTTTGAGTGTACAAACAACCTTGGCCAACGATGCGCGTTCGTCCGTCAGATTGCCCTCATCCTGCAGCTCGGAGAGCCGGAACACCATAGACTGCATGGCCGTAAGGTTGGTGAGCATTTCCACCAGCAGATCTTGCACTAACTGAAAGCTCCCAATTGTTTTCCCAAACTGCTTGCGGTCGTTACAATAGGCAAGGGCATTTTCGTAAGCTCCCCGCGCGCAGCCCACGGCCTGCCATGCCACCGAAGCACGGGTCAACTTTAAAATGCGGGAAGTGTCCTTAAATGAATGTGCTTCCTGCAGACGGTTTTCTTCCTTCACCTCACAATCTTCAAGGGTGATGAGTGCATTCTGCACCGTGCGCAGCGCCATTTTATCCTCAATTTTATCTGCTTTGAATCCGGGATTATCTTTTTCTACGATAAAGCCTTTGGTATCACCGCTGTCCACGTCTTCGGCCCAAATAATGGTAATGTCGGAAAAGGTGGCATTGCCAATCCACTTCTTTTGGCCATTCAGTACCCAGGTATCACCCTTGCGCTTGGCCTTGGTTGTAAGTCCGCCGGCTACGGCCGACCCTACTTTCGGTTCGGTCAGCCCAAAGGCACCCAGCACGTTCATCTTCTGCATTTCGGGCAGCCATTGTTGTTTTTGTGCTTCACTTCCACATTCATAAATGGCACCCATTGCCAGACCGCTTTGCACACCAAAAAAAGTGGAAATTGACGGATCAATGCGCGCCATTTCCTGTGCTACAAATCCCTGTAATACATTCGATTTTCCCGGACAGCCATAGCCCTCAAGCGTGAGACCACAAACATCGAGCTCGGCCATTTTCGGGATAATATGCATCGGAAACTCCGCTTTTTGCCAGTATTCATTGGTGATAGGTTCCACCTCCGTTTCCATAAAATCGCGAACTTTAAGCTGTATTTCACGCTCCTCGGGGGTAAGCTTGGCCGACAAATCATAAAAATCGCCATCAACGGGCGGCGGCTCACGATCGGCACTGCCCCCATCCATCATTTTCATCATCTTCTTAAGGTCCGACTCGCTCATCTTATTAACCTTACTGATGAGCTTGCCCAGATCTACTTTTTGCGCAAGTTTTAAGAGGCCGCTGATATTCAAATTTCTGAGAATTGAAAAAACAGAGCTTTTGTCACTGCGGGCCATAGGGTCGTATTAGTTTGGGGTTGAGTTCCCTAACACCAGCTACGGCCTAAAGGTTTGCATGGGCAAAATTTTCAAGACGGTTTGCCATGCCGGGCAATATATTCCTGCGGACTCATCCCCGTAACCTGCTTAAACTGAGTATGAAAAGCGCGATACTCTGTCGGGCACATATCTGTGTCTTTTCCGAGTTCAATGTTAAAATATTTAACCTCGTAAAACCCCGCCTCCATTGCTATTGCACTAATATTTTTATGACACAAATTGGGGTCAGCCAGCATCTTTTTGCCATATTCTAAATCCTCTTGGGGTGGGGTGTACATAGGGTTAGGTTTTATTAAAGTGAGCCGTTATTGTTGTAATAGTTTAGTTTGGCAGCCTTCTTATTTAGGAAGTTTGATAAAAAACTAGGCTTTCCGTCTTGCGGCATATATATGCCGGTATCCGGTGCTTCATATTCAACAAGCGAAACGCCCGTGGTTTTAACAAAGTGCTCATGGAAATACCAAAACTCACGCTGCGTAATATCCGTCACACTTTTAAAAAGACGGTTAAATTTTGAACGATAGGTATATCCTAATTTTTGTGCTATTTCGTTCATTTCATATTTTCTGCTTTCGGGGTCAGCCAAAAAATCCTTGATTTCTGCTACCTTGCAGTGTATAAAAAAAAATTCAATCGTCAACCCGAAATGATTTTTACACATATTTATGGACGGCGGATATTTTTCAAACCCTAACATTAAAGCCAGTTCAACATGCTTTATGTCGGTATTTTTATAGATCTGCTGTTCCCAGCACAAATCAAGAAATTTTCGGGCCTCTTTCGAATGCGGCTTCATCCAGCCTCGGTATTTTTTATTTAGCGATACATTCTGCAGAAAATGTATCGTCATATATTGTTTAAGTTCGCAAAGTGATTAATGTTTTCCCAATATAGATAAGAACACCGGGCACCCCTTTTGTTACAAAAAAGTAGAAATATTAAAAAATTCTAATAAATGGTGACTAGTCCAAGTGATCCACCATTCCACACATTTTCTCCTGTTGCTACTCCTGCCGGATGCTTTCAACAGGATTCAGCAGAGCAGCTTTAAGCGACTGATAGCCGACGGTAATAAGGCATATTAATATACTTAACAGGCCCACCCCTAAAAATATAACCGCCATATTCCATCCCATTTGCAGCCGGTAAGGAAAATCCTGCAGCCACCAAGAGGTCAAATAGTAGATAACCGGCCAGGCAATTATATTTGCAATGAGAACTATTTTAAAATATTCTTTTGACAGCAACAGCACAATACCACTTTCCGAAGCTCCCAGCGTTTTACGGATACCAATTTCTTTCGTTCGTTTTGATGCCGTAAAAGATGCCAGCCCAAAAAGCCCGAGACACGCCACAAGAATACAAAGCACCGTAAATATTCCCATCACCGAACTGGTAGTAGCTTCCGATGCATATATTTTTTCCAACTCCTCCTCTTGAAAAGAATAATTAAAGGGTGTGATTAAGTTGATGTCTGACCATACTTCTTCTAAGCGGGCCAGGGCCTGTTGCGTGCGGCCCGGTACAATTTTTGCCGCGGCAAAATGTATTGCACCTAACCGATATCCCTGATTATATGCCAAACATATCACCGTGGGTTTAATCTCTTTTTTTACAGAGGTATAGTTAAAATCTTCAACAACCCCAATCACCTGCATTTTATTTTTTCCACCGTCGTTGTCGGTATAATAAAACAACTCTCCCAAAGCCGCCTGTGGATTATCATGACCCAGCTTCTGGGCCATTTTTTCATTTATAAGTAAACTCTTTTCACCGTCGGTAGCATATTCTTTTGAAAAAGAACGTCCGGCCACAACCCGTACCCCAAAAGTTTCAATAAAATCGTGCAGTACCCATAAGGCATGATTGGTTTCGCCCTGCTGACCGCCCTTGCCGGCCGGGGCAATTTTCCAGGAATCTATTTCATCCGAACCCAGTATTTTGCCCATTCCGGTCACCGAAAGGATAGACGAATTTTGCTCAACTCGTTGCTTAAAGGCCGGGTATTCCCACGCAATTAGATTGCCCGAAATAGGCATGATGGCAATATGCTGTTTTTCGAAACCCAGCTTCTTTTCTTGTAGGTGCTGCAGCTGTAGGTACACAACAATGGTTCCGATGATAAGGATCACTGACATGGTAAATTGTACAATAACCAATCCCTTGCGCAAGGTTGTACTGCCTTTGCCCGTAGCCAAATCACCGCGTAAAATTTTCTGTGGCTCTAAGCCCGACAGGTACAACGCCGGATACGCTCCCGCAAAAAGCCCCACTACAACAATCAACCCTATAATGCCAAGCAGCAGCATGCTATTTTGAAACGGATTAAACACCAGGCTTTGCCCTATAAAATTATTGAAGAAAGGCATGGATATCATCACAAAAGCCACCGCAATGAGTACCGCAATAACGGTGAGCAAAAATGCCTCACCCATAAATTGCAAAAATAGATTAAAACGACCGGCGCCCAATGCTTTGCGAATACCCACCTCACGGCTGCGTTCGGCCGCGCGGGCGGTGGCCAAATTCATAAAATTAATGCAGGCAATAAGTAAGAGTAGCAGTGCCGCTGTTGAAAAAAGATATATATAAAAGATGGAACCGTTGGACTGTAACTCGTAATTGAGATCAGAGTAAAGATGAATGCGTTCCAGCGGTTGCAGCCCAATCTCAAAGGTTGCATTTTCATCGCGTGTATTGGAGTAATACTTTTCTACAAAAGCAGGCAACCGGCTTGAAAGCTCATCGGCATTTATTCCATCTTTTAACTGTACATACGTCCAATTTCTATTCCCAAACCAGTTACTATACAGTTCTTCCGGATTTGAATAATACACATTCAGGCTGTTGAAAGAAGCAAGTATATCGGCTTTAAAATGGGAGTTGGCCGGCAGCGGTTCCATAATTCCGGTTACCGTCATATTCATGCGTCTGGTATTATAATAAACCGTTTTCCCAATGGGGTCTTCATCCCCGAAAAATTTCTTCGCTATCTCGGGTGTTATTACCAGCGAAAGCGGTTTTGATAGCGCCGTTTTAGGATTGCCCCGAATTAGTTTTGCATCAAAAAATTCAAAATAAAGCGAATCGGCAAAATAGAAATCAGATTCCAGAAAGGATTCGAGATTTGCTTTAGTAACATTAGAGGTATCATCCGGAACTATCATGGTATGCGTTTCTTCAAAACCGTTGAACAGGCGTACCGTTTTTTTGATCAACCGTGGATATTCCGATTCGAGCGTGGGTGCAAGCGGAAAGGGCGTTGTTGCATCCATATTGGTTTTTTCCGGGGTGATGGTTGCTTGGGTCAGCCGATAAATATCATCGCTATTTGGGTGGAATCGATCATAGCTTAGCTCATGCTGTACATATAACCCTATAAAAATGCAGCAGGCTACAGCAATTGCCAAGCCTAATACATTGATAATCGTGTGGCCTTTTCGCCTTTTAAAATTGCGAAATGCCAGCTTCAAGTAATTTTTAACCATTGATACCCTGTTAATCGGGAATTAAGATGAGACGTATTTCATCCCTTTTATTGTTAAGAACAACACTTGGGCGGAATGTTACAAAAAAAAGTCGAATGTTAAAATTTTCTTATAAAGGGGATGTATTTTACCTCATAGACTTATTAAATCACACATCAATAACGCTGAACGCTTTCATCAATCTTTATCATATGGATTTTCCTTAATAATGGCGCCGTCTTGCAGGTTGATGATGCGCTTGCCGTAGGAGGCCATTTTTCGGGAGTGCGTTACCTGAATGATAGTTACATCTTCTTCCCGGTTCAGTTTTTGAAATAACTCCATAATCTGCTCGCTCTGCTCGGAGTGGAGATTGCCCGTCGGCTCATCAGCCAGAATCAATTGGGGTTTGCCAATAAGCGCTCGCGCTACGCCCACCACCTGTTGCTGCCCGCCGGAAAGCTGCGGGGGAAACAGGTCTTTTTTTGCTACAATATTGAAGCGGTCCAGCATATCGGCCACCATGGCTTTACATTTTTTGCTTTTGACCTTTCGGTACAGCAGCGGCATTTCAATGTTTTCATAGACCGTCATCTCATCAATCAAATGATAGGCCTGAAACACAAACCCAATATGTGAGCGATGGTATTCGGTGCGGCGCTTTTCGCTCAGTCCTTGCACGGCATCCCCGTTAAACTCATATTCACCCTCATCGGCGTCATCCAAAAAACCGATGATATTGAGCAGGGTTGATTTTCCCGCTCCGCTGGGCCCCATTATGGTTATAAAATCGCCTTCCTTGATGTCGAGATCAATTCCTTTTAAAATGAAATTGCGCTCAAAGCGCTTGTCTATGTAGCGATCTACGTTTCTAAGTTTAATCATGTTTTTTAGCTATCAGTTTTCAGCGGTCAGCTATCAGCAAGCTGAATGCTTGGTTATTTATTTTTAGTTGAGGCAAAGGTGAAACACATGTTCTGAGGGAGCTCTGTTCCCGAAGAACAGTTGAATTACACACCCCGTCTTTCGTCCCAAACTGCGGGACGAAATCCACCCCTCTCCCCGTAAAAACCGGGACAGGCAAGAGGGGATTTTTACCTAAGCTTTTATTCACTTCGCAAACTGTCCACCGGGTTCGCCAGAGCCGCGCGAATGCTCTGCCAGCTTACCGTGGCCAGGGCAATGAGCAAAGCCAGTCCACCGGCCAGCAAAAAGATACCGGGTCCAATCTCAATTTTATAGGCAAAATCAGCCAGCCATTGGTTCATCGCATACCAGGCAATCGGCACCGCAATGATGAAGCCTAAAACCACCAGCTTTAAGAAATCTTTGCTGAGCAAGCCTACAATATTAGTCATCGTGGTTCCCAACACTTTGCGAATGCCAATTTCTTTGGTGCGTTGACGAGCAGTAAACGCCGTTAATCCTAACAGTCCAAGGCAAGCAATAAATAACGCCAGTAATGTTAAGCCCCCAAACACCTGCCCCAGCCGTTTTTCGGAATTGTATTGCCGATCCAGCTCCTGATCCAAGAAGTAATACCAAAAGTAACTACCCGGTGAAACGGCGTTCCATGTCTCCCGAATTTGAGTCAACGTCTCAGCCGTTTGGCCCGGCTGTAGCCGTACTAAAGTTGAATTAACTTCATTGCTAAGATGCATGACAAGCGGCTCAATAGGGTTATGAAGCGAAGCATAACTAAAATCTTCTACCACACCGATCACCTGCCCTTCTTTGGAAACTTCAAAGGAGGTTCCATCCTCACTGAAATCATACCACTCCATTTTTTCGCCCACGGGATTGTCCCATCCTAAAAAAGAAGCCGCTGCTTTGTTAATCACAAATGCGTTTTGGTCGCTTGCCCGTTCTTCATCAAAAGAGCGGCCGGTGGCCATTTTCATTCCCATGGTTTCAATGAAACCCGCGTTGACCCGAAGGGTGCGCATGGAAGGCAAAGAATCAGCCGGCATTTGTTCGGTTCGCATGGGATAAAACGGAAAGCGCTGCCCCGGCACGTTGTATGCTCCCGAAACGCTCGATACGCCCGGAAGCGTAAGTAACTCTTTGCGAAGAACCGGGTAGTTTTTTCCTTCCATGACTACCACTTGCTCATCATCAAAACCCAGGCTTTTATTTTGCATGTAATTAAGCTGCGAAAACACCGTTATGGCTGCGATAATGAGAAATGTTGATATGCAGAACTGAAAGACCACCAATCCTTTACGCAATGATATTGATCCTGATGATGCTTGTGTTGATTTTCCTTTGAGTGTATTCACAGGATTAAACTTAGATAAAACAAAAGCGGGATAACTTCCTGCTATAATGCCTACGATAAGGGCAACACCCATAAGACTTATCGCAGCCAACCCATCATAACCGTATGCCATACTCAATGGTTTTTGGGTGAAATCTCTGAAAAAAGGAAGGCTCAATTCAACCAAGATAAGAGCCAATGCCAGAGCAGCAAAACTTAGTATAATAGCTTCACCTAAAAATTGGGCAATCAACTGGCGGCGACTGGCCCCCAGCGTCTTCCGCATTCCTACTTCTTTTTCACGCAGGGTGGAGTAGGCGGTGGACAGATTCATAAAATTGACGCACGCCACCACCAATACAAAAATTGCAATGATTACAAGAATATATACGTAGATCAAATTACCGGAGACAACGCCTATATCTTTATCCTGGGGATGAAAATAAATATCAGTTAGCGGTTGCAACCGAGCCTTCGGGAAATCATCGCCTGCATATTTTGTATAAAGCGAGGGTAAAGCGTTTTCTATCATTGTCGGTTCCACATTATCTGATGGTATTATGTAGGTATAGAAACCGTTCCATGACCAGTTGTCCATCATATTACCCATGTAGGTTCTAAGCCGGGCCATAGGCACGAGTGCATCAAAGCGGTGGTGTGAATTGAATGGTACGTCTTCGAAAACGCCCGTCACCTCCAGGTCACGCCCCCACATATTCATCGTTTCTCCCATGGGATTATCGCTCCCAAAATACTTTTCGGCCGTTGTTTCACTTAATACAATAGAGTTGGGCGCCGACAGGGCTGATTCGGAATTGCCCCTGACCATCGGATGGGAAAAGACACGGAATACCGAAGGATCGACGTACGTAATTCGCTTTTCGGCAAACGACTTATCTTTGTACACCAAATCGGCCGGCGCCTGGATAGGCCAGAACCGCGTAGCCTCTTCTACAAGATCCGGATAGTCTGCTTTTAGTGCTCCCGCCAGTGGCGGTTGGGTAGCGGCCGAGGCACCGCTCAACACCCGGTAAATCCGATTAGAGTTTTTGTGATAAGTGTCATAACTAAGTTCATAACTCACCCACAGGCCAATCATAATACAAGCGGCCAGCCCCACGCCTAAACCTGTAATATTAATAAAGGCATATCCTTTATGGCTTGTTAAATGACGCCAGGCAATTTTGAGGTAGTTTTGTAACATAATTGTATGTAGTTAGTTGTAGGTTGTCCGTTGTGGGTTGTGCCAGCAATCTGTGTCCAAAACCCCACAAGTCCCCCCTCGGAGGGGTACTTCTAACGACGTATGTCGGAAGAGGCGGGGTGGGTCAACTATTTCGACTATTTTTTCATATTTATAATACCTTGCTCTCAAAATCACACACCCCGATCCCGCAGAAAAACCACTGCGGGACCACCCCTCTCAAGAGGGGAATTTTAAACCGAAGTTATTACTCCGACCTCAGTGAATCCACCGGATTCGCCAGTGCTGCCCGAATGCTCTGCCAACTTACCGTAGCCAAGGCAATGAGCAGCGCCAGTCCACCGGCCAGAAAAAATATGGCGGGACCGATTTCTATTTTATAGGCGAAGTCCGCCAGCCACTGGTTCATGGCATACCAGGCTATGGGCACGGCAATCACAAAACCAAGTGCAACGAGTTTTAGAAAATCTTTGCTGAGTAAGCCTACGATGTTGGTAATGGTAGCGCCCAGCACTTTTCGGATGCCAATTTCTTTGGTGCGGCGCTGGGCAGAAAAGGCGGCTAAGCCTAACAGTCCAATACAAGCAATAAAGATGGCGATACCTGCGAATACAGAAAATGCCTGGCTTAACTTTCGATCCGTGTCATAAAGCTGGGCAAATTTATCATCAAGAAAATGATACGTCATTGCCTCTCCGGGAACTTGCTTATCCCATTCTGCTTGCAAGTGATCTATAACACTGCTTGTTTGTTCGGGATTGAAACGAACTGCCAATAAATTATACGTATTATACCAACCGGCATCTGATGGCTTCATTTTTATATATACCGGGGTAATTTTATTGTGCAGCGATTCAAAGTGGAAATCTTTTACGACTCCAATCACTTCCGAACCATCATTTAATTTTCGGCCAATGGCCTCTTCTGGGGCTCCCCATTCAAGCTCTTGAACCATCGCCTCATTTATAACACGAGCTGTATCCCTGTCGGTAGAACGATTCTCATCAAAATACCGGCCTGCAACCAATTCCAGTCCCAACACATCTTTGTAATCGGTATCGGCTCGCAGCAGGTGTACGCTAAACTCGTTTTCAGGATTTTTAGGGTCGAAGGGTTGGCTAACTCTCATTTGGAATTGACTGGGAATGCCGCTTGCGGCTGATGCATTAATCACCCCGGACTGCTGCAGCGTCGCTCGCTTAAACGGTTCAAGATCATCCTGGAGTTGATACGCTTGAATGTACATCACCTGATCTTTCTCAAAGCCCAAATCTTTTTGCAACACATATCCAAGCTGGTTGAAAGCAACAAGCGTGCAGATTATCAAAACAGTTGTAACGGCGAACTGTGTAACTACCAGTGTTTTTCTCAGCTTAGAACCCGTTAACGAAGAATTAGGTGTGCCTTTTAGAACCCCTGCCGGTCTGAATCGGGATAGAAAAAACGCCGGATAAACGCCGGAAATAATTCCAATCACCACGGAAATCCCAAACAGAGAAAGTATATAAGGGTAGTTAGTAAGCAAATTCATTGATAGATTTTTATCTAAAAAATCATTGAAAAAAGGGAGAAATAGTTCACTGAGAAAAAGGGCTACAAAAAAAGCGGCAATGGTCAGAATCACAGCCTCAGTCATAAATTGCATCAAAAGCTGCTTTTTCTGTGCACCCACCGCTTTCCTAATGCCCACTTCAATAGAACGTCTGGCGGCACGCGCCGTGGCAAGATTCATGTAGTTGATACAAGCCAGAAGTAAAATAAAGATCCCAATAGCCGAAAAGATGTAGATATATTTCATGCTTCCTTTGAAGCCATCAGCCGTTACAAGTTCGGACAGGTACAAATCACTCATAGCAACCGGGAAAAACCGTGTTTTCTTTTCAGTATCAATATTTTTTTCGACTATTGAAGCGACCTTGCCCTCAACATCCTTCCAATTAGCCTTATCTTGTAACTGTACATACGTATGGAACATACTGGCGCCCCAGGAATCCCTGTTACTCTCCACGGAAGAGGTGCCAAGAATAGAAGTAATAAAGTCGAAACTTACATACGAGTTATTCTCCATATTTTTAGCAATGCCAGTAATGGTATATTCCTTATCGTCGTACCGCTGAATGCGAATGGTTTTCCCGATAGGATTTTCATCCGGGAAATATTTGTCGGCCATTTCTTGAGTAAGCACTACTGAGGAAGGATCATCCAATACGGTCTCGGGATTTCCGGCAACAAGTGGAAAACTAAAAACTTCAAAAAAATCTTCCGTCGACATCATAATGTTATCTTCGGTTACGGGGTCTTCGTCCGGCCTGCTTACCTTTCCTGATCCAGGCCACATGGTTACCAAATAATGCTCTACTTCCGGAATCTCTTCATTCATTGATGGTCCCACGGGATACGGGGTACTCAGGTTTTTACTCACATTTTTGCCGAATTGACTCTCTCGTCCCACGAAATAAATCTGATCGCTTTTCTCATGGAAATTATCGTAACTCAGCTCATCCGTCACAAAAAGCATGATAAGAATAAGTGAAAAGAGGCCGATGGATAGTCCCAGCACATTAATTACAGAATAAAACTTATTCCGGGTAAAATTCCGCCAAGCAATTTTGAGATAGTTTTTAAACATGATTTTGTGTGTTTTTCGTTGTCAGTTGGTTGTTGTTAATGGTCTGTTGTGGGTGGTAGCGGTCTTACAACAAACAACTGACCACGAACCACATCCCACTACCTATACTCCAAAAACCGTACCACAATTAAAAAACGGGCTTAGAAACCGTTCAACCAACATAAAGAAAGGCGTACTGTTCGGCGGCGGACACTCACTGTTCGATATAGGACAGCTATCAGATTTCAGCGGTCAGCTTTCAGCCTCAAGTTCGATGCTGTTTTACACTGATAGCTGAAGGCTGACGTCTGACAGCTTGCTACACGTGAAATCCTTCCTGCATATTTTCGGTGACCACGTGTCCGTCAAACAGGTGAATCACGCGCCGGGCATAATCGGCATCATGCGGGGAGTGGGTTACCATCACAATGGTGGTGCCCTTTTCGTTAAGCTCGGCCAGCAGCTTCATCACTTCATCGCCATGGTCGGAATCGAGGTTCCCAGTGGGCTCATCGGCAAGGATGAGTTTGGCATCGGCCACGGTGGCCCGAGCGATGGCTACGCGCTGTTGCTGTCCCCCGGATAGCTGCTGCGGAAAGTGGTTCCGGCGGTGCATCATATTCATGCGATCCAGGGCGGTCTCTACCTTTTCTTTGCGCTCTGATGTGGAAACGCCCAGGTACAAAAGCGGCAGTTCCACATTTTCGAAGACGGTGAGTTCGTCAATCAGGTTAAAACTTTGGAATACAAAGCCGATATTGCCTTTGCGCAGTTGGGCCCGGTCTCTTTCCGATTTATCAGAAATTTCCTCACCCATAAAATGGTATTCGCCCTCGCTGGGGTTATCCAGCAGACCCATAATATTGAGCAGGGTAGATTTTCCGCAGCCGGAGGGACCCATTATGGCACAGAATTCGCCGGCCTCAATTTCGAGGTTCACGTTATTAAGTGCCGTGGTTTCTACATCTTCGGTGATGTAAATCTTTTTAAGGTTTTTAGTATTAATCATGATGTTTTTGGTTTATTGATGGTCAGTTTTAAAAAGTTTGTAAGGAACAATGGAACACGGATAAAACAGATCTAACGGATACCCGCTGTAAAATTAAAAAGTTCTGCGCAAATCCGTCCAATCCGCGGTTTCTGCGTTCTATTTATTCCAAATTTAGTATTTCATTATCCCCAAAAGTCTCGTAACTGCTGGTTATCACTTTATCCCCTGCTTGCAGCCCCGAAAGCACTTCATAATACTCCGGGTTTTGCCGTCCTAATTCCACGGGTTGATATATCGCTTTTTGTCCATCCTCTACTACTTTAAATACCCAATTCCCGCCGGTAGACTGGTAAAATCCGCCCTTAGACAGTACAATAGCATTTGTTGATCGCTCACTCAACTGCAAACGAATACGCAACGATTGTCCCCGGGTGAGATCATCCGGCGAACCGTTAATAAATTCCATATCTACTTTAAATTGCCCTTCCTCAACCACCGGATATACCTTGGTGATTTCCAACTGTTGGGTTTGTCCACCGTAATCAAAGGTACCTTTCAATCCCTGCCGTATACGCGCTAAATAATACTCATCAACACCAACACGGACTTTATAGCGGTCCAAAATATCAACCTGTCCAATGCTTTCCCCTCGCTGAATAGACTGCCCCGGATACATTTCAATGGTAGAAAGTTGCCCGGCAATCGGTGCTCTAAAAACCAGACGATCTAAAATATTTTGCACCTTTTCCAAACTTTGATCCATCCGGTCCAACGACTGGTCTATCTGGCGAAGCTGCCGGCCAACTTTAATAGAATCCTGTTTGAATGACGCATAGGTAAACTCATAGCGTTTTTGCTGGTACTCATAATTTTCTTTGGCTTCCAAATACTCTTGTCCGGCAATCAAATCTCGTTCGTGCAACTTTTTTAACCGCTGATAGTTTGAGCGGTTAATGGCAAGCTGGTTTTCGGCATTAGCCAACTGACTTTTCAGATTCAGTGTATTTTGCTCAATATTAAGGCGCGAATTACGCGTCTGGTTAATTTGATCATATATTCCTGATGTTCGGCTCAGTACTTGCAGTTGCAAATCAGAATTAGACAGCGCTAAAATGGTATCACCCTGTTCAACCATGGTGCCCGATTCAATATAAATTTTTTCTACCACCCCGCCCTCAAGGGCATCCAGCTTAATGGTCTGTATAGGTTGCACCGTACCGGTCAACGGAATGGATTCCTGGAACGACCGCTCCTGTACGGTGCTAACGGTCAGCTTTTCCGTATCCACATTTAGCGTTGATCGGGTATCCATAAACCAAAAAGCATACACGAAAAACGCGATGATGAGAATACCGCCCAGCAGCATGGCAATGCGCTTGGGCGTCCATGTGGGTACTTCTATTTTCTTATCCATTCCCGCACTGGATATGTCTTTGCGTGATTTTTTTTCCATTCTATATTTTATGATTTAGTTTTTATTAATAATAATTACAATATTCATGCCAAAGTTCTTTTTCTTGCTTTAGAGCTAATGAAGTCCATATTAGATAATTTTCATTGTTCGCATACGCACAATAGTGTTCAAT
>Ga0306907_1000485_pt1 | contig 17060 bp, 25 predicted proteins | sample AntRauTorcE11898_FD_190415 | JGI IMG/M metagenome (GOLD analysis project Ga0306907, IMG submission 190415) | Saline lake microbial communities from Rauer Islands, Antarctica - Metagenome Torckler E11 #898 (v2) (version 2) | ecosystem: Environmental > Aquatic > Non-marine Saline and Alkaline >... | reverse complement strand
TGTTCTGCAGGATGAGGGCAACTTTGCGGAGGCCACGAATCACGCGGCCTCTGACGGCAAAGGTGCCCAGGGTTTGGTCAAAGGTGCCCACCAAAATAACGGGGCATCTTTGACCCAAGAGGGCATCACTCATCTCAGAGAGATTGGGACTGCGCCAGCAAATCCTTCCGTTAGACCCAGAAAACCCGTAATCATGCAGCCACAACCGCCCAGCTTCAGGGCCAATTGGACGCCAGTCTACATTGAGCCGATCTCTGGTTCGGGAGAACTTCTTGCATTTGCAATTGCCGTGACGAGCACTGACTGCGAAGTGGTGCAGATTTTGTCCAGCCGTGTCGTGGCAGCGGTATTCGGAAGAGCCAAGACGGACTTCATTGCACTTGCGGATACAGCAACCGAGTCATTGCGAACCCACTTGAAGTCCGGCGGGCACTTGGAGGATTGGCAGCCGCCATTTTCGGGAATTGCGCTTGGCCACTCAACACCCGCCATTGGAAATGATGAACTCGACATCGCCGAACAGGCTGCATATCTAACCTCTTGCCTATCCTCACCAAACGAACTTCGAGGGAACGAAACCGGCGCTTGGGGCGCCCAGCAAGACGAACAGACATGTGGGGGACCAAGCATGACGAAGTTTCTATTTTCAGGCAACGATGCGATATCGCAGCAGTGCTCGCGCATGAGGATCGGTGACGGCCTGGTCGTCGCCGGCGTCCTGCTGGTCGCCGGCATGGTGTTCCTCATGGCGGGGGTCTACTGATGAAGCGCCCATCGTTCCAGTTCTACCCGGGCGACTGGCGTCGGGATCCGGGTGTCCAGGCTCTCGATTTCCATGACCGGGGGGTCTGGTTCGAGATCCTCTGCTTGATGCATGAGTCTGATGAGCGCGGCGTTCTGCTCCTGAATGGCGCCCCAATGCCCGAATCGGCTTTGGCTCGGGTTCTAGGTTTGGATAACCAAATTCTCAACCAAACCTTAACCACCCTGCTCGGGTATGGCGTAGCAAGTCGGAGGGATGGCGACGGCGCACTGATCTGCAGGCGAATGATCCGGGACGAGGAACTGTCACAAATTCGAAAAGAAGCAGGAAAAAAGGGCGGAAACCCCAATTTGGTTAAGCAAAACGGAACCAAAGCATCAACCACCCAGGATAAGCAAAAGCCAACCCCTTCATCTTCATCTTCATCTTCATCTTCAGCTTCGGCTACACCCTCACTTCGTTCGGGTGATTGGCACGCTCAGAGCGCGAGTGACCCCACGTCGGCTCCGTCCAACGTCGCCCGGATCGCTCGATCGAGCGATCCGCCGGAAACCGAACCGGAAAAACCCAAACCGAAACCCAAGCGCGCCACCGGGATACCGGATCACTTCGAGGTCGATCTCGAGATGCAGACGTGGTTCCGCGACCAGGGCGTCCCGGGCGATGTCGCCGAGGTGACTGAACACTTCCTTGATCACCACCGCGCCAAGGGATCGACGTTCAAGGACTGGCAAGCCGCGTGGCGGACGTGGTGCCGGAACCAGATCAAATTCGGAGGCCAGCATGGTCAAGCACGTCAGGGACATCCCGGTGAACCCCGGATCGGATCAGCCGAGCGCACCCGGATCGCCATCGCCGAGCAGCGCAAGCGCGAAGGCCGTGCCTGAGCTTTCGAGCCTGCCAACGATCGATGATGGCTGGCGGCCAGAGGATACCGCGAGCGCGGATCTGCTGGACAACTTTTGGACCCACATGGACGGCATGTTCCCGAACCGGTGGTCATCGCAGAACGGGTCGGTGCCCAGGGGTGCCTCGGCCCGGGCATGGCTCGCAATCCTGCGCCAACTGAGTTCCAGACAGATCAAGGCGGGCCTGCGTCATTGCCTGACCAGCACCGAATCCTGGCCGCCGACTCCGGGCCAGTTCCGGCAGACAGCGATCGCTAGTGATCGACCAGAACACCGTGCGTTGCCGAGATCGCGTCGGCTCGATGTCCAGGCCGCCGAGGACAGCGTGCGCGAATCGCACATGGCGCAACTCAAATCCATGGTCGGCCTGGCGCCGAAGGAGGGCTCATGACCTACACGGAAGACTTCAGCAACGATCGTCAGCGCCTTCGAGGCGGCGACCATGCCGTGAATGTCAAGCGCAGCGAGCGCGAGGAAAGCATGGCGCTGATTGCCGGCCGCTGCGGAACCATGACGGTGACGCGCGCCATGGCGATCACGGGACGCCAGCGCGGCACGGTGCTCGGCTACGCCAGGGAGCTGGGCGAAGAATTCCTGCCCGAGCCGACGGCGAGAGAACGGACCCGCAAGGGCAGAGAGCGGGCACAAGAAGCGGATCTGTGTCGGCTGGCGAGGCTCTGGGCATGACCGTCGTGAAGTCCGTACAGCTTCGCGTATGTCGAGCGCTGGCCGATGGCCACTCGAACCCGAAGCGAATCGCTGACCGCACTGGTCTGACCCTGCGCTCCATTCAACAGACGCTCGCACGCCTGGAGCGTTCTGGGGCCGTCGAGCGCGAGGAATTTACCTACCAGCTCACCGAAGCTGCTCTGGAAGTGTTCCACGCGGAACAGGGGAGGGCGGCATGACGACCGCAGCGAGAAAGCCCCATCCGGCCGCTGCAAAGCGTCGCCCGAAGCGGTTTCCCCTCCGGGTCATCAAAGGAGGCTTCGCGCCGGCAGACCGCATCACGCAATCGATCCTGCGTGATCGCGGCTACCACGTCGGCGACATTGTGTTCGCCGAGATCCGCAAGCCGCGTCGGCCGCGTTTTCACCGTCTTGCTCATGTATTTGGAGGCATGGTCGCGGAGAACATCGAGGGCTTCGAGAACCTGGACAACCATCGTGTGCTGAAGCGCCTGCAGTGGGAGTCCGGCATCGGTTGCGACGAGATGCGGGTACAGCTCGACGGTGGCGCGCAGGCCCTGGTTCGCGCCCCACAAAGCCTTGGCTTCGAGAGTATGGACGACGGCGAGTTCCGGGAGGTCTTTCTTGGCCTATGTCGGCACGTATCGCATCGATACTGGCCGGCTCTGACGGCAGAACAGATAGCGGACATGGCGGAGGCGATGGTTGATGAGTAGTGCAATCGAGTTTCGTGGCGAGGCCCTTTCGCTCGACCGAATCGACCCCTATGGCAACTACGAGCCCGGGAATTGTCGCTGGGCGGACGCAACAACCCAAGCTCGCAATAGGCGATCCGCCGAGTATTTGAGGGCGGTCGCATGAGACAAACCCACCTTCAGCGCGTGAAAGGCCTGCAGCAGAAGACAGCGCTTCGTCGGGCGTCGGCATTGCGGAAGCGCCGCCGGCGGAAGCGCCGCACGAGTGCCCCCAGCCTGACAGCCGCACAGCGGCAGGTGCGGTTCGATGCCCTGACGCGCATGGGCTGCATCGTCTGCAGGAACGAGACGTTCGGGATCATTCCTCCCGAGATCCACCACTTGCGCGGTCATCCCTGGTCAGGTGCCAGTCAAAAGGCGAGCGATGCGCACACGATCCCCTTGTGCCCGCTTCACCACAGAGAGGGTGACGGCACCCATGGGTTCAGCGGCTATCACCAGTCGCCAGCGGAGTTCGAGGCGCGCTACGGCAGCCAGGGCCAGTTGCTCGAGCAGGTCAATGGATTGCTTGGGCGGATGCGGGAAGCGGCATGAATTGGTGCCCGCCCGGCTACGTCCACATCGACCCCATGCAGGCTGGGGTCCGCTGCATGGACTGCCGCCACGAGATCCCGATCACGACGAGCCTGTCGCGGTGCGGGGGCGGCCAGCCGCCGGCGGGCGCCGCGGGGAACTGGCGTTCGGATCACCGGCATTGCGAGACTCACCAGCCGAAGGAATCGGGATGAAGCCCTGGAGCCTCGATGCGCTGCCACCCAAGGCCCGGGAACAAGCCGCGGCCCAGCTCGGCATTGAGCACCGGAAGGCCAAGCGGCGCGGCAAGTACGGGGCCAAGCCGGTTGCGGTGGATGGCTCGAGGTTCGACAGCGGCCGGGAGTACCGCTATCTCAAGGAGGTTCTGGAACCCAGGCTGCGGGCCGGGGAGATCATTGATCTGGTTCGACAGCCCAAGTTCCCGATCGTCGTCGATGGGCGCCCGGTGCGCGCAGTGCGGCAGAAAAACGGCAACCAGGGCCGGCCTCTGGTGGTGATCCTCGATTACCAGTGGATCGACGTCGCCGATGCGCGGAAACGCTACATCGACGTGAAGGGGCATGACACCGACATGAGCCGACTGAAGCGCGCGCTGGTTGAGCACATCTACGGGATTGAGGTCGAGCTGGTATGAGCAGCCGTGACGTCTGCGATGAGATCGGGAGGTGGATCGAGGATCGGAGGTCGGCCATCGGGCTGACGATCTCGGAGCTCGAAGCCCTGACTGGGGTGAGCCGCAGCAGTCTGATTCGCATGCAGGACGGCAATGCCGCCATGAGCATCGGAAATGTCATCGCTGTCATTCAGGCCCTGGGTGGTCAGGTCGAGGTGAAGGAGGAAAGCCATGGGCACCACCAGATCGGTACCAACGCTGAAGGTGGCGAGGAATGAACTGGAGCAGTGGGGGCGCTGGTGGCGGTACCGTGAGGCGCGGGAGTGCAATCAGGGCGGCACCAGTCTGTCGGCGATCTTGATGGAAATCTGCGCCCTGGGCGTCAGGGTCCAGACCACGAACACGCACTCTCACCGCCACCTGTCTGACTCGATTCGGGTGCCGGGGAGTGTCGCGGACATGGATGAGCGCTTAGAGGCGCTGCCGCTCCCGTACCGCAACGCGCTGGTGCTGCGCTACGTGAGACGCAACCTTCGCATGGTGGGGCATCTTCCGTTGCTGCGCGCGGAGCTGGCGATCGGGGAGATGCTGATACAGGAGTGGGGCTGTGTGCCGGATTGGGCGACCTCCGACCAACGCAAGGGGTGGGTGCGCAGATAGGCAAGGTGCCACGGTTGGAACTTTCCAGTCCGCGTATAGCGGGTACGATGTGATTTCCTGGCAATACCCAGCTTGAATAGAAACCCACACGAACCCGGCCTAGCGCCGGGTTTTTTGTGCCCGGCAGGAGGCCGCGAATGTCGTTCCATCTCGACCCACGAGTGACAATCTCCCAAATTGTCACCCTGGTCGTGCTGGTCTTTGCCTCCGGTGGCGCCTACTACCAGCTCGGCAACTTGGCCAAGGCAATGGAGGGCATCGCCACGTCGGTTGCCGGCAACGCCTCCTCGATTCGCAAAGTCGAAAGCCGGACAGCGGTGCTCGAATCGCAGCGCGTCGATCACGTTCGGCGCCTCGATGATATTCAGTCGGACGTGCGGTGGATTCGCCGCGCGATTGAGCAGAGAGAGCCGCCGCGGTGACCGACAGAATCCGCGAGGTCATCGACCGCGTGATCGCGGCAGAGGGAGGCTACGTCGACCATCCCGATGATCGAGGTGGACCGACACACTGGGGTATCACCCAGGCTGTGGGCCGGGAAGCGGGCTACGACGGCGACATGCGAGCACTCCCGCGGCGAATCGCTGAGCAAATCTACCTCGAACAGTACGTGCTCCGACCTGGGTTCGATCTCTTGGCCCCGCCCTCGATCTCTCACTGGGCCATCGACACCGGCGTCAACATGGGCGTGATAGCGGCCGGACGCATCCTGCAGCGGGCGCTGAATGCGCTGAACCGAGATCGGCGCGATTACTGCGACGTCACGGTGGATGGTCTCGTTGGCCCCCAGAGCCGTGGTGCCCTGCGTGCCTACCTCGATCACCGCGGTAACGAAGGTGAGCGAGTGCTGCTTCACGCCCTGAACAGCCTCCAGCTCTGCCGATACGTCGAGATCGCCGAGCAGAACCCGACCCAGGAGGCGTTCATCTACGGCTGGATTCGTCACCGGACAGGCATGGAGAACGCGCAATGATCGAAGAGCACCCCGATCCCGGCCGCCGCTGGCGCGTTCGCCGACGCATGGCGATCGCATCTCTGGCTGCCGGCATCCTGTTTCCGTTCGGCTACCTGTTCGCGCAGCAGCTTGGCGACATCGCCTGGCCTTATCTCACTTTCCTCTCGGTGCCCATCACCGTCTACATCGGTGGCGCGACGCTCGAAACGATCAGAACCCAGGTGATGAAGCCATGATCCAGCGAATGATCTCGCGTATCGGCGCCTGGTTCTGGTTGATCGGCGCGATCGCCGTGGCCGGCTTCCTGCTCTGGCGCTACAAGAGCCTGACCGATCGTGTCCAAAGGTCCCGCACCGGCGCTTATCACGCCGAGGAAGCGCGGCGGCTGGGCAAGGACGTCGAGACCATGGAGTTCACGCGCAACGAACTCGAGACCGACGCCCGCACGAGCGCCGCCCTGGCTCAGAAGGTCAAGGGTCAAGCGGTCGCCAAGGCCCGGGAGATCCGTGAGCGAGGGTTCGAGGGCATGGGCAAGCTGGTGGAGGATTGGAATGCCGGTGCGTAGCGCTCTGCTCGTCGCGATCCTGATGCTCGCAGGCTGCGCCAGTGCGCCGCAGGCTCCGCAGAGCGGGATCTTCGCCGGCGAACCGCCCGAGCGCATCGAACTCCCTGATCCGGTTCTGATGCCTGATCGCCCTGACGCGCGGATTGCTGAGATCGGTGACCAACAGCACATGTGCTTCGGGAGCGCTGAAGCTGTGCAGCTTCGTGAGCGCGACAACGCCGGCCAGGCCAACACCGAGATCCTGGCGCGCACGCTGGCCTCTGCCCGCGCCCTGGAGCAGTCGAATCGGCTGCTGTACCAGCAGGCCCAGGCGCTCGAGCAGATCGCGAACCTCCGCTCCCAGCAGTGGGCGGACAGTGAAGCGCGGCGCCTGGAAGACCGTAGAGAACATCGCATCGAGACCTGGATGCACAGGCTGTTGACGATTGTGCTGGCTGGAGTGGCGTTGTGACCGTAGCCAAGCGCCCGTTGACCGACAAGCAGCGGCGATTCGTCGATGAGTACCTGATCGACCTGAATGCGACGCAAGCCGCAGTTCGTGCCGGCTACAGCAAGGCCACGGCTCGACAAGCTGGGGCTGAGAACCTGTCAAAGCCTGTCATTGCTGACGCGATCGCGGCCGCGAAGGATGTTCGCTCGGAGCGGACTGGCATCACGGCTGACCGCACGCTGCTCGAGCTATCTCGTTTGGCCTTCAGCGACATCCGCAAGGTGTTCACGGATGACGGGCTGTTGCGCCCGATCACGACCCTGGATGACGACACCGCTGCGGCCATTCAGTCGGTGAAGGTCGTCACTCGCCCGGGCGCCGGTGTGGATGCCGATGGCAATCGCGAGGTCGAGTACGTCCACGAGATCAAGCTCGCGGACAAGAACTCGGCGGTGGACAAGGCGATGAAGAACGTCGGTGGCTATGCCGAGGACAATCGTCAGAAGTCTCCGGTGAGCGAGTTGTCGCGCGAACTGCAGAAGGCGATCGCGGAGCGCCTGCGTGCCCTCAACAGCGGCTGATCTCGCTTGGTTGGAGGATCTTCCTCCGGATGCCCAGCGCGCATTGCTCCAGGAGGTCACGGCCGAGCTCAACAAGGAACAGATCCTCGATTACCGGCCGTACCCCAAGCAGCGGTTGTTCCACGAGCTCAGTGGCTCGATGCGCGAGCGGCTGCTGCGTGCTGGCAACCAGCAAGGCAAATCGTTCTGCGTCGGCAACGAGGCGTCGTACCACCTGACCGGCGCGTACCCGAACTGGTGGACCGGCAGGCGCTGGGATCGTCCCACGCTGGTCTGGGCCAGTGGCGAGACCGGCGAATCGGTGCGGGATAACGGCCAGCGCGTGCTGCTCGGTCATCCGGGAGAGGAGGGAACTGGATCGATCCCAGAGCGGTGCCTGTCGAAAGACTACGGCATGGCCCACGGTGCGGCGAACCTCTACGACTACATGAAGGTCCGCCACGTCAGCGGCGGCTTCAGCATGCTGCGCTTCAAGTATTACGCGCAGGGCCGGCGCAAGTGGCAGGGGCCACCGGTCGATTTCGTCTGGTTCGATGAGGAGCCGGCGGAGGACATCTACGACGAGGGCCTGGCGCGAACGATCGCAACGGGAGGAATGGTCGCGCTGTCGTTCACGCCCCTGATGGGGATGTCGAACGTGGTCAAGCGGTTCCTGATGGAGAAAAGCCCGGATCGCTCCGACACGAACATGACCATCGAGGACGCGGAGCACATTCCGCCCGAGCAACGCGCCAAGATCATTGCCAGTTTCCCAGCCCACGAGCGAGACGCGCGTGCTCGAGGAATCCCGACACTGGGCAGCGGTCGCATCTTCCCGCTGCCGGAGGAAGACATCCAGGTCCAGGCGTTTGCGATCCCGGACATCTGGCCCGTGCTCGGTGGGCTGGACTTCGGTTGGGATCACCCAACAGCCGCGGTCAAAGGCGCCTGGGATCGCGATGCGGACGTCGTGTACATCACGCACGCCTACCGGAAGGTTCAGGCCACGCCCGTGATCCACGCGGCGGCCCTGAAGCCCTGGGGCGCTGAACTGCCTTGGGCCTGGCCCCATGACGGTCTGCAACACGACAAGGGCAGCGGCGTGCAGCTCGCCGAGCAGTACCGAACCCAGGGTCTGAAGATGCTCCACGAGCATGCTCAGTACCCGGAGCAGGAAGACGACACGAAGGTCAGCCGCACCAGTGTTGAGGCTGGCCTGGCAGACATGCTCGACCGCATGCAGACAGGGCGTCTCAAGGTGTTTGCGCACCTGGGCGATTGGTTCGAAGAGTTCCGGCTCTACCACCGGAAAGACGGCAAGGTCGTGAAGGAGGCGGATGATCTGATGGCTGCAACACGCTACCTGATCATGATGTTGCGCTATGCGGCCCTCCCGAAACCGCGCGCGGCCGTCCGGCGCCCACCTCCGAACTGGAGAGCAGCGTAAATGGCGGCAATGACGGCTGCCTACGCCACTGAGCAGGCGATCAAGCCAGTTCCGGTCACCAACAAGAGCAAGGCTTTGGGCCGCGAGCGAATCGAGAATTTGCTCGACGATCTCCGGTACGAACCGCCGTGGCGCGCGGAAGCCGGCCGCGAGATGGACTTCTACGACGGCAACCAGCTTGACCAGGCGACCTTGGCGCGCATGGAAGCGCTGGGCATGCCGCCGATCATCGTCAATCTGATCAAGCCCACGATCGATTCCGTGATCGGTATGGAGGCCCGGACACGCAGCGATCCGCTGGTTCGGGCGGAGAATGACGATTCATTCGATGGCGCCGAGGCGCTGAACGAGAAACTGAAGGAGGCCACGCGCCTCTCGCGCTTCAACCGCGCCTGCGCCGATGCCTTTGGCAGTCAGAGCAAGGTCGGTGTCGGCTGGGTCGAGGTCTCGCGCAACAGCGATCCGTTCCAGTACCGCTATCGCGTACAGGACATCAGCCGCAAGGAGATGTGGTGGGACTGGCGGGCACGCTCGCCCGATCTGTCCGATGCGCGCTTCATCATCCGCCGCAAGTGGTACGACGCTGACGAGTGCGCCGGCTACTTCCCGCGTCATGCGCGGCTGATCAATCAGGCGATCTCGCAGCGTCCGCTGTGGGAGGGCTGGGCAGACGAGGATGCGACCAGCCTCGCCCGATCCTGGGAGGTCGAGCAGACCACCAGCATCCAGGCCGAGGAATGGCGCGACACCGAGCGCAATCGGCTGGCGATCTACGAGGTTTGGTACAAGGTCTTCGAGACCGTCTGGGTGCTGGACCTGCCCGACGGCCGCGTCGTCGAGTACGACCGCGAGAACAACATGCACGTCCAGGCCGTCGCCGCGAACCTGATCGAGCCGCGGAAGGCCAACACGCACCGGATGCGCGTCGCCTACTACCTGGGTCCGCACCAGCTCGAGGACGTGCCGACCCCTTACCAGCACAACAAGTTCCCCTACGTCGCCTTCTTCGGCTACCGGGAGGATCGCAGCAACGCGCCCTATGGCCTGATCCGGGCGATGAAGTCGCCGCAGGAGGAGGTCAACGCACGCCGGACCAAGATGCTGCACAACCTGAGCTCGCGGCGGGTGACGGCGGATGCCGACGCGGTAGAGGACCACCAGAGCGCAGCGGATGAAGTGGCGCGATCGGACGCCTACATCATCCTCAACGAGAACCGGCGCAACGCCAACGGCTTCAGGGTCGAGAGTGACGAGGGCCTGAACGCCCAGCAATACCAACTGATGATCGAAGCCAAAGGCAACGTCCAGGAGGCCAGTGGGCTCTTCCAGGAGTTCATGGGCCGGACCCAGGGCGGCGGTCAGTCAGGCGAGGCGATCAAGAATCTCGTTGAGCAGAGCCAGCAGGTCGTTGGCGAGATCATGGACAACTACCGCGAGGGCCGCCGGCAGGCTGCGGAGCTGTTGCTCTACCTGATCGTCGAAGACCTGGCGAAAGCCGATGACGTCGAGGTCTCGATCGAGCGCGCAACGGGCGAGAAGAAGCGCGTGATGCTCAACCACCCTGTTGAGGACGAACTTGGACGCCGCCGCGACAACGACGTGGTGCGCCTGCGGACTCGCGTGGCGCTCGACGAGGTGCCAAGCAGCACGACCTACCGTCAGCAGACGCTCCAGCGGCTCATGGAGATCGTCGAGTCCCTGCCGCCCGAGTTGCAGGCCGCGGTGCTCGACATCGTGATCGCATCCACCGACCTCCCGAACCGACAGGATCTCGTGGATCGCATTCGCGCCGTCACCGGCTTCGGTGCACAGCAGCAGGAGCCGAGTACGCCGGAGGAGGCGCAGCAGCAGGCCCAGGCGCAGCAGCAGCAACAGGCTGCCGAGCAAGAGGCACAGGAACTGGAGATGCGGGAGAACCGCGCCCGCGTCGCCGAGCTCGAGGCCAAGGTCCAGAAGCTGATGGCGGACGCCGAGTACACGTCTGCCCGGGCGATCAAAACCGCCGGGGTGGATTCAGCCGCCACCGAGGCCAAGGCCATACGTGACCACGCGGCTATCGACGATACCGAACACGAGCAGGCACGCAAGGATCTGGCCCAGGAGGCCGATCTGATGGAGCGCGGTGCCCGCTTGCTCAAGGAATCCGACAGACAAGAGAGCGAGCCCGCTCCCGACACCGCTTAACCCTACGTAGGGGCCACGACACGGCCCGCCGGCCCGCTGCAGCCACGAATGCAGCACCCGTAACCCAGCCCTCGCGCTGGGTTTTTTCGTTCTGGGGACACGACAGACCCCAAGGCAGATGAAACGCAACGCAATGACTCGCGGCTCCCGCGACACAGGAGATTGGCATGGAACATGACCTGGAATATTCGGAGTTGGAGGCTGCTGCCGAAGACCCCGCGAAGATGGAAGCCATGCTGTCCGGTCTCGGCGGTGAACTCACCGACGAAGAACGTGCAGCACTCAACGCCGAGTACGACGGCGGCGATTTCCCTGACGACGCCAAGGCCCCGGCCGGCGCGGAAGACCCTGACACCGCGGACCCAACCAAGCCCGAGGGCGAGGACGGTGCCGAGGTCGATGGTGAGGCCGCCAAGGATCCGGACAAGCCGGCAGCGAAGAAAGGGGGAGAGCACGACGAGGGAGAGCACGACGAGCCCAAGCCGGTCGTGAAGACCCGCGATGGCAAGCACGACATCCCCTACAGCGTTCTGGAAGCCGAACGGCGCAAAGGCCGCGAGCTGGAGCAAGAACTCGAAAAGCTCCGGCAGCAGTCAGCCGCCCCGGCACCAGCGCAGCCGCCAACGGACACCACCGACACCGGGAAGGGCGAGCTCGACGAACAGGCGCTGATCGACGAGTACGGCGAAGAACTGGCGAAACCCATCATCGCGCTCCACAAGGAAAACCAGCAGGCGAAGCAGGAGATCGCGGACCTGCGTAAGTGGAGAGAGCAGCAGGACGAGAGCAAGGAAGCGGACGAGGCGACGACGGTCAACGAGGCCATCGACACCGTGTTCGCGGACGCCATCAAGCCTGGCGAAGTCTCTGTCCTCCGACAGTGGCAGCAATCAGGTGACCCGCTCTGGGACGCCGCTGTCGCACTCGACAACCGACTGATTGAAGACCCCGAGTGGGCTGGCAAGCCTCATCGGGTGCGCTTCGAAGAAGTCATCCAGCGCCTGGGACATGCCCCGAAACCCGCAGAAAGCGACACCAAACCCGAGGATCTGAGAGCGAAGGCAGACGCCAGGCTCGCGGAGAAAGCTGGTGAGACCAGCATCCCGCGATCGCTCTCGGACCTCCCGGGCGGGGCACCTCCGGACCAAACCATGATCGAGTCCATCGAGCGCATGTCGCCCAAGGACATCGAGACCAAGTTGGCGTCCATGACGCCAGACCAACAGGAGGAGTTCCTTGCCCGGATGTGATCACACATCAGCCTTGAGGTAACTACCGATGAGCACCAATCTTCCTGCGGGCCACCCGCTGGCCCGCAAGGCGTTCTCTGTCGCCGCATTCGCGGAGACGCAGCGCAAGCCCAGCTTCCGGCGCAACCTGACCGGCCCTGCGCCGACCCAGGCCCAGGCCGAAAGCAAGCTGAAGGGCCAAACCACGGCGGACATGCCGTTCGTCCGCGTGACGGATCTGACCAAAGGTGGTGGCGATACGGTCTCTGTGGACCTGTTCAACATCATCAAGGGCAAGCCCGTCATGGGTGATCGCAAGATCGCCGGCAAGATGATGGGTCTGACCTTCAGTTCCATGGACATCCGGCTCGATCAGTACCGTGCTGGCGTCGACTCCGGTGGACGCATGGCGCAGCAGCGCACGCTGCACCGCCTTCGCAGTATCGCCAAGTCCAACCTGGCGGGCTACGGCGCACGTCTGGAGGACCAGCTCTGCCTGGTTCATGTCGGCGGTGCCCGCGGGTACGACGACGGCGAGGACTGGGCTGTGCCGCTGGCCGACGATCCCGCGTTCAGCGAGATCATGGTCAACGATGTCCTGCCTCCGACCATCAACCGGCGCTTCTTCGGCGGTGACGCCGATTCGGTCGACGCCCTGGCCAACACCGATCTCCTCACCCTCGACGACATCGACCGGATCCGGGCGGAGATCGACGACATGGTGTTCCCGCCTCAGCCGATCCGAATCGAAGGTGATCCGGCGGCCGACGAGGAGCCTTTGTACTGCATGTACGTCACGGGCCGTCAGTGGCACTCGCTGCAGACGGCTACGGGCGACCAGGCCTGGCGGACGTTCCTCCAGAACGCCCACAACCGCGGGTCGATGTTCAAGCACCCGCTGTTCATGGGCAGCCCGGGCATGTGGAACGGCATCGTCATCAAGAAGATGAACCGTGGCATTCGCTTCCCCGCCGGCTCGCTGGTGGCGGAGTACCAGGCCAACGGTTCTATCTCGCAGGTGCCGGCTGCTGTGGACACCGATCGCGCCATCGTGCTCGGGGCTCAGGCTCTGGGCGAGGTCTATGGCGCGCACGGCAAGTCCGGGTATCACGCCAACTGGCACGAGGAGTGGACCGATCACCAGAACGTGCTCGAGTGCTCCCTCGCGTTCATGGCGGGCAAGTCCAAGATCCGGTTCAAAAACGGCGCCGGTGAGTGGACTGATCATGGCGTCATGACCCTCGACACCTACGCTCCGGCTCCGTCCGCGTAATGCGATCCCCGCCTTCGGGCGGGGTGACCACTCGCTGACTCCACACGAGGACTACGAACATGGCAACACAAGCAGCAAAGAGCCTGGGCTACCAGGTTCCCATGGCAGGGGAGTACGGCAATCTCGCCGTGGCCATCGCGACGATCACGCTCGCTGCGGCCACCAACGGCGATCTGTTCCGCTTCCTGAAACTGCCGGCCGACGTCCGGCTGATCGATCTCCAGGTGGTGAACAGCGCTTCCAGCGCCAGCACCACCATGAAGTTCGGTTACGAGCATGTCGATGGCGAGGCCGGTGACGACGACGATTACTTCGCCGCCGCCAAGTCTCTGGCTACCGCCAGTCGTATCCGGGCAGACGCGGCCAATGCGCCGAAGCTGGTGGATCGCGAGGTCTACATCACCGGGGTGCTCGGGGGCGCGAACATTGCCACCGAGACGACCATCACGGTGGTGGCGATCTACGAGTTCGCTGGCCACGCCTGATCCGCAACGGAGGAGGGGCCGCCTTCGGGCGGCCTCTGACTCTCCCCAGGAGACACAGCCATGCAGGTCCAATACATCGGCAAGAACAAGCGGCAGCGTGATCGCTTGTACGACACCGGCGCGCGCTGGAATGGCCCTGGCGACGTCTGTGAGATCGACGACGACGTGGCTGCGGTGATGTTGCGCAAGCATCCGGATGTCTACGCGGCGGTCTCTGATGTGTCCGAGCCGTACCAGGCGCCAACGAACACCGGTGATCCAGACGGCCAGAACCGCGAGATCGACACGGTTCAGGTTGAGATCGATGGTGATTTCTACCCGCTGTCCAAGCTCGCCAAGAAGAAGCTCGATGCCTACTCCCAGGAACACTTCGGGGTCAATCTGGATCAGCGTCTGAAGCAGGCGGATCTCGCGGAGCAGGTTCTTGAGCTGCTGAAGAAGTCGTCTGCCGAGGCGCCCGAGGGATCGGAGTCCGAGCGGGCTGGTGACACCCAGACCGAGAACGGAGAGTCCGGCGAAGGTAGCGAAGGTGGCGACGCCGCTGAGAGCACCGGCGAGAACGGCGACGCCTGATGGCTCAGGCATCCGCTGTCCTCACCCGGGCCCGGAGCACGCTCCAGGACGAGGGGGCCACGAAGCGCTGGTCTGATGTCGATCTCCTGCTGTTCGTGTCTGATTCCCAGCGCGAACTGGTGATCCTGAAGCCCTCGGCGAATGCGGTGACGGTGGATCACACCTGCGTTGCCGGCACCCGGCAGGAGATTCCGGCGGACGGCGTGTCAGTCATCGCGGTGAATCGTGCAGTGGGAGGCCTGGCTGTGCGCCGCGGCGATCGTTCGGTGCTCGATGCCGTGCGGCCGCAGTGGCACACGGACACCGCTGACATCCAGCCGGATGAGTGGCTGTTCGACGATCGCGATCCGCGGTCGTTCTGGCTCAACCCCGGTCAGCCGGACCCCGCCGGACAAGTCGAGCTCGTTTACGCCGCGTCACCCACTGAACTCGCAGCGACATCCTCCGAGCTGGCAGTCTCCGACGTCTGGATCCCGGCACTCAACTACTACGTCGTAGGCAGGGCTCTATCGCAGGAGAAGAGTGAGCAGCAGGTCATGAAGGCTGTGGGGTACATGGATCTGTTCCGCGCCACGGTCGAAGGCCGCCAGGTGGCCAAGAGTCGCCTTCACCCCACGCAGACTGAGGAGCGGATGCGGAAATGAAGATCACCGATCTGTTGCCGCAGGTGATGCCCGATGTCCCCGGCTGCCCGCGCGCCACCGTGGTCGAGAGGCTGATCCAGGCTGCTCGCCAGTTCGCACGCGACAGTCTGGTCTGGGACGTGGAACTGGATCGCCTTCAGGTGACGGCCGAGCAGACGTCCGTGGATCTGTTCGCGCCCACCGATGGCGAGGTAGAGGTCATCACGTCGGCAGAGATCGACGAAGAGTCTGTGGCGCACCGCTGGGACGGAGAGACCCTGACTCTGCCGGAGCGACACCGTGCAGGACTCCTGATCGTTCGCGCCGCGCTCCAGCCGCTGCTCACTGCCACCCAGTTGCCCGCCCCGCTGGCCCGCTGGCCGGAACCAATCATCGACTACGCGCGCTCCCGCCTGCTGTCCATGCCGCGCCAGGAGTGGACGAGCCTCGAACTCGGCTTCGCCTTCCGCCAGCAGTACGAGGGGCGCCTCACCGATGCGCGCGTCGAGCGCTCGCGTTCCCGCACGAACCAGCCGATCCGCACGAAGACCCACGTTTCCATCTGAGGAAGCCCGCATGGCGCTCGATACCTGCCTGGTCGTCGGATACATCTACGGCCAGGACGGCCAGCCTGTGCCTGGTGGCCAACTCCAATCGCGCCTGAACAAAGTCGATCGCGACGGCGGGCTCGTTGTGCCCACCCGCGATTCGGTGGTCACTGCCGACGATGAGGGGTATTTCGAGGCCCCGCTCTGGTCGAATGCACGCGGCGACACCGGCAGCCAGTACATTTTCCGCACGCGGTATCCGGACGGCGGGAACATCGGCCAGTGGACGGGAACCGTACCGGACGAGGAAACGGCCCAATTCCACGTCATCATCGACACCGATCCGCCGCCCACCCTGAGTGATGCCCAGACGGCGCAAAACGCGGCCGAAACCGCGGCATCCGAAGCCCTGGGGCACAAGCAGGATTCGGCCGGTTCGGCTACTGCAGCGGCCGCGAGTGCCGCCACTGCTGAGACTCAGGCCACCGCCTCCGCTGCAAGCGCCACCGCCTCCGGCAACAGCGAGACAGCCGCCGGGATCTCCGCAGGCGAAGCGGTAGCCAGCGCGACAGCAGCAGCGTCGTCTGAAACCCAGTCCGCTGGATCCGCTGCACAATCTGCGGCGAGCGCCACAGAGTCTCAGGGTTTCTCCATCGACTCCGCGGCCAGCGCCACGGCCGCTGCGAGCGAGAAAGACGATGCCGTGGCGGCCAAGGTGGCATCAGAGGCTGCAGTGCAGGGCAGCGAGGACTTCGCCACCCTCTCGCAAACGTGGGCCACCGGCACCGAACCCGCCGGTGCAGGCACGCTCTCGTCTCGCGAGGAAGCCGATCGAGCAGAGGCCGCGAAAGTCGCCGCCGAAGCGTCGACGCAGCGTGTCGATCTGCTGGGCGCCATCGAGCTCGCCCTCGACCTCAGCGGGCAATTGACCCGCGAGGCCAAGCGAGTCGAGAGCCTCACGGACCCGCTGGTGGCGTTGCTGGAGCTGGCGCTGGATCAGGCCGGACAAGTGAGTCGCCAGGTCAACGGTGGCCGAGTTTTGCTCCGCGGCGGTTCCCTCGCAGACCCGGCCCTGACAATCGGCACCGCGAAAATCTACTCATCCGCTGCGGACACGTTTTCAATCGGCATCGGCGACTCGGAGATTGTCCGCGTCACTAGTGCCGGCCTGACCGTCTACGGAACTGTTACGGAGGTATGACCATGACCGAATACGCAGAGCAACAGACCGCAGGAATAGAGTACACGCGCTGCTATCAGGTGATC
>Ga0306907_1000481_pt1 | contig 17178 bp, 11 predicted proteins | sample AntRauTorcE11898_FD_190415 | JGI IMG/M metagenome (GOLD analysis project Ga0306907, IMG submission 190415) | Saline lake microbial communities from Rauer Islands, Antarctica - Metagenome Torckler E11 #898 (v2) (version 2) | ecosystem: Environmental > Aquatic > Non-marine Saline and Alkaline >... | reverse complement strand
GAAGAACATCAAGAAGTAGAGGGCTTTTATTTTTGAGGTTAGTTGAGCAGGCAGTAAATAAAACCCCTGTTTCCTATAAAGAAATTGTCAATCAAAATCACGGGTCATGATTACATACCCCATTATAATTCATTCTAAACTTGTATCTTTAATAATTGTTGAAAACAGTAACAAAAACACAATTGCTTTGCTGTGAGTGATAATAGCAGCTGCCATATTTCTCCTTCACTAAACTTCGATAACAATAGAATGTTGATCGGTAAAAGAGAAATCAGGTTACCTTTTTTTGCAAAACCGGTAAAGCTAAGTTTCAACAGCTAAATAAATACCAAAAAAAACAATGAATCATGACAGATCAAGATAATTCACAAAAAACTCCACCGGAACAGCAAGATATAGACGGACAAACCCCCGCATCAGATTTAGTAGTGCTTTCGGATGTTTTACCCGACAGCCTTTCTATTATCCCTGTTATGAACCGCCCTATCTTTCCGGGGGTAATGACCCCTATGAGTTTTGGCGGCCAGAAAATCGTGGAGGCGCTAAAGACAGCCTACAACAATGAAAACGGATATGTAGGTATTGTGCTGGTCAAAGAGCAGGACGAACAAGCCTTTGAGCGTTCAGAGCTCTACAACTTTGGCACCATCGCCAAAATATACCGCATGCAGGCCAACGGCAACGGCAATGCACAGGTCATCCTTCAGGGGATGCAACGCTTCGAATATGTAAAGACAAAACAGACCAAACCCTCCCTGAAGTGGCAGGTAAAATATTACAAAGACCCTGATGAAAAACCGGGAGAGGTACTTAAAGCCTATGCCAACAGTATTATCGGGTCGGTAAAGGAGCTCATCAATAAGAATGCCCTGATGCAGGAGCAGCTTCGGATGATCCTGTCTAATATCCCAAACGACAAACCCGGACTGCTCATGGACCTTATCTCCTCAATCCTGTCGGCAGAGCCTGAAAAGCTCCAGGAACTCCTGGAAAGCACAGACCTGGACCAGCGTGGCGAGAAGCTCCTGATCTTGCTGCGTGAAGAGATAGAGCTCTCGGAGATACAAGGGAAGATCCAGAAGCAGATCGATGAAAAAGTGAACAAGCAGCAGAAAGAGTATTTCCTTCGCGAGCAGCTGAAAGCCATCAAAAAAGAGCTGGGACTGGAAAAAGATGACAAGTCGCAGGAGATAGAAAAGCTCAAAGAGCGCATCAAAGACCTCAGGTTAAGCGGAGAGGTGCGCCAGGTGATGGATGAGGAGATGGAGAAGCTGCAGGTGCTGGAGCCCTCTTCGTCGGAATACCAGGTAACACGCAGCTACCTGAACACGCTCACCGAGCTGCCGTGGGGTATCTTTTCCGAAGACAATACAGACATCAGAAAAGCACGTAAAATCCTTGACAGAGACCATTACGGACTTCAGGATGTGAAAGATGCCATTCTTCAGTATATTTCCACCATCATTAAACGCGGCAGCATCTCGGGCAGTATTATCTGCCTGGTAGGCCCGCCCGGAGTGGGTAAAACTTCTGTGGGACGCTCTATTGCCAACGCACTGGAGCGGCAGTTCTTCCGTTTTTCTTTAGGCGGCATGCGCGACGAAGCCGAAATAAAAGGCCACCGCAGGACCTATATAGGCGCTATGCCCGGAAAAATTATCCAGAGCCTGAAGCGTACAGGCACATCCAACCCGGTGATTATGCTGGATGAAATCGACAAACTGGGCATCAGCTTTCAGGGCGACCCGGCCTCTGCCCTCCTGGAGGTGCTGGATCCAGAGCAAAATAAAGATTTTCTGGACCACTACCTGGATGTGCGTTACGACCTGTCCAATATATTATTTATCACTACTGCCAACCAGCTAGATACCATCCCGCGGCCACTGCTCGACAGGATGGAGGTCATACAACTACCGGGATACATTATGAAAGAGAAGGTAGAGATAGCCCGGCGCTACCTGATACCACGGCAAGCCAAACGCCACGGCCTCATGATGAAAGAGATAAACATCACCAACAAAGCCCTCGAACTACTCATCGACAAGTATGCCCGTGAAGCCGGCGTGAGAAACCTGGAAAAACGCCTGCAAAAAATTATGCGCAAAGTCACCCTTAAGCAGGCCGAAGAGGGGGTTAAAAAAGTGAATATCTCCCAAAGAAATGTGGAAGAGTTTACCGGAAAGCCTGTTTTCACTACCGAGAAGCTCTACAACAAAAGCCTGCCGGGGGTTACCCTGGGGCTGGCCTGGACTTCCATGGGTGGTGCCACAATCTATATCGAGGCCAATGCTATCAAAAGCAAATCAGGCCGCTATAAGCAGACCGGACAGCTGGGCGACGTGATGAAAGAATCAACACAAATTGCTTACTCTTACGTACGCTCCGTGTTGTGTGAAAGAGAGCAGTACTGTAAGTTTTTTGATGAGCATGAGGTGCATATGCACATCCCGGCGGGCGCCACACCGAAAGACGGCCCCTCGGCAGGTATTACCATGGCACTGGCACTCTATTCGCTGGCCACCGGGAAGCCCGTAAAAAGGGAGCTGGCTATGACAGGCGAGTTAACCCTTACCGGGAAAGTGCTGCCTGTGGGAGGCATCAGGGAGAAAACCATCGCAGCCCGGAGAGTGGGTGTGAACACATTAATTTTCCCGCAGGATAACCGTAATGATTTTGAATCGTTGCCGGAATATCTTAAAGAAGGGATTAAACCGCACTTTGCCGACTATTTTAAGGATGTGTTGAAAGTGGCTTACTAAAGATTTACAAGAGGGATGCCACATAACGCACCACACATGCCCGTTATTTTTTTGCTTTGGCGATATCCACTATCCCGGTAGCGACTCATAGATATATTGCAGGCTGAAAAAGCTACCGCCAAAATTGCATTAGGCTGTATTTCCTGGTGGGATATATGCTTTTGGAATGATGATAAACGGCTATGCCTATCCCTATGTATAGCGGGATCATCAGGTAAAACCAGGGGCTTACCCTAAGTAGCGTCAACGCCAGCAGCAATACCATAGATATAAAAGAGGCTAAGATGGAAGAAGTCCCTTTCAGCTGAAAAGTACTTTGTATGGACTTGGGCCTGGTCATAGACCAGTAGAGCGCCAGCGCCGCCAGCGGAACAGTGGCACCAAAATAGTAAGCCGTAACAAGGAACGGATTACCCCATGTGACCCACAATACGGAAAAGGTGAGTACCATATCAGCCAGCAGCGGCAGCAGCAGCAACCGGAGCTGAAGGTATGCCAGAGCCCGGAACCGGGGTTCGCTGCGCAGGAGAATATCTAATAATCCGGGCCAGAAAGCCCACGCATTATTGAAAACGTAAGTGAATAGGATAACCGGCGAAGCGACCATCCACAGGATTATACTGCTCTCAGTCATCGGAGTCCCTTCCGTATGGATATGAAAAATATCTGCTGCAAGGAGCATCACTTTAAAAACAAAAGCCATTATGAGGAGCGAACGTGCTTTGCCATTATGAAAAAGCAGTTTTAAATACAGCCGCCCACGGAAAGGTATATTGATGGTGTGATTGCGCACGGCCCCGGTTACAGAAGCTTCCAGCAACAATCCGCCAACAAACAACACTGCCGGGAGGGCAAGTGCCATTAAAGGATGAATGTATGAGGCACCTGCCTGCTGCCATACCAGCATAACCACCACCAAAAGTGTAACCGTCAACACAGCATAACCTTCCCTTTTCAGGGGATAATCAATACCATACTGCAGCAGGCGCCGCAACAAATGGGAGGCGATTAATGCCATCAGTGCGGTAAACAGAAAGTAAACCGATTGTTGATGAATACCGGTGGCAATAAGCACTATAGCCAAAACAAGATAGAAAAAATAAGTGCCCAAAAAATCCCGCAGCAAAGCAACCAGGTAGCGTCGCAGCAAAGACACCGGATAATGCTTTGGAAAAAACTGCCGCTGGGGCACATAGGCCGGAAGGATGGCCCTGCCAAGGGTCAGCAAAACAATGATAAGGAGCGCATAGCGGAATACCTGTTCATATCCTGCCGCATCCACTTCACCTGCGGCTGTTTTGTTAAGCAATGTGGAAATCATCAACGCATAAACCAGAACTATCACCACAATCAGCGCAGCAATTAACACGTTTTCTGTGTTCCTGGTGGCATGAGCAAGGTGTTTGAGGCGCAAAGCCACATAGTGCCATATCATAACCACCCCATATTATCCAGTTCCTTGTTTTCTGGCTTCAGCATCTGCATCAGCGCCTCATCTAGCTGCTGTTCTCCTTTTTTGGTGAACAATCCCAGGGTGCCGTCAAAAAGCAGCTTTCCCTCATCAAGCACGCCGATATGGGTAGCTATTTTATTCACATAAGAAAGATCATGCGATGATAAAAAGACCGTGCGCTGCGGTTTGCTGTACTTTTTCAGGAAAAGCACCATCTGCCCTGCCACCAGCGGATCGAGCCCCGAAAAAGGCTCATCGAGAATCAGCAGATCGGGGGTATGCAATACCGCCGCGCAGAAGGCTATCTTTTTCTTCATGCCGGTGGAATATTTGCTTATCCGTTTTTTCAGATCTCCGGGATCGTCGAAGAAGAATGCAAACAAGTCTGATATCCTGCTCTCAACAATTGCGGCAGGCATTTTATAGATCTTTCCCATAAAGGTAAGGAAGTCGTAACCATTCAGCTCTTCCAGCAGGGCCAGGTCTTCGGTAATCACTCCAAGACTCCTCTTTTCCGCCACCCCCAGGGTGCTGCTCTCTTTTCCGAACAGCTTCATCACCCCGCTGTCCGGCGGCATCCTGTCAAGCATCAGGTTAATAAGCGTGGTCTTGCCTGCACCGTTTTTCCCCAGCAAGGCGTAAATCTGTGCCGGCTTCACCTCCAGACTGATATCATCCAAAACCACCGATCCGTAAAAGCTTTTAGTGATTTGCCGTGCTTCTATCATAACCTTAATCTTCTTCCGGTATCACTCTTTTAACGCGCCCCACTTCTCCTGATTCCAGCATCACTTTAATGCCGTGAGGATGCCCGGAAGCTTTGGTTAGTATGCGCTTCACTATCCCTTCTGTAAGCTCCCCGGAGCGCTGATGATGCTTCTGCACCACCTCCACAAGGTCGCCCCGGTGTATATTTTCCAGGCTTGTGCCACTGTAACGATTATCTGTTGCCATATTTTTTTGTTTCCAGGGCCAAAATTACGACATCTTTCTGAGAACATCAGGCATGAGATGTCAAAAAATCCGGCTGATACTGAAGCCGCTCCAAACCCAGCAAGATGTTCAGCAGAAACAGCTCCCGGTGAGCTTTTGCCAGAGCGCCCTCCCTGAACTTAAAACAACACCATGACGAAACACTACAATGATTATCCCTTTCGCAAAGAAGCTCAGGCTGCCTGCGTTAATCACTCTACTTTCAGGTTAACAGGTATCTCAATAACTACTTTGGTGCCGGCAGGGTGGCCGGACGTATCATACAGGTCAGTGATGGTTTGCCGGATAGGCGTTTCATTGATCCTGTTGAGGATCTGGTAGGTTTCGGTAAGTAGTTTTAAGCCTACCCCGTTCCCTCTTGTATCCATCGCACGAGCGGCTTCGCGGCCTATCCCGTTGTCCCGGATAGTTATTCTGATCACAGCCCCGCTTTTCTGAAGATTAATGGTTAATGAGGCAGGATTCAGGGATGGGAAGACTCCATGTTTTACGGCGTTTTCCGCATGGATATAGATAATCATTTTGGGGATCATCATATCGCGCTTAATCGCGTCATCCACTTCCATGTGATACGTTAGTTTATCCCCCAGTCGCATTTTCTGAAAATGCATATACTCCGCAACAAAATCAAGCTCCCGCCGCAGGGTGATAAAAATTCTATCGTTGCCCCGCAACATCAGCCGCATCAGGTTCGAAAACCTGACAAACGACTTATACGCCTTAGTAGCATCCCCTGCAAGGATGACACTGCCGATGGAATTTGTGGTATTGAGCACAAAATGCGGATCCAACTGGTTTTGCAGGCTTTTAAGCTTCAGGCGCTCCACCTGGTTTTTCAGCTCATATTTCTCTCTTAGCTGGCGCTCATAAAGTTTCCTGATAGCCAGTATAAAAAGCAAAGCCCCGCAAAAAATGGCCAGGGATATAATATATTGCCAGTAATAAAGTGGATTGGCGCCATAATCCAGTTTATATACAAACTTATTGCCAATGGCCCACAGCTGCTTTTTGGCCGAAGGGAGGGTGTAAGGTACCAGGCTGTTAATCTCATCATTTTTATCCACAACATAGGAAGCGGTGTGTTTGTAATCACCAGACAATGCCACCACTGTATTTCTATCTAATGTAACCCCGATTATTTCGCCATTTTTTCCAAGACCAATATCCTGGATAAAATCTCCATCTTTTAAGTTAAGTGTCGGGAGAAAAGGAAGGTCGAAAGTCCTGGTCATAACATTCTGTAAATCGGAATTATAAATATGCAAATTACCGGATTGATCAAAAATAATGACTTCATCCGGATGCTGAGGGTTGACAGATAACACTGTAGGATAAATATTTGACTCGCTGTTTAAATTATGCTGCCTGACCAGTTCTCCTTCCAGGTTGCGCAATTCCAGCCTGTTGTTAGTGCCATCGGCACCTTTGCTGCCATAAGCCAATAAGATATAATGTTTTTCGTTAGCTTTCACGGGTGCAGGTAAAACCCGCGAATATCCCCCTTCATAAGCCACGGGAGGATGCAGATAATCCAGCTCACTTGTTAGCGTAATAAGCCATGGATTTTGATCGCTGAACTGTAGGTTTAGAGAGTCATGCACATTACAACTGGCATAAGAGGATAACAAAATTTCCTTTTTACCGTCTCCGGTTAAGTCCTTAAAGTAAACCTGGCCTGTTGGAGTTAACCCCGGTAATTCCTTTACCTGCAGCTTGTCGTTGCCCGGATAATAGATGTATAACTTCCGTGGCTTGATGGAATACCCCCCTCTGAGGTAAAACACAAACTCTTCATGGCCATCTCCGTTAATATCAGTTACAGCACCAAAATTAATTGAGAGATCGTCTTTCTTATAATATTTACGGCATATTTTATCCAGGTATCGCAATGTCACAGAAAAGGGCGATACCGAATCGAAAGGTTCTATAGCATTCAGAAATATAGAATCATTTCGGGTGGTAAACCCCCACATTTCAGAATAATCATCCCCGTCAACATCCGTAAAAAACAACTGAATTATATTTTTCTGATAATTTCCTTGAAAATGAAACTGATCATACAGTTTCATTTCTGAAGAAATCACCTTTACGGATAAGCGGCCTGACTATTCATGCGCAGAAATATATTCATCAGCTCCATCACCATTCAGGTCAAAGCCATATTGTTTTGCATCGGGCACCTGGTGTTCGCGAAAGCTTGTTGTGGTTTTCTCCGCCAGTTCCAGCTTGTACTTTCTGAACCCGTCGGGCAGCAGGAGGATAATCGCCACAGCCACCACAAAAGCCTGAAAATAGATGCTTTGGGCTATGCGAAAAAACGAGGCTTTAATCTTAAAGGCTGCCATGATGCCTGCAAGATAGCAAAAGCAACGCAAATATCAAAAAAAAGTTAATGGCAGCCAGTGTTTGCGCCACTCCCGGAAAAAGATATTACCGGTACACCACATATCGGTAACCCCCTATACCGCTGAGAATTATTCCGATAAAGAACACTACCATCATCACCACAATCAGCGCCAGCGTAATTATCATCACCGGAATAAACAGCAGGCCGGCCAGAAGCGTTAATAAGATAATCCGCAGCAGGGCATGAACAGGGTTTGTAGAGAAAACACTTTCGATAACCATAACCAGAAACGTCACTCCAACCAGCGCCATTACAAACCAGGCGCTCCAGGTTCCGAAGCCATAACCATATGGCCACAAAGTGAAATTTTCGCCAAAATAATACTCCACAGGCGTTTGCCACAGCACCAGAACAATAGCCATCACCACAGCAGATACCCCTGCAATAATCGGGAAATAAGGAGATCCGGAATAACTGCCTCCCGTCATCTGTGCCAGTTTATAATCGATAGTGTTGAACTTTACAATGCCAAGGATAGCTATTAGCAGCGCTCCGCCTATGATAGCCCAATACTGCCAGTTACCCCAGGACATTTTTTCATCCATAAAAGCCTCCACCTGTGACATCTCATCTTTATCGGCAGTTCGTTGATCCAGATATTTTAAGCTCACAAATCCTGCTTGCCCGTTGTGGTCAATCTTCAGCCACTCCTTCCACTTCCCGCCTTTGGCAGGCACGGTTTCCGTATATCGCAGTGTGTCGGTGGCATTGATTGTTCCAATATTTTTCGCCTCCCGCGAAGGGGCTCCCCTGACAATCAGGTTATCCTGCTCAGGCAAATAATAGTATTCTTTTTCTGCGCTTTTTTTGTGCAGCGGTTTTGGGTTTTTCAGGGCCATAAGGCTGTCAATCTCTTCAGCATTCAGCAACCTGTTATAAATACGTACCTCATCAATAATAGCCTCAAAATCTTCATTATCATGTGCATTAGACCCTATCACAGCCATATCCGACCCCATATCCATAGCGGTCTTCCCCAGTGTTTTATGTCCATTTACATAGATACTTGCATACTTAGATTTTTCATCATAGTTGGCTACCAGGAAAACCCACTCTTTCCGTTCTACAGGAACTTCCCCGATGGCATTTCCTTTTCCGTCCGATATGGCCCATACATAGCGATTATCCTTCTTTACAGAAAATATCTTACGGTCACCACCCTCATCATCATTAGAAACCACCGTTATCTCATCACGGTTTCTGAAGGGATAGACCCAGGCACACAGTGCCACCTGCGGCATGGCACCGATATTGATATCCACAGGTGTAAGAATGTGGTCTTTGTCGTTACTAAAGCGATAGCTGCCATTGCGGGTGCCTTCCACATCGCGCTCCCGGTTGGCTTTATGATTATCGCTGTGATTTTCATTGCCGCTGGCATCTTCTGTCCCTTTCTCAAAAGGATACCAGGCCACAAGGCCTTCTGTGAGATCTACCTGTCCGGATACCGGTAATACTGCAATGATGGAAAACAACAGTGATAAAAGCAGCAAACGTCTAAAATTTTTTGATTGTTGGTTATTATACTTCATAAGATTAAAATTTATGACAATGCTGAGATTCAGCTCACATTTATTCATCACGTCTCGTATGTGTCTGATCATTATCTCAGATATTGCCTGTTTTATCAGATTAGGTTTATAAATTCTTACATAAGAAGCCCGCCGCCGGCATTCTCGTGACGCTGCCGGCGGCTGTGGCTGCCATTCACTATTTACTTTTTAATACCTGCCAGTCCTTTAATAGCTGACATGGCTTTTTCGAAATACTCATCTACTTTTTCATACTGGTAATTCCTTAAATAATTGATAACCGTAAGCACCGGCAGGAGCATAACGGCCACCCATATCACAAAAGCCACAATTAAAACAATCCCGAATATTTTGATGATAAGAGCTCCTGATAACTCATCACGACTTCCTACCACTCCTCCTAAGGAATCTACAATCACATAGCTGTCGAAAGAAGGCATGGCGATGAAAATACCAAGCAAAAAGAAGACGGCTTTTTTTAAAACATTGGCTCCCTTAGAGGTAAAAGCCATATGACGTTGACGCCTGTTGATAAGGAATACGGGCGGGCGGCTGGCGAAGTAGTAAAGCACAATCATCAGCAACCAGAATACTCCACGCCTGATGTTACGCCAGTTTCTGGCCCTGTCTCTTTTGGTAATCTCTTTGATATAATCCTGGGTATCCATTTTCGAGAGCTCATCCAGGCGTTCCTGCTGCTCTTCTATCCTGTCGGCATTTTTTTCCTGAATGGTATCGTGAGCCACATCCATCCTGGCAAGATAATCTCCCACGCGTTTCATTTCATTACTCATCAGCTTCGTGGCCTGCGCAGGCAATACATCGCCGGCACTTCCCAGTTTACTTATGCCGGCATACAAAAAATAGAGCGCCACGCAGCCCACCAAAATCATCAGCCATTTATACCCTACAAATCTGCGCTCATAAGCTTCTTCACATATCTCCTCAAATTCCCCTATTTTATCTATCAATTCAGGATCTTTAGGTTTGGCAGCGCGGGCCTGCTGCATCAACTCCTTTACCTTCTCCACCTCAGCTTTAGAACCGGGCTGACGTCCTGCACCATCCATAGACTCCACCCCAAAAGTGTTAAAAGCCTTGTTAATCAGATCCGCCGCCACATAATCTGCCGATTCCGGGTCTTTAAAAAAAGCAATCTGTTTTTTAAGATAGCTGCGCTCCTCCTTGATATCATCGAAAAGCTCATCGCTCACATCTTCAAGCGAATCAGCCTCAACAATAAGTTTATAAGCCTCTTCTGCTTCGGATAGGTTGGCAGGACTCTTTTCTCCTTCATCATTAACTCCCGTATAAATATCTGTGGCCTTCCCGAATAACAAACTCGCCTTGTTATGGTTATATGCATTGCTAAGGTCTTTACTCAGCTGCGAAGGCGTGATCGCCTCAAGGATTTTCTCTGCTTCCTCCAGGCGTCCGAGATTGGTGAGATTATTTAACTTTAAGAATTTTGGTCTCTATATCATCCGCCGATAACTCAAGGATGATATCACAATTTTCTAAGGACTCTTCAAATTTCTGTTGCGCGTTTAATTCACTTGCTTTCTGTTTAATTTTTTAATGTTAGCCATGGTTTGTTATTTTAGTGTATTAAGGTCGAGATTCATAAAACAAACCAACTTCACCGCATGCAAAAGGACTGTAACGTCAGAAAAAGCATGCCTTTCAGCACCACAATCAATAATCTAAGATATATTTGAACGAAATCACATAACTACTGCTCCACAAGTCAGGCAATAAGAAAGTAAAAGTAAAAAATAATAACTCATCACCAAGAAATATTACAATTTTTTTTGATTCTTTAGCCGCTTAGATTAATTTTTAACGGGAGTCCGGAGGTAAGATTCCCGCTTTATGCCATGCCTTGTTGATGTTACACCAGATATTATTTATACCGGCCTGAATGTAAAATTAAAGTTACGCAATAAAAAATTGGAAGTATAAAGTGCTGTTAATGTGGCATATATTAACGATTATTGAGGAGCGTTGTGTTTCCTGGAGCCCTGGTTTCTATGTGGCAGTAATAAGAAAGGCCATGAAGCGAATAAGGTTGCCATCCGGTGGGCATATGGCATACCTGCTAAGGTGTGCTTTAACAGATAAGGTATTTGATATCCAAGCTTTTTGATAGTTTTCTTCAGCAAAGTCAGCAAGAGGGAACTCTTATTTCCGGGCTAAATAACCGCAGCGTTACAAACGCAGAAAGTAGTCGGCACGCGATACAATCGCGCGCCAACCCCAACAAAACGAAAGCTGGCGAGCGTCTGTGACGTGTGCTCCTGAATTTGTCATATGCAATGACACCTCTTACAGAAACCAAAGCCCGGAACAGGGACATACAACCCAGGCCGGGGTCGTACATGGAATTGATAATCGTTTCTACTATAGACATGTGATGCCTCTGCCATTGGATAGCTGGAGATTTTTTGGGGTAAATGGAAAGGTGCCAGCAGCATGAAAAGCCTCGTGATTTTGATACAAGCTTTCCTCTCCCATGTAAAAACCCGACCTGAATAATAAGCTAATAAGGTCTGGAGGGAGGGGTGGGTATTTTTCCCACTAAGGTTGGACGGAGAGGAATAAGGTTTTTCGTAGCAAATATTGTAAATGGCTTTCTAAACAAGTGCCTGCAACAGGAAAACCTTATTGGCCGGCCTCTTTAACCTTAGTAGGCAGATGGCCACCCCCTGATTTTTAACCTTATTTTTTCTTTAAATGCCAGCGTTACAAATGCGAAATGTAGTCGGCACGCGATGCAATCGCGCGCCAGCCTCAGCTAAACAAAAGTTAGCGCGCGTCTGTGATGCGTGCTTCCTGAATCTGTCATTTGCAATGACACACTTCCCGGAGGAATGGCAAAACGCTCATAAAGCGCTTTTTCATCCCGCTCATCATAACTATATTTCATTAGGGACAAATGACATGGCTATTGCTTATCTGCTCAGCTTAAACACCTACACCCCTTTCAAGACTTTTTAAGCAAAGGATTAGTAACCCAATTACAGTGTAATAGACCGGACATCACCTTCATCCTGACGGCATCAGATCTAACCGTCATGCATCTGAGCATAAAACAAAAAAGACAGCATTTAATGTGGGTTAACCCGCAATTGTGCTGCCTTTCATCTGATTAAAAGTAATGACAATACTGCGATTCAGATCATGTTTTTTATATGCTTACCCGGTTTTCCGGGTTGGCTGATAATCATCGCAGCCATTGTCTGTGTTTAAAATACGATGCTTACTCCTCCAGCGGCTCACAGGTGCACACCAGGTTTCTGTCGCCATAGCCGTCATCAATTTTTGTAACCGCAGGCCAATACTTATCGGCTTTTTCACATTCTGCGGGGAATGCAGCCTGACGACGGGTATAGGGATACTCCCACTCATCAGTGGTAATCATCTCACACGTATGAGGTGCATTTTTGATGACATTATTTGCTTTATCCACCTTCCCCTCTTCAATATCCTGTATCTCTTTCCTGATTTGTATCATCGCATGGATAAAGCGATCCAGCTCTGCTTTGGGCTCGCTTTCGGTAGGCTCTACCATCAATGTTCCGGGAACGGGGAAAGCCACCGTAGGAGCATGAAGGCCGTAATCCTGCAGGCGCTTGGCTATCTCTATCACCGTCACATCGGCAGAATGGTGAAACGCGTTGCAGTCTATGATAAACTCGTGGGCCGCCCGGTTATTCTTCCCCGTGTAAAGGATTTTGTAATGCTCTTTGAGGTGGTCTTTAATATAGTTAGCGTTAAGGATAGCCAATTTAGTGGCTTCCTTCAAGCCCTGTCCGCCTAAAAGCTTGATATAGCCATATGATATCGGCAAAATCAAAGGGCTTCCAAAAGGTGCGGCAGCTATGGCTTTTATAGCTTTTTCGCCGCCTGTGGGCACCACCGGATTAGAGGGCAGGAAAGGCCTGAGGTGTTCTTTTACCCCTATCGGGCCAACCCCCGGCCCTCCCCCGCCGTGCGGGATAGCAAACGTTTTATGCAGGTTAAGGTGGCACACATCGGCGCCGATGATGGCCGGATTGGTATAACCTACCTGTGCATTCATATTGGCCCCATCCATATAAACCTGTCCTCCATGGTTATGGATGATTTCTATTACCTCGCGGATGCCCACCTCAAATACCCCGTGAGTCGACGGATAGGTAATCATGGTGGCCGCAAGCCGGTCGCTGTATTTCTCTGCTTTTGCTTTAAGATCGTCTATATCGATATCGCCGTTCTCGTTGGTCTTCACTACCACCACCTCCATGCCGGCCATCACCGAGCTGGCGGGATTAGTGCCGTGAGCCGAGGCAGGGATCAGGCACACATCACGGTGCTCCTCGCCCTGGCTGCGGTGATACTCCCTGATCACCATCAGTCCCGAATACTCGCCTGCAGCACCCGAGTTGGGCTGGAAAGAGATAGCATCATATCCTGTAATTACTTTGAGGTCGTTTTCCAGGTCCGCCATCAGCTCCCGGTAGCCCCCGGCCTGGTCGGCGGGCACAAACGGATGAATAGCCCCGAATTCCGGCCAGCTCAGCGAGAAAAGCTCTGCTCCGGCATTCAGCTTCATCGTGCATGACCCCAACGGAATCATACTGCGGTTCAGAGCCAGGTCGCGGTTTTCTAGCTTCTTCATGTAGCGCATCAGTTCGGTCTCCGAATGGTAGCGGTTAAACACCTCCTGCTGCATAAACCCGCTGCTGCGGTGCTGGTCTTCCGGTAATGTCACCAGCTCCTCGCAACGCTTCGGGATACAGTCATACTCTTCGAACCGGTCGTTTTTGGCTGATGCCAGAATATGCATAATCAGGTTGACATCTTCCAGCGACGTGGTCTCGTCAATACTGATGCCTAAATGGTTGTCATCGAAGTAACGGAAGTTAATCTCGCTCTCCATCGCCAGTTTCTTGATGGCTTCCATCTTAACATTTTCGGGAAGCTGTATCTTCAGCGTATCGAAAAAGTAGTTGTTCAGCTGCTTATAACCGTATTGCCCTATCTCGTCGTCAATTATCCCGGCAAGGATATTGATGTCGCGGGCGATGGCTTTGAGCCCTTCCGGGCCGTGATAGATGCCATAAAATCCGGCCATAGTGGCAAGCAATGCCTGCGCGGTGCATATGTTGGATGTTGCCCGCTCCCGCTTGATATGCTGCTCGCGGGTCTGCAAGGCCATCCTTAGTGCGTTTGTACCGTTTTTATCGATGCTTACGCCGATAATTCTTCCGGGGACATTTCTCTTCAGCGACTCCTTAGCTGCCAGGTATCCGGCATGCGGGCCGCCGTAGCCCATAGGTATTCCAAAGCGCTGCGTGCTGCCTACGGCAATGTCTGCATCCCACTCTCCCGGCGCTTTAAGCAGTGTAAGACTCAGCAAGTCTGCCGCCACCACCGCCAGGGCGTCCACAGAATGTAGCTTCTCTACCAGCTCGCGGTAATCCGCCACGCTTCCGTTAGCGTCAGGATACTGCATAATGCCGCCAAAATAGTCCTCAGCGGCCTCAAACTGCGGTGCCGTACCTTTTACAAGCTCTATACCCAGTGGTTCGGCCCGTGTCTCCATCACGGCAAGGGTTTGCGGAAAAATCTCGCCGGCAATAAAAAATTTGTTCGCGCCCGCTTTCTTTTGTTTCCTGGAGCGGCCGTTATAAGCCATAATCATCGCTTCGGCCGCGGAGGTACCTTCATCCAGCAAAGAGCTGTTAGCCAGCGGCAGGCCCGTCAGCTCCACCACCATCGTCTGGAAATTCAGCAGCGCCTCCAGCCTCCCCTGGCTGATCTCGGCCTGGTAAGGAGTGTAAGAGGTATACCAACCGGGGTTTTCCAGCACATTCCGCTGTATAACGCCAGGAGTGATGGTGTTGTAATATCCCATGCCGATATATGTTTTAAATACTTTGTTCTTTGCGCCAATCTTTCTGATGTGCGACAAGTATTCAAATTCATTCAACCCCTCAGGAAGATTCATCTCCTCCTGCAACCGGATAGATTCCGGTATGGTTTCATTAATTAACTGACCGGTGTCTTTTGCCCCGGTGATTTTCAGCATCTCCTGAACCTCTTTTTGGCGAGGACCATTATGCCTGGTGATGAAGTTATTAGATATCATATTTTTGTAATTTTTATATCAAAATAGTAACAAATTCTTACAGCCACGGCAAAGTTATAAATCTCTAAGAAATATTTGCATCGAAAAAATCATTTGTTGTTATCGCTTTAACAGGATAGCCGTTTTTTCTCCGCCACTGACGTCAGCATAACATGCAAAAAGAACCTTTTGTTTGTTTAAAACGGCAGGTTCCAAAACCCCATGGATATTCCATCCATCCCATGCCAGGGATCTCACCAGGTATAAAAAAAGCCACATTCCCATGAGGCTGGCACCCACGTTCAGGTGGGTGTAAAAGTGCAGTCCAACTTTCCGCATTAGGGCGCTTTGAGCGCCCTTTCCATAAACTGGATAAACCGGAAAAATATATTTGATGCGATGGATTCATCCCAAAGAAGAAAGGGCGCTAAAGCGCCCTATTTTCAGGTGGTTTGGCAATCATAGCACCCACCTTAAGGTGGGTGCTATTCTCATTTAGACCCTACAAAATAGGCGATTACCCGTATAATTCCGATAGTCATCGGAAGGGTGCTATTTTCATCAGGTATTCCATGACATCAATCATCAAAAAATCCATATTCGCGTTTCCATTGTTGATATTCCTCTTCAAAGGTTATTATTCGATGATGTTCCGTTTGGTTTGCAATATAATTACGTATATCCTCTATCCTTGAGGCACTTACGGAATATGCTCCATAGCCTCTTTGCCATGAAATTTTTGATTGAAACATCTCCTGATTTAACATATGAGAGGAACTACCTTTCATTGAGTTCATAAACTCTGAGAGCATTTTGTTAGTAAGTAAGTCTATATGTTCCTGAAAATGTTCCGGTTGTACGTTGAGCTTTTCAAATGGGATTTCCAATGATTTTACCTTTTCAATCAAAAATTCAAACAGTATGATGCCTTGTTTTTTGTGGATAACCTGCTGCCGGTTTTTTTGTTGCCCAAACCAGCTGTATCCAAATGCATGAGTGGGTATGTAACATAATGGTTGTTATTGGTTATATTTTCTTTTAGACTGTGAAAGATAAGGAAATTTTGATAAAAGGAGGCTTCAGCCTCCTGATTATTTGGGGTTATAATCATTAGTTTCACCCGCATAAATGCGGGTGCTATTCTCATAAGGCCTTCCATTGGGCAAAAATCACATTTCAATGAGATTAGCACCCCGAAGCCTTTCGGGGTTCACGTGGGTGTAAAAATGCGGCATAACCTCCCGCGCTAGGGCGCTTTGAGCGCCCTTTCCATAGACCGGGAAAATATCTTTGATGTGATGGGTTCATCTCGGAGGGAGAAAGGGCGCTGAAGCGCCCTGATTGCAAGTTGTTTGGCTATCATGACACCCGCCTGAAGGCGTCCGCCCGACTGCTCCGAACTCCGGTGCGGGCGGGGGTGCTATTCTCATGGGGTATGTTACCGGCTAAAAATCGTGCCTATGAGGCTAGCTATATAACACTTACAAGTTTCTTCGACAGCCTATTGCGTGTTATCAGGCAGGCTTTTTCTCTTAGTCCTACCCTCCCATTAACCTTGCGGGGAGCATTTCCGGGCTTTTTTATTTTTCGGAGTAAGGATTTTTGTAGCCGGCATATGATAACAGAAGGGATCTCCACAGGGAGAATTACCCGAAAAAACAATGTTTTGGGTCCGTCTCCACTTCTTCCAAAAATGCCTGTAGCGTATTGAATACAGGTGGTTCATACGGAGACCATTTTAGGTTACCTCTCATCCAGTATGCCTTCCAGTGTCCTTTACTTTTTACATAAGTAGCTATGACCGCCAAATTCGGTAAACGCATTAATCTATAATGGTTTACAATCGCTCAAGATTCGATTTTCATTCAAAAATAGCAATTTTTGATGTTTTTTGCACTATTTTTTACCAGTTCTTTGACATT
>Ga0306907_1000478_pt1 | contig 17266 bp, 16 predicted proteins | sample AntRauTorcE11898_FD_190415 | JGI IMG/M metagenome (GOLD analysis project Ga0306907, IMG submission 190415) | Saline lake microbial communities from Rauer Islands, Antarctica - Metagenome Torckler E11 #898 (v2) (version 2) | ecosystem: Environmental > Aquatic > Non-marine Saline and Alkaline >... | reverse complement strand
TTTTGCATGGCAAGCCAATTTTGCTTCATCTGCACTAAAAACTGCAAAATGTTGGATACCACAATCTTCTGCCATAGGCACAAACTCCTCGATACCATGGCCATAAGCATTCCCTTTAATTACCGAGCAAAATTTGACCTCTTTGCCAATGTAATCTTTTAAAAAAGTAATGTTTTGACGAAATGCGGATTGGCTTAATTCTACGTGTGAAGGAGCGAACATTTTTAAGGTTGAAATTTGAGATTAAAATTTAAGGTAAAGGTTGAGTTTAAGGTTTATCTCGTTCCATACCCTCCCACCTACACCAAGGTGTTAATCTGCCGAAGCTTTTAAGCGCAGGCATCGTTTCGAAGGGCAGGCTGGTGCGGAACGAGCCTATTCAATTATTTTATCAATAATACCGATGAACATTTTGACGCCCGTTTCGATGATTTTATCCGGGAAATCATAGTTGGCGGCATGCAAGGCAGGTTGATCTCCCCCCGAGCCCAAACCAAAAAGTGCGCCTTTATATGCTTCGGTGAAATGACCAAAATCTTCTGACCACCCAAATGGTGCTTCTTTATTTATGATTTCAAGACCCTCACTTTCAGCTACTACTCGAACAATATCGACTGCGTGCTCATTATTTACGGTAGCCGGAAATGGCTCCACCCACTTGGTCGCAAGTTCAAGATTATAGGTATCAGCAATACCGTTAGCCAGTTTTTTTGATCGCTCTTTCACTTTCTCAAGCATATCATCACTATAGGTTCGGAGCGTAGCCATCACTTCTCCATTGGCCGGGGATGTTCCAAAGGCTTGCTCCCCAAGGTGTGATTGTATAACCGTGGCTTTAGCTGCCTTGTCCATGGGAGCATAAAATTGAGGCAGCGATGAAACCGACTGAATAAGTTGAGCTACGGCCAACGCCGGGCTCCTTCCCTCTTCGGGGTGTGCCGCATGGGCGGTCTGTCCGCTAAAGCGAGCAATAAACCCCACCGATGCCGCTGCAAAAGGGCCTGATTTAACAACAATAGTGTGCTTCTCAAAACCCGGCACATTGTGGAGCGCAAAAACATAGTCAGGATTGATGTCCTTAAATTGTTGATCATCCAATACCTTTCGGGCCCCTTTTCCGGTTTCTTCCGCCGGTTGAAATAGCAGATATACGCATCCATCAAGTGATGATTGCTTGGAAAGCTTCTGCGCCACACCGCATAGAATGGCCATATGGCCGTCATGCCCGCACTTGTGCCCTATTCCTTCGGTATTTGACGCATACGCTAAATCATTTTCTTCTGCTATGGGCAACGCATCCAGCTCACAGCGAATAAGCACAGACGTATTATTTTCCTGGTCTCCGAAACGTGCCAAAATCCCGTGCCCTCCAAGCCCGGTTGTAATTTCATCGGGGTCACATTTTTGAAGTGTTTCCTTGATAAACTCAGCGGTATCGTTTTCCTCTCCGGAAACTTCTGCAATGGAATGGATGTGATGGCGGAGGCCAACAAGATCGTCGTTGAACATGCATTAAATACTAACTAACATTTATTTTCAATATGCTGTAATTAGCAAAATATTAGTACCAAATTCCAGTCGGAATAGCCCCCCTCTGCGTTGCGAACCAGAGGCCCGCAACGAGAATGAACAACCCCGCGGCAAGCCATCGGGGTATCAACAATAGAAAAAAGGTATGCAAAACTTGGTTTCTATTTATTATTACCCACCCCTGCACCCCTCCAGAGGGGATTTTCCCAAAGGGATGCCTTCGGCATAGGAAATTTTTGCATACCTTCTTTTATACACTTTTCCGAGCCATAGGATCGGGGAATTGAACCACTAAACTATTAAAGAAATGAGATAGTTTGCAAGAGATTCTTTGGTTTAGTACAATGGACCGAGCACAGTTCGTGGGTCAGGATAAGTCTCCAGCGCTCTTTGGTGATCTTTTTTACTCACCACGCCGGGCATATCGGGCTTGCCAGGATCCTGTTTAGAAAGTTGAAAATGCAGATGTGGCGGCCATCCGCCATTCACCTTTTCAGTTCCAATAGTGGCAATTTGCTGTCCCTTTTTAACGGTTTCCCCAACCTCAATATGGTTCAGCGTCATTTTGGACAGATGTCCATAAAGCGCAAAAATTTTTTGATCATTAATAGCATACTTGAGCACCAGCGTGGGGCCGTAATCGCCGGCTTGGTTATTATCACCCAAATACGCAACGATACCTTCGGTAAATGAAAAAACCGGTCGTTCAGCCCGGCTCCAGATGTCAATACCCATGTGAATATTACGCCGGCCATCGAACTGCTCGGCAGTGTACATGCCCTCCCGTTTTTCGTTGTATTTGCCGATGCCCCATTCAAAAGAGCGTATATATTTTTCATTAAGCCCGTTTGAAAGATCGAAGACTTTCATCACCCGAGAATCGGGATAGTTCATTACCGGGGCGAAATTGTAGTCAAGGAATTTTATCATGCTCTAAAGCTCTGAGGGAGTTAAACTCCTGAAGATTTCTTCCAATATTGTTCGGAGGTACAACCTCCTCACAGCAAGAGAGTGGTTATATCATGTTCAAATAAAACATAAGGGGTGTAGGGGTGGGTAAGAATTTTCACTCTACTATTTTATCAATATAATCAGAATTCATAATGCCCAACGCCCCCATGTACTTCATGCGAAAACGGATAAAATCACCCACCTGATATTCATTTTTGTTATCGCCCACATCCAAGATAAGCATGTCGGAGCTGGCATCAGCGATATTAACTTCTTCTTCAAGGCAAATTAAATGCTCGGGGTTAATATCAAGATAACCGATATCAAGGATTGCGCGATTGGTTGTTTCTCCTATTTGTTCTTGATCAATTGTTTTCACTTCTCCCTGGGGGTTCATCCCTAAATCACCGCTGGGCACTTTTGGTTTTTCGGCAATTTCGATAATTTGCGAATATAGTTCCATCACATCATTATGCATGCCCTCAATAGTGCCGCCGGTAAACAGGTTTTTACCGAAAAAAAGAGCCTCCCCTATCCGAAAGTGATTAATGCCGCTGGGAAGATGATCTTTAAGCAGCAACGGGATGGTTACCGTGGTACCGCCCGACACCAGCGGAATACTTTTATCAAACTGAAGTTCAATAATCTGTTTGTAAAGGGCCAGTTGAATAAGTTTATCTTCATCCGGCATCACCCCGTGCATGCAGTTTAAGTTGGTGCCAATACCGATGACTTCGATATTGGGCAATTCAAATATTTTTTCATAAAAGGTAATTAAATCTTCGCGCATCACCCCTTCGCGCAGGTCGCCCATTTCAATCATAATAATAACCTTGTGCACCTTCTGCTGCCGCTGGGCTTCTTCAGATATGGCATGCAACGTTTTTAGTTCGGTATTAAGGCTGGCATCGGCATAGCGCACCACCGATTCGATAATATCATGTGGCGGAGGTTTCAAATAGAGCGTCATTACCTCGGGATCAATCTCTTTAATTTTCTTAAGATTGCTGATGCGTGAATCGTGCATTTCCCCGATGTCCAAATCGACTACTTCTTTGAGGAATTCTTCATGTCCGCACAATATTTTGCTGGTAATGCCCCAATAAATATCGTGCTCCTTGAATAGTCGGTTGAGGTACTTGTAATTGTCGCGCATTTTATCGCGATATAACTTTAAGTACGCCATATTATTTACTAAGTCGCATTTCTAAGTATTTGTTGGTAAAACCGTACTTCTCATACAAAAAAGTTGCGGGGTTTTCGGGCTCAACGTGCAGCGCAATATCCCCTTCAGTTTCTTGGATGATGTGCTCCATCAATGCCGAACCCACCCCTTTACCGCGATAGCTGGAATTTACGGCAATATACACCAGAATGTGCTCCGGTATATAGCCGCTCATGTTCGTGTGATTGATGATGACTATACCCACAATTTTTCCTTCTTCATGGCCGACTAATATAAATCCGTCTTGACCGGCTTCATCTCCATAGGCATACCCTATACAATTGATGATGGCCTCTCGTTCATCTCCGTACTGATCTAAATGGCTATACAAAAAATCGGCAATATTGTCCCTGCTAAATGATGTGGAATTATTTTCATCTGAACGAGCGATGTCGTATTCAATCATTGTATTTATTTAACTAAAAGCTGCTTTCTTTGGTTGTTTTTTTGTATCCGGGAATGTTAAAGATAATACAATAAACGCGATGGCTGAAACACTAATTCCAAATACATTCGGATCGAGCCCCAAGGGGAGATATTCAAAAAATATTTGCAAAAGCACCGTGGTGGCCCCTCCTAAAATCATAGCGGCAATGGCACCGGTGCTGCTGCTTTTTTTCCAATAAAGTGCGCCAATAATGGGTACAAAAAGCCCGGAAACCATAAAGGCATACGAATAAAGCATTAGGTTCAGTACGCTTTCCATAGCGCTTGCAATGATGATAGCTCCTGCTCCGATGATAAAGGTGGTGATTTGCGAAAACCGGATAAAGCTGTCACTCTGATGATCAATCTTCTTGAAATAATTAATAATATCTGAAACGACGTTGCCGGAGGCCGCCATCAGACAGCTGTCGGCCGTGGAGAGAATGGCAGAAAAATAGGCGCTCATCATAATACCCATCAACCCTACCGGAAGTACGGTTCGCAGCAACATGGGCAGGCCGGTTTCGGGATCGGCTTCGGCAATGTTGGCCGCGCCCAGATAATCAAACATGCCCTGACTGGCCGCTACTTTGGCGAAAAGACCTAAAGCTACGCCCATAAACGCCATTACCGGCCATTCAAACAGTCCGGCCATGTACCAAGCACGCTTGGCGGTTTTTTCATCATTGCAGGCATAAATGCGTTGGTAGAGGGTCATACCAACAAACCATATTGGAATAATAGTCACCGCCCAGCCTACCACTTGCTGCCAGCTCAAGTTGGTCATAGAAAGCATCTGCGGATCAACGGTAGACTGTATGGCCTCCCATCCCCCGATGGCGTTATATGAAATGGGAATACCGATAAAAACCAACCCAAACATGAGAATGCCCCACTGAATGGTATCGGTATATATGACCGCCTTCAGACCGCCCATTACCGTGTAAATGACGGCTATGGACCCCATGATAATAATGGCGGTCAGCAGATCAAGATTGGCAAAGGTGCCGTTGGCTAATTTTGCTCCGGCCAATATCTGTGAACTGGTAAAGCCGGCGTATCCTATGGCCGATATAATACCGGCAATGAGCGCTACTTTTGCATTGAAGTAGTGTTTAAATACATCCGGAAAGGTATAGGCTTTGTCGAATGCAGCATTCCCCTTTACTTTTGGAATGAGCAGTACAGCCGCCATCCATGCCCCTATCAAGCCGGTAAAAAGCAACCAAGAACCGGATATTCCCATGGTAAATCCAAGTCCGCCGAGACCAATGGAAAACCCGCCGCCTACATCGGTAGCTACAACCGATAGCCCTATGTGCAGGCTACTCATGTTGCGGCCGCCCACGTAATAATCGTCTGCTCCTTCATTCTTTTTCAGGAAATAGAAACCAAAGCCGAGCATGGCTACCATGTACAAACCAAATATGGAGAAGTCAATCCAGTGCATGAGGTAGGCTTAGGGCTGTTGAAAATTTCAAAAATGAAGAAATAGTACAGTAGTAAAATCGGTAACTATATCAGTTCATATTTTTTTTACTTATTAATAAAAACCGCGAAAAAATAAACATAAGGCGAAGCCATCATAACTACAAAAAGCCTAATAGAATACTTCAACTGGAAGAGAAGAAACCGTTGTTATACTATATAAACAAACACAACTTTAGGACTGTTTAGAGACAATATCCACGCCACCCTGAAGGAAGGTAGGCATGCTTAAAACGGCCCAGATATAGATACGAAAACCAGGACTAAAATTGTGAGTACCTATCGAAAGGAACTAGGGGGAAACTAAATAGAAAAATAAATAAAGAGTAGCTTCAACTCTGGGACCTGTACAAGGAAGGCAGAATAATTATGAAATAATACCCCGGCTTTTAAGATTTTCAACAAAATCCTTTTTACTCATAGGGCAGTCTATTAGGTCAAGCAATTGTTTATTAGTTAAGTTTAGCTGAGTACTCATTTGACCTAATAAGGATGAACCATATACTTTATAGCTTGAGCCTCTTGAAATAATCGTGGATACTGCCTGGCTTAAACCTTTATGCTTAAATACATAAACTTTATGATTAGATCCTTCTTTTTTTATAAAACCTTTTGACTCTAGTGCGCTTTCAATGTCTCTCCTATCTCGATTTTTACCCATCCCCAAATGTAATCTTTAAGAAATCTACCATATTTTTAGCATCCTCAGCTAAATCATCTCTATCCATGTCGCTGTAAACAGATAACAAAATTTTACCTTGTCTTTTCAAATCTTCGAAAGCGCCTGCATTAGTTTCACCGAAACCAGCTAAAGACCAAGCCTTGTGCTTAAGATGAATCTCTCCATCTTTTTTCATCAAGTAAAACTGTTCTCCAAGTAATTCAATTTCTACTTTTAATTCTTCCTTAGTGTCCTTAATTTGTTCTGAGGGTTTCTCTCTTTCCTTATCCTCAGCCTTTTTTTCTATATCATCAGTTTTTTCTATATCCAATGATTTTTTTTTGTCATAATTATCATCTGTAAATAGAGGATAATCGTAGCCTTCTGAAGGTGACTCATCTGTCTTATCCAAAGGTCTATCTAAGACTGCCGTATCTGAATATCCTTGATCAATCATTTTTACCTCTATTTTGGATTGCATTTCGTCCATGCTTAATCAAAAATTCACCTAACTGTATCGCATTTTGAGGTGACAATACAATAGTAGATTGAATTTCTCGAATAACATCACTCCGAGTAATTCTTTCTTCCGAATCAGGTAAAATTTTACTATCTCCATCAACTTCTTTAGTCATTATATTTGGCGTAGCAACACTTTCTACATATAAATTTGCAACGATTGTACTTTGGTCGGGTGATGCCCCGCCAATAGCTCCATTTACAGCATGCGTTCTGTGATTTTTTGCTTTCTCAAATACAAAACTAATTTTTTTATTTTCAGCCATTTATAAATGTCCCCTTTAATTACGTTGATGAATACTATCGATCATATAACGAATTAATAGAATGCTTTATTTTTGAATTTATTTATTGGGCTAAAATAGTAAAGATTTATATATACCCAAACTATTTAGCAAATCGCACAAAAACATATTATTGTTTTAGATTTGCGAAGTGCGCTCAATCAGCAAGTGTTGTACGTGTACTTTTCGGTAAGTTTGTTTTACTATAGTTGTACCAGCCTAAAAGTAAAATAGCCCTAAAGCGTTTATTATCAACACTTTAGAGCTATGATTTAGTGGCGGGGGCAGGATTCGAACCTGCGACCTTCGGGTTATGAGCCCGATGAGCTACCAGCTGCTCTACCCCGCGATGAATTATTAAGATAGGGCTTAAGTTGGGTATTTGTCAATAAAAAAATTATATTTATTCACTGTTTTTGAAGTGAGTTTTAACCCTTAGATTTTTTTGATATATGCCAGCCCAACCGAACGTAGCTCCCCAAAATGTAAAGAAAGTTCTCAAAAAACATCTCATTGCCGATGGCTTTGACATTGTACTGGATCTTGAAAAAAGCCAAGGGGCGTATCTTTATGATTCCAAACACGATGAACGCTATTTAGACTTCTTCACCTTTTTTGCGTCCAATCCGCTGGGGATGAATCATCCGGATCTTGCCAATAATGAATTTCAAACCAAGCTGGGAAAAGTTGCTACCAACAAACCCTCGAACTCGGATGTTTATACCGAAGAGCTGGCCGAATTTGTTGAACAGTTTGACAAGGTGGGTATCCCCGACTATTTGCCCCACACCTTTTTTATTTCAGGCGGAGCGCTGGCCGTAGAAAATGCGCTGAAGGTAGCATTTGACTGGAAGGTGCAGAAAAATTTTCAAAAAGGATATCGTCAGGAGAAAGGCCATAAGGTGTTGCACCTTGAAAAAGCATTTCATGGTCGCTCGGGTTATACCATGTCTCTCACTAACACCAAGGCCAACAAAACCAAGTACTTTCCCAAGTTCGACTGGCCGCGTATCATCAATCCGTCGATGACCTACCCGGCTACGGATGAATATATTCAGGAAACGGAAGCAAAAGAAGAGCTTGCCTTGGCACAGGCCGAGCGGTATTTCGAACAATACAAAGATGAAATTGCCTGTATCATTCTGGAACCCATTCAGGGTGAAGGCGGTGATAATCACTTTCGTAAAGAGTTTCACCAAGGGCTACGCGATCTGGCCGACAAGCACGAAGCCCTGCTCATTTATGATGAGGTGCAGACCGGCGTAGGGCTTACCGGCAAATTCTGGGCGCACGAACATTATGTTAAGCCCGACATTTTAGCCTTTGGTAAAAAAGCGCAGGTCTGCGGTATTCTGGCCAGCCGCCGTGTAGATGAGGTAGAGGATAATGTATTTGAGGTATCCTCACGAATAAACTCTACGTGGGGCGGTAATCTGGTGGACATGGTTCGCTTTGGGCGCATTCTATCAATTATTGACAATGAAAATCTGGTTGAAAATGCTGCGGAAACGGGTGCTTATTTGCAGCAAAAACTTCACGAATTAAGCGAAAAAAACGATCATTTTACGAATCCCCGCGGCAAGGGGCTATTCTGCGCCATTGATCTGCCCAACACCCATGCCCGCGACAGCGTGGTGGAAGAATGCATTAATCACAAAATGATGATTCTTTCTTGTGGAGATAAGACGATCCGCTTTCGTCCGCCGCTCATCACCCGGCCCGAGCATATTGATGAAGGCATTGAAATTTTAGAAAAAGCATATAAAGCTTCTGCAGGAAGATGCCCGGCGCTTTCGTAAAGTGCTGATATTAGTACGAATGGCAAGTGTTAGTTCCAGTAAGCAGGATGCAGTAGCAGTGGGCAGTTTTGTATAACAATTTACTGCTCCTCCAAACTACCGCTGCCAACTAACCCTACACCATTTGGTGTGATTCGGGTTGAATGGTAATTTCACTCAGTACTGAATCGCCGGGTTGATTTGCAGCGTGATAAACCGATTCAGCAGCCTCTTCGGGCGTTAGCATCTTTTCTTTTTGCACACGCATATCTACCGTATCACTATCCCACATGTCCGTAGCAACACCACCAAAATGCATCAGTGAAAATTTTACCCCGCTTCGTTTATTTTCTTCCACCAGTGCTTTGGTAAAACCGGTGACCGCAAATTTTGAGGCGGCATAAGCCGAGGTGTTTTTCATCACATATTTGCCCAGCGTGCCGGGAAACATGATCACGCGCCCTTTTTTTTCGGTAGCCATGTAGCGCACTACGGTTTGGGTGACCAGAAACGTACCGTAAACGTTCACATCAACCATTTCTTTGGCATCATCCGGCTTGATGTCGAGCAGTGGCTGAATGACGGCCGTTCCAAAAGCATTGATCAATACATCAACAGCGCCGAGATCTTCGGTTACCTCCCGTGCCATTTTTGAAACGGAAGCCAATTCGGTAACATCCACGCCAATCACGAATGCTTCTCCGCCCTCCTCGTTAATTTCCTTGGCAACGGGCTCCGCCTTTTCGCGGTTGCGGGCCGCCAGTACAACCTTGGCTCCTTCCTTTCCAAATTTCCGTGCGCAGGCACTTCCGATGCCGCCTGAACCGCCTACAATGAGTACAATTTTATCTTCCATAATAGTTTATTTTGCCACAGATTTACACAGATTATAACTGATTTAAAATATTCTACATCCGCACAGAACAGCGGCCCGTTAAGATTTATAATTGCAAAGGTTACAGAAAAAGAAAGGCTGGGTTATCGTTCCCTCATAAACGGTCATCCTGATCCCAAATTATCGGGAGAGTGAGGAGGAATCTCAAACGTTTTAACAATGAACAACCCCGAGGCAGAGCCGTCGAGGTATCACCAAGAAACGAGGGATACGCCAAAACAATTTTCTTTCAACAGAATCCACCCCTGCACCCCTCCAGAGGGGACTTTGCATTACTGACGCCATTTCGACTACGCTCTGCTGCGCTCAATATGACGTCAGTTTGAGCGCAATGAGGAGCCACGACGAATGAAGTCGAAAACAAAGTCATGGTTCTGCAAAGCCCCCTATAAGCTATTCCGACCCAAAGGATCGGGGTATTAAACCACTTATAAAATAAAGATGAACAATAGCTGCGAGGGAGTTGTACTCCCGAAGCTGCTAAAGAACAGTGGCGTATCTGTTCGGAGGTACCCCAAAGGGATGCAAGCACAACCACCTAACAGCAAAAGTACATTTGAGATTCCTCACTATGTTCGGAATAATAAAATGGTTACCCCTTCATCGCATCAGGAATGACGGACTCATAACGCTCATTTAAACGTGCAACATCAAAGGAAATCACGTCATCAATAACCAGCTGATTACTTCCTACACTTCCAAGCTTTGAGCACGGCATGCCTGCTTCCGAAAAATGTTCCTTTAAAGTTTCTTCATTCCCGGCCGGACACGTTACCACTACTCCTGATTGAGCTTCACTGTACAGCACTTCATGCAAGTCGCCGACTAAATTACCAACCTGTACATTTGCACCAAGTCCGGAAAAAATCGCCATTTCAGCTAACGTAACCGCAAGCCCGCCATCGGAAAGATCATGCACGGCGTTCACTTTTTGCTGTTGAATGCTTTCAAGGACAGATTTCTGTAGCCCCGCTTCAAACTCCAAATCTATTTCCGGGGCATTGCCTGTAGTCATGTCATGAATGGCGCTCAAATATTCGCTTGCGCCCAACCCTTTTCTATCAGCGCCTACATAAAAAATAAGGTCTCCCTCCTGCTTAAAACCGGGCGTCATCACATGGTGGTCCATATCTTCAATCAGTCCCAACATGCCAATTACGGGTGTGGGGAATACGGAGTTGTCAGGATTTTCATTATAGAAGCTCACATTTCCGCCTGTTACCGGGGTGTCAAAAGTAAGGCATGCTTCGCTAATGCCGGCCAGTGCCTCTTTGAATGTCCAGTACACTTCCGGTTTATAGGGATTTCCAAAGTTGAGACAATTGGTGATGGCCATTGGTTTTGCTCCGCTGCACACCACATTTCGTGCAGCCTCCGCCACCGCAATTTGTCCGCCGCGCCGTGGATTAAGATGCACGTATCGACCGTTACAGTCGGTCTTAACGGCCAATCCTTTATTGGTGCCCTTAATCCGAACGACCCCCGAATCGGTATCTCCCGGCCCATTCACCGTATTGGTACGCACCATGGTATCGTATTGTTCATACGCCCAGCGTTTGGATGCGATATTGGGTGAGCCTATAAGCTCGTTCAATATTTCGTTGTGATCGGCAGGGTGATTGAGCGAACGTTCATCAAAATTCTGTGTCTTATCCAGGTAGGCCGGCCGTTTGGTCTCGCGTTCATATACCGGCGCGCCGCCACCCAACACCAGGCTTTCAGCCGGAATATCCGCTTTCACTTCTCCGTGCTGCACATAGGTTACATTTTTACTTTCGGTAACCTCTCCAATCACCACAGCATTGAGGTCCCATTTCTCATAAATATCAATGAGCTCCTGCTCACGCCCTTTTTCGGCAACAATAAGCATACGCTCCTGACTTTCCGAAAGCAGCATTTCATAGGCCGTCATCCCCTCTTCGCGGGTTGGTACCTTGTCCAGATCCAGCTTCATACCGCAGCCGCCTTTATCGCTCATCTCAGATGAAGAACACGAAATACCGGCCGCTCCCATATCCTGCATGCCTACAATGCCCCCATTTTTGATGGCCTCGAGTGAGGCTTCCAGCAGCTGCTTTTCAGTGAATGGATCACCCACCTGCACGCTGGGACGTTTTTCTTCACTCTCTTCGCTAATTTCTTCGGAGGCAAAAGTGGCCCCGTGGATACCGTCGCGCCCCGTGCTGGAGCCTACAATCAAGACCGGATTGCTCAAACCTTCGGCAATGGCCGAAACCGTTTGCCCTTCTTTTACTATTCCCACGCTCATGGCATTCACCAGCGGATTGCCTTCATACTTCTCGTCAAAATAGATTTCACCGCCCACCACCGGCACGCCGAATGAATTGCCGTAATCGGCGATGCCACGCACCACGCCATCAAGCAAAAAGCGCACGCGCGGTTCATCAAGCTTGCCAAATCGGAGCGAATTTAAGCTTGCAATAGGACGTGCGCCCATCGTGAAAATATCGCGATGAATACCGCCCACGCCCGTTGCCGCACCCTCATACGGTTCAATAGCCGAGGGGTGATTATGACTCTCCACTTTAAATGCACAGCCCAGGCCGTCACCAATATCTACTAAGCCGGCATTCTCTTCCCCGGCGCCCACCAATAGCTGCGGACCCTCATTGGGCAGTTTTTTAATTTCAAGAATGGAATTTTTGTACGAGCAGTGCTCGCTCCACATCACCGAATAAATGCCAAGCTCGGTAAAGGTGGGCATGCGGCCAAGGTAATCCTGAATCATTTCAAATTCTTCTTCATTCAATCCATGGTCGATGGCTAATTCGAGATCAACATTCGGTTCAGCTATAGTAGTTTTGGACATTTAAATAGAGCTTCAAAAAGTTACAGGTTGAAAAGTTACAGGTTGAAAGTTAGATATCACCTACACAATAACCTTCAACCTTTAACCTTTAACCTTTAACCTCATACCTTTAACAAGTCGGTCAAATATTTAAAATCATTAAATACAATATCGGCTTTTACATGCTTGCTCAAATCGCCGTCCTGCTTAAACCACGCCACGTTCCAGCCAAAATTGGTTCCTCCGGTTACATCCGAGCTGTAGGAATCACCCACATATAAAATCTCGTGGGGTTGATGTCCCGTCAACTTTGTGGCATGGTCAAAAACATCCGGATGCGGCTTCATCACCCCTACATCTTCAGAGATAACCAGATGTTTGGCTTGGTTATACAAATCGAATTGGGCAAATTTTTTCTTCTGCGTTTCGGTAAAGCCATTTGTTAAAATACCCACCGGATAATGCTTTTTTATCGATTCAAAGGCTGGTCGCGCGCCGTCCATCCACTGCCAGTGGTTTTGATAAAACCGCATGTATTGCGAGCCCACTTGGGCGTGGCGGTTTTTGTTCAATCCCAGTTCTTGCAGGGTGATTTCAAACCGATTGCGCTGCAGCTCATTTTTGGTCACTTCAGCCCGGCTGTAGAGCTTCCACTGCGCGCTGTTTACATCGTGATAGATATCAATCAACTGACGGGATGATATATTGTCAAACAGATCAAAATGCTGATGGATATCGTTCAAGGCCTTTCTTTCAGCCAATTTATGATCCAGCAGGGTGTCATCGAGGTCAAAATATATAAATTTGGGGCTTGGTACCACGCCTTGTGCTTAGGTTTGATGAAGCATTTCAGTCGTAAAAATTTGATCAACAAAAGATAGGGAACTTCCATCAGACCGGAAAATGGTTCGGGTGATTCTCTTGCACTTTTTGCGTGTATCATTTGTGCGTTCGTTTCGTATATTTGGTCTGATAAACTATCAATTAATTTTATGTTGCTATGAATATTAAGACGATTATTGGGATTATTATTATCATTCTGTTAGCCGTGTGGGGTATAAGCTCGTACAACGGACTGGTGGATGAACAGGAAAACGTAAACCAGGCCTGGGCGCAGGTTGAAAATCAATACCAACGGCGGGCTGATTTGGTGCCCAATTTAGTGAACACCGTAAAAGGCGCGGCTAATTTTGAACAGGAAACGCTTACACAGGTTACCCAAGCCCGGCAGCAAGTGAATAACATTCAAATTAAGGCCAGCGACCTGGATGATCCACAAAAATTACAGCAGTTTCAGCAGGCGCAAGGTCAGCTTTCCGGTGCTTTAACCCGGCTGCTTGCCACGGCAGAAGATTATCCGGAATTGCGCGCTACAGCACGGTTCGGCGACTTGCAAACGCAGCTCGAAGGGACCGAAAATCGTATTTCGACCGAGCGCGGGCGCTTCAATGAGGCGGCTCAATCGTATAATACGTCCATTCGTCGCTTCCCGACCAATATTTTTGCGGGCCTCTTTGGTTTTGACGAAAAAGCGTACTTTGAGGCTGAACAGGGCGCTGAAGAACCTCCTGAAGTACAATTTTAAATAAGCAAATCACAATTAACAAAATTCAACCAACTGTGTGTTTAAAGCATCGTTATTTGAATTTTATATTTTGAAATTTTTGACCCATGCCATCTAAAGAATTCCTAACGCAACAACAAGAACAGCATATCATTGATGCGATTGCCCGCGCAGAACGTAACACCTCGGCCGAAATTCGCGTGCATATCGAGCATCACTGCAACGGGGATGCTCTTGACAGAGCCGATGCCATTTTTCATGATTTAGGGATGGACGAAACCGAACAGCAAAATGGCGTCCTCATCTATATTGCATCTGAAGATCATAAAGCAGCGGTCTATGCCGGAAAAGGTATTCACCAACAGGTAGAGGATGGGTTTTGGAGTGATGTGCTCGATATTCTGCTCAATCATTTTAAAAAGGATGAGTATGAGGAGGGAATTGAAGAGGCGGTACAAAAAATTGGGGTCAAACTTAAAGAACGTTACCCCTATCAACGCGGTGATGTGAACGAGCTTTCCGATGAAATAAGTTATAATGCAAATCAGGAAGAGTGAGATGGTAAAAGTGAGAAGTAAAAAGCGAGAAGTAGTGAGTAAAAAGCAAGAAGCAAGAAGTGTATTTCGGAACCGTCGGAGTGTGTTATTTTCAAAATTATTCGCCGTTCTTGCGGTCATTCTTTTAGCACTAACAACCAATTTCACATCTTTATATGCCCAGAATATTCCGGATCAACCCGACGGGCATGTTAATGATTATGCAAACGTGCTGAGCAATAGTGAGCAGCAGCGGCTGGAAACCAAGCTGCGCAATTACCGCGATACCACAACGACGGTCATTGCCATTGCAACGGTTAATACTTTAGATGGGCGAAATATTCAAGAAGTGGGAACCGAACTTTTTAATCGCTGGAATATTTGGCAAGGCGATAAAAATAATGGCGTCCTTATTCTTATTGCCAAACAGGAACGCCGCATGCGTATTGATGTGGGTTACGGACTGGAAGGCGCCATACCGGATGTGATGGCGGGACGCATTATCCGCAATGTGCTGAACCCTGCCTTTAAAAAAGGAGATTTCTACAGCGGTCTCGACCGTGCCACTACTATTCTCATTGATCTGGCTCGTGGTGAGTTTACCGGAAATCTTGAACAAGAAAATACCGGAGGCGGAGGCGATGATACTTGGTCGGGCATTATATTTTTACTTTTTATTGCTTACGTGATTTACGCCTCATCCAGGCGCGGCGGGGGCAAAAACGGCGGTCGCAGACGTACCATTGGTCCGGCTGGGCTTATTTTTCTGGGCAGCGGATTCGGCGGCGGCTCCGGTGGTGGGTTTGGTGGCGGAGGCGGTGGTTTTGGCGGCTTTAGCGGAGGCGGCGGATTCGGTGCCGGCGGGGGAGGTGCCAGCGGGGGTTGGTGAAGGAAAATATTTGATATTGAATGTTAGAAGCGAGAAGTAAAAAGCAAGAAGAAATAATCATTCACAAATTTACTTCTATTCACAAACTTCTTGCTTCTCGTTTTTTACTAAAGAACTCCCGGCTCTTGGTTAGAATATTCCTGTACAACATCGTCATTTTCTTCGCAACCGCCTGATTGACTTATACAGCGGCCAGCAGCATGAAAGGCTCACCACCACGGCCAGTACCAACATCCCCTGTTGATTCAAAAGTTTATCGTCCGACAATTGGGAAAGGGCACCGATTACATTTCGCACGCCCAACAGAATGGTTACAAAGACCACCGCCCCCATCAACACATTGTATGCCTTGCCATTGATGTATTCCAGCCCAATAAGCCGGCTATTATTCGCCATCATCAGCAAGAATATGGCCACTACCGGAAGAATAATACCGTTTAGCGCTTGCGCCAGGATAATAGCCGACACCGGCTGCACCTGCAGCACGCCAAACAAGATACCGGTGCCCAACACCAGCGCCCACGCAAGCCGATACCATTTTCCGGTACGGCTCCAGTGGCAAGCGCCCTCCTTAGCACCAAAACTTTTGGCCGTAATGGCCGCAGCCAGCGGTGCGGTCAGCGCCGAACTGAAACCCGCCACCAGCAGACCAAAACCGAGCAAATATACCGCCCAGTCACCGAGCTGAAGCTGCAATGCCGCAGCCAGCCGCTCGAAGGTAAAAGATCCTGAAATAGAGGCGCCTACAATCAGTACCGCGGCCGAAACAATACCGCCTAAAATAATGGCTAGCGAAAGGCTCCAGCGCATCTCGCTGAGCGACTGCTTGTGCGGCAATCCGGAACCCAAAAACAGATTATACGGTACCACCGTCGTCCCGATCAGCCCAAGGATAATGACATCCGAACCGGAGGGAAAGGAAGGGATAAAACTGCCGGTAAAAATTGCGTCTAAGGACGGCTGCAAAATAAAGGCGGTAGCAAAAAAACAGATCCCCATAAAAGCCACCAGTACTCCCATAATCTGCGCAATCAGCCGGGTGGAACCGAACCACAGCAAACCCCCTGCAGCAGCGCCTATTGCCAGCGTAACGACTATCGGAGGTACCTCCAGCACCAGCGCGCTGCCTGCTACGGCTCCTAAAATATTGCCGGTTTCGTAGGCCGCACAGCCAAAAATGACAGCGCCCAGTACCAGCCAAACAACAGCCGTTCCGCGCTTTTTGTCTTTGAAATAGCCATTTAAAACTTCACCCAAATTTTTACCGGTCGCCAGCCGCAACCGTGCGCTTGCCTCCTGCAGTACAATGCAGGCGATAATCGAAAATAACAGCGCCCACAGCAGTTGGTAACCGAATTCCGCTCCCGCCGAGGCCGCCGTGGTGATGGTACCCGGGCCGATAAAAGCCGCCGAGATAATAGCCCAGAAAAAGATGTTATTTAATTTATTTTTCATAGCTATAACAAGTAAACGCTATTTCTAAATAACAAATTTCAAATAAATAACCCCGAGGCAGACCCATCGGGGTATCAAATGGAATGAGATACATTAAAATAATTTTCTTCCATTATAACCCACCCCTAAACCCCTCTTTTAGACTTATTGTCAATTATTTTGTTGGTTTAAACCAACAAACAAACTACCAGACCCCGACAGGCAATTTACTTTCCCCTTCGGGTTTAAACCCATCTCTGGAATCAATCCTGTCGGG
>Ga0306907_1000474_pt1 | contig 17422 bp, 15 predicted proteins | sample AntRauTorcE11898_FD_190415 | JGI IMG/M metagenome (GOLD analysis project Ga0306907, IMG submission 190415) | Saline lake microbial communities from Rauer Islands, Antarctica - Metagenome Torckler E11 #898 (v2) (version 2) | ecosystem: Environmental > Aquatic > Non-marine Saline and Alkaline >... | reverse complement strand
CCGACGACCGGCGAGACGCCGAGATCTACGACGCCCTACTCGATCACATCCCACTGGAAGGATGGACGCGATTCGGTCGCTTCAAGGGCGATATCGCACAGTCGACTGGCTACGGCAAGGATGCACTCTTTGGAGAACTCAAATCTCTCCGACGAAACGGATTCTGTACGATCCGAGTCCTGAATCCGACCGACGAGAGTCCGCACTACGAGATCAAGATCAAACCACCTGCCGCCGATCCGGAGCAATGGACGCACCACGAGACCGACGACCGCCCGGACCTGTTCGGCCACGGGGTTCCCGACGATAACGAAACAAATGCCGCAAAGCACCACCTCCTCTTTGCGATTGAGGACGGCGACGAGGAGCTAATCGACGAATTCGACCTTCAGGAGTTTGGTCTTCGACGAGTCGACTGTGAGGACGACGACCGACTCGTAGCACCAATCGACGAGTCGAACCACGAGATCAAGGACGAAGTCGACCGGATCAGCCACGGGACGCCGAACAGCCACATCGAGACGCACCCCGGCCGAACCAGCCGCGAGGAAGCCGTTGAGGACCTCCGCGAGGCAGAGGAACTTACCAACGACGGTGGATCCGAAACATGAACCCTATCGACCGCTTTGTCGACCGAGTCGTGATCCGCTCGGCTTGTCCTGTCGAACCATGTGCTTCACAATCGTGGGTGAAAATGCGACTCGGTGCAGTTGCGTTTCTCGCCACGATGCCCGGCCTCTACATGATGAATCAGGGATTCGAAACAGTCGGTTGGATAGTCGCGGTTGCGAATATGCTGATCACCATCAACATCATGTCGACGCGGGTCAATCAGCGGGTAGAACACGGTCATACCTGCGGCCGCACCGACATCGGAACCAGCTCGGAGGATCAGCAGTGAGACCGGTAATCTGCGACTCCTGTCAAATGCGAATCGACGACTCCTGGGCTGGTCCTGCTATCGAAGTTAAAGTTCACAATGGAGTCGACACCGATGTGTCGGGGGATTACTGTGTCGACTGTGCTGGAGAGATTGCCGACGCGATCCGCTCCGTGATTGAGGACACAACAGGAGTAAAAGATGAATAAGAACAAACACACCGATCTAGACGGGCTGATCGATCTCGACAGAAGATCACTTATCAAACTGGGAAACAGTGCAGTGGTCTCGATCCCCAGCGCCGAGGATCTAGGTATCATTGGTAACATAGACGATCTCGATGCATCGGTCTCTGTTCGTCTTGTCGATTCCAATGAAATAGTTATTGCAGCTCGTGTCGATCTCTCGAACGTCGATCTCGGAGATATTGATCTCACACTCGACTGAGAATATATATTCAGTTTATATTCTGCTTTACCTACTTTTATCCGGCCGTTAATAGCCTGACCGTGCGGAACCAGATTGACGAGATTGATCTTGTTGCACTGATCGTCCTGCCACTCGCGGCAGGCATCGAATTGGGAGTTTGGACCCTCTCGCTTGACGTATTGGGGAGCTTCGACTTCGGACAGGCATTGGTATCCTTCGGAGGAGTCGACATCTCCATTGCGTTCGTCGCAACGCTGGCCTCTATTGGGGCACTCGTCGCGCAGGGCCAGATCTCACGGGGGGATTACAAGGAGGAGGAGTGGTATCTTATCGCCGGCTCGATGGCGATAATGCCCCTGTATGTGTTCGTGCCCCTCGTGCAGGATCTAGTTGCGATGAGTGATATCATCCCGCTCGTGGTGTGGCTCGCCCTGTCAATTTCGTCGGTCTACATCAGTTACAAGGCTTAAACCATGAGTTTCGATATTTCCAACGTCGTAAATCGTGGGTCTGTTCGCTGGGTGGTTCTCGCCGTGTTCCTGTTCGGTACGATCTTCGGTGCGGCCGGTATCGCGGCCGCCCAGCTCGACGGAAGCGAAACCCTGTTCTACGACAATACGACCGATATCACCGACGACACGACCGAGCTCAAGGTCACCATCAACGGGACCAACAACTACGAAACGTACGTCAACTTCTACCGTATCGCCGACGACTCGACCGAAACACTCGAAACTGAAGACGTGAATCTGTCTTCGGCCGAAGGCGTGACAACAAACACAACTTACGCAGTCGAAACCAATAACACGGCCGCTTACCGTGTCGTTGTGCATAATAATGGCGAAAATCCCGCCACGGCCTCCGAGATTGGCAATGTTACCGTGACAACGGTCAACAGTGGCACTGGCGGGTCGTCCGGTGGTTATTCGCCGGGCAATGCGCCAATAATTGGTATTATAGCCGTGGCCGCCCTTCTGGTGGTGATCAGGAAAGCATGAACCACGATCTAGATCACGAAGGCTTCAATCGTCGCCAGTTCATGCGCCGCGTTGGAGCTACCACACTCGGCGCCTCCGCTGTTGGCGCCGCCGGACTCCAGGCGAGCACGCAGCCGGCCAACGCCCTTGTGATTAGCGGCACCGCGGCTTTACTCGCTGGCGGTGCTATCGCTGGCGCCGCTGGCGGCGCTGGCCTCGCTTACCTCGCTCGCGACGAAATCGAGAGCATCCTCGGACAAGGTGAGGACCTGTCTGGATACACTGGTAAGGAGGCTCTGAGGACTCAAATTGAGGATCAGTCAGTCACAATGCAAACTGTTGATAAGCGGGTTTTCACCTCAATTAAGAACAATCTCGCAAACTCCGAGACAGTCGCCTTCGCCAAGGGGAAGGTTGCCGCGCTGGAAAAGATGAATGCTGAGGCTCCCGAGGCGGATGCTGTCACCGCGATGGAGGAGGCTGTCGATGGTTACTATTCGACGATCCAAAAGAATATTCTCACCCATTGGGAAACTCAAACGTCCCAAATAAATCACCATGTCACCATGGCTGTCGCCCATGAGGATGTATTGCCGTCAGACTGGTTCACGTGGACGGGTCTTGGGGTAGGTAGTACTGAGCGGGATACCACTTCTGACACTCTCGTCACTGGAGAGACCTACGAGGTGGAGACTCTCGTTGTTAAGGATATGGGGACCAATTTTCCGGATGGGGGGGCCAAAATAGAGCCCAAAGTCACTGACGGCATTACGGATGAAAAGTTTGTATTTACCGGTGGCATGGATGGTGTGACCACACTCCGTCCCTATGACTATGATCAGCTCTTATCGGACGTGTCAAGTAGATCGAGCTCGGTCAAGACCAAGCTCGGAGGGTTCGTCAGTGACCTTTACTTCGAATATGGTGCTGGCGACATCCCGACTGAGGACGTGATCGACCCGGTAACTGCTGCCACGCAGTTGAGTCAGAACACCGGCATGGCTGGTCAAGCTGCTGAGGCAGCCATGCTTGGGATGCCGACCTCGGCCTCGTTCTCCCTGTTGCTCGAACTACAGGACGCTAACGGCAACACGTTCGAAGTGGACGCCGAACTCTACACCACAGCCTCTCCCACCGACGGGAGCGGTAACGATACTGGTTGGGATGTCGGTGTGGAGTACGATCCGGCGAACTTCGATGCGCCGATCTACGTAGCTTATGAATACATCGACACGGACACCGGCGAAAAGTCGAGTAATTTCATCCAAATCGATGAACCGTTCACGGTGATCGACGCGACCGACGAGGACGGAAACGAAGTGACGAACGTCACCCACGAAAAGCGAGTTACCCAAACCGCCGACGTGACGAAGCTCGAAGAGGAGCTAGCACAGCTCCGCGATGAGCAGCAGCGACTTCAAGAGGAGTCGCAGTCGCAAGGCGGCGCTACAATCGGCAGTTCGTCATTCTCAACCGAGCAGATAATTGCGGGTGTCGTAGGGACCGGCCTTGCGGCCTTCCTACTCGGCAAATAACTCACTTTTTTATGAAATCTAAAACAATCACGATCTTGACTGTGTTACCAATGTTGGTTTGCGCTGTCGCACTCGGAGCCGGCACTGTCGCAGCAGATCCACCAGCCCAGCTCGAGGCCGACGACGCGATAGCCCAGCTGGACGAGGCCCAAGAGGCCGCAGACTCACTCAACGAGACAGAAGATGAGGCAAACGAGACTGAAGATCAAGAAAACGAGCTCGTCTACCAATTTGACAATGGCGGCGAACTCGTCAATGTTCGATTTGAGCAAAATATAGCATATGTGACTCTCAGAGCAACCAACACACCCCGGCGTTTTTGGGTATCTGAAGCCGCTATGGAAGGCTCTGGAAGCTTCAATTTCCAGATTGTAAGAGTCGTCCCCGGCGAGCCCGTAACCGTCAAAATGCCTGTTGATACTAATGCGATCACTGTCACCAGCGGCAATGACGGATACTACTATGAGGGTGATCTTGGGTTGACAGTCATTACATCGACACCGACAACCGAGTTAGTCCAACTCTCGGCAATTTCCGGTATTATCGGCTCAGTAATCGCCCTCGCTATCGTTATCGGCCAACTCAGGCGAAAGCACGAGAACAGCTACAAAGAACTGTTTTCGGACGAACGTCACGAGATCCAGAGTGACCCCATCGAAGGGTACTACGAGCAGGCCGTCGACGCCGTCAAGCGAGCCAAGGGCAACAGGTTCACGGCCACCACGGTAGCCCTGTTGGGTTTCTACGTCGTCGGAGTCCTAACGGGCCGTGTCATGGGACCCGGCGCTGCATGGCTGGCGATGGGCGACACACAGCGTCTCTTAGTGGTCGGTAGTGCTGGGGCTACTCTGTTGGCTCTTTTGCCCGTGTACTGGCTTGTCCAAAAAATCTGGAACCCGAACCGCGAGTTTGTTCTAGATCTCGATAGCCGAGACGTGTACACATCCTATAACGGCGATCAAAGTGGGGGAGTGGCCGCCTACAGTGGCCCACCGAGCCAGATCAACGATCTTGAGGTCGACGGCAGTGTGACGACCATGTCGACGCCCGGTGGGCACTGTCATTTGGTCCGAGGCTTCGATCCAGAGGCGAACGAAGCCGAGGCGAATCCGCCCGAGTTGGCCGACGACCGAGAAGTAGCAATCGAAGTTTCGAAGATCGATCACAACCGCAAGATCCTGACCGATCTTGCGACCATCGGACGAGACCTGATCGGTGCAATGTCGGCCTTCCGCGTTACCGCCGACGCCGCCGCCATGAAGGATATTGACGACGGTATTAGAAACACAGTATCAGCCGGGACAGACAGCATGGAGGACGTACTCAGTGATGCAGTTGCAGGCACACGATATGAAGGAACTTACCAACCAGACCACGACACCGACGAGCTCGACCAGCCGACGACCGACTCGTCGACAGACAGCACCGATCAGGACGACACTGAGTCGACCACGAACCAGCAGCCAGCCGACACAGACGGAGGCTCAGACCAATGAGCGGTAATGGAGGATGGAAGGCCGGACAAGTCGCGGATATGCTCAGAGACGGCGATTTCGACGCCAATATCTCGGCTGTTCTCGCCGATGATGCGACGGTCGGAGACGTGATGATGCGACTCGATGGTCTAGATCGGGGCGAGGGTGGTCTATCCGAGTTGCTACGACAGCAGTCCAGTAGCGATATGCTCAGGGACGCCCGGAAAAGTGGTGACGTAGCCAGTATGTCGGCGGCTACCGGTCTCTCCGACAGCTCGGTCGAGGCGACGGGCTACGATATGCTCCTGAAGCGATGCAAACCGGCGGCCCAACAGATATTGATTAAGGGACCGAAAGGCAGCGGCAAGACCGTTCTCGGTCTCGATATCATGCGAAACCTATACGCCGAGTTTGATGGCGAAATGAGCTTTTTTACCAACGTCAAAGGCCCCGACGACCACCCCGACGTCACCTTCGGCGAGACGATGAGTGAAATGTTAGAGTGGGTCCGAGACACCGACGGCGAAAAGTGCGTCCTCGGCGATGAATGGTCGACGACGATGAACGCCCACGCCCACCCCGGCGGCGATATCAGGCAGACAGTGAGTCGCTTCATCAACGCACTCAGAAAGGGGCAGGGCGGCAGTACGCGGCTTATCATCGTCGGCCACCAGCACGACAGCGATATTGCGGCCATACTACGCACACAGGCCGACGTAGTGATCGAGAAGGCAGGTAAAGCCGACGAGGGACTCGCCGACCGGGCCAATATCTTCGACGGGTGGACCGACTACACACAGCAGGACAAGAGCTTCACCGTCAGAGGCCTCAACGACGTTACCAGCTCGTCGAAATGGGGAGCCGATACCAATTATTTCGCGTACTTTGAGCCCGATCTTGACAACCCCCGCGAGCAGATCCAGCGCGGCAAACTCGTCAAGAATTGGCAGGAGTACCAGGACGACGACGACGACGAGGACGACGAGAGAGACCGTATCAAATGCAACGGAACGAAAACTGGCGGGGGCTCCTGCCACCAGCTTACCGACCACATCAGCGGTTACTGCACCCCACACCGCGATCAGTGGGACGGCGAGACACCCGACTCGCGACACGAGGAGCAATGAGTTACCAATGGCAATAATAACCAAAACAGTCGGAGGGTACGGCCCGTATGCGTACCGTGTGACGTATATCGATCCAGACGAGCAGAAATGGACCTATCTCGGTCCAGTCGGACAGGTCGACCCAGCCGATCTAAGTGACGACGAGATCGATCAGCTCAGAGACGAGAAACTACTCTCTCGGTTCCGCGAGACTACGAACGCCGAGTTTGCCAGTAAAATCGTTGCCAACGAAGTGAGGGACAAGCTCGTCGACAGATTCGGAGCCGATGTGTTAGACCCGACCGACGACCGCCGTACGAAGCTCGTGCAGGTATCAGAGGATGCACCACCAGCAGCCAGTCGACTAGCCGAACAGGAGGCACGAGACGACCGTGATCGAGCCAAAACATTCGGACAGGCCAATCTCACCGACGCCGAAAAGGACCGCTTAGACTTTTCTGAACGTCCTATATTCCACGCCAAAGCCAGTAAGGCCGTGATCCAGAACGCCGGTATCGACGATTGGACCAGCGTTTATGATTCGCAGGTTGAGGACCCGGCGGCCTTCGAGGAGATCGCCGAACAGAACCGCGATAGCATCCAAGGCGAACGATTAGACAACGAGACTGAGAACGTATCTATCAGCCGTGAGGAGGCAGACAGCCGGCTTGAACGGCGAGCTATCGACGGAGCCGAGGACGGAGCCGACGAAGCAGCCGATCAACTACGCGAGGAGTTTGGATATACTGACAGCCAGATCAAGGAGCTCCAATCATGAACGACACTATCAGCGATAGAGAACTTGCATGTATGAGAGGACATCAGGAGACCAAAGCACGACTGATTAATTCCCCACGATGGACCGAATCAGACGCCGACGAACTTGTCAGGGCTGCATACAGCTTCGAAGACTTTGCGCGGTGTGTGCTGGGAGAGTTACGCTTCGATAGGAACGACGAGGAGAGCTAACTTACCAATGACGAATGACGAAGGATGTCGCGCACGCCCGGGCATAGCCCCCGGGGACCCCCCACCCCCACACCAATGGCGGTAATACCGTATTGCCGCCAAATACAAGCTCAATTTGACACCCAAACACCCCCAATCCCACCCTAATCTACTGTTGTTTTTGGCGGTTGACTCGCTAACCGCCAAACTTATTCTGCTGCAGTGTGACTGTCAAATGTGAACTGCGAACCACACGACAATTCAGACAGCATGATGGTATGGCTGTCCGAAGACGATGTAGAACAGCTACTCGATGCGGCCAAGGACACAGAACGGCGCATAGCGTTCGGTCTTGGTGCAAGGTGTGGCCTACGGTCCCACGAGATACTAGAGGCTTCGCCCGACGATCTAGTCGACACACAAGCCGGTTATATGCTGATTGTCAAACACGGGAAAGGCGGCAAGTACCGCGAGACACCGATACCAAACCAGTTGGTCACTCAAATCGAGACTATCGACGATATGCGAGACGAAAGCGAGGATCAACCCCTCCTATCCGTCGACAACACCAACTCACTCCGATATTGGATCAAAAGGACACGCGAGCAGCTCGCAGAGGAAACCGGAGACGACAGATGGCACTACGTCTCGATGCACGATCTACGCCGGACGTGGGCTACCAGCCTTGACAATAAGAGCGTCGACGCGATGGTTGTCTGTGACTGGGGCGGATGGCACGATCTTGATACCTTCCTAGATCACTATCGCGGGACCAACTCTCCCGAGGCCCAACGTCGCGAGCGAGATAAAGTCGATTGGCTCTAAAAAAGTACTGTCCGTAAACTATTTATGACGATGTGCACAAGAGAGAGTACGGTGCGACATGCAACCCGAGAATAGCACGGGGATGAAACCCCGCACGACAGACGACGTACCGAACACGGATAACCGCTGTCACTGTGGAGTCGAAGCCGACGGTGGGGTTCGCTGGTTCGGCCTGAATGCCTTCCAGCGCGATCTTCTTGTCGAGATCTACCAGATGGACCAGCCGAGCGGCCAAGCCATTCGGGGCCGATTGGAGGCCGAACACGGCGAGGATGTCACCCACGGTCGACTGTACTCGAACCTTAACGACCTCGTCGACCTCGGCCTGCTCGACAAGGGCGAGCTGGACCTGCGAACCAACTACTACGAAATTGCCAACGACGGCCAAAGACTCGTCGAAGAGGTCGCTCAGTACTTCTCATCCGCCACGAGTCGCGTCGCCGCCGATGGAGGCCAGGAATGACCGACCGGACGTTGCTAATTGGGCCATCGAAGGAGTCGGTCGACTCGGACGCCGATGACGAGGACGTACTCAACTTCCGATTCGAATACGAGACAGACGATCAAGGATTCTGGCTAACCGACGTCGACCCGAGCCTGTCGGTCTTCACGTGCGCCGATGTGGTTACTCTCGATATCCACGAGGATACCGACGAGGGACTATCAGCACTCTCAGCCGGGTTAAGGCTCACACCAGACGAAGCCCAACGACTCGGTCGACAACTCATCCGTGCCAGTGAGAAGGCCGAGGATAGGAGGGTCACCGATGTCCGACTCTGACCAGACTCACCGTGTCCTAGATCCAGCCGACCAGGAGGCCGACCCATGAAGTATCTGCACTTCGCTGCTGTTGACCGGCAGTCGACCAGCTGGCAACGAGCCGACCCAGAGGCCGCACTCATCGAGACAGCCGACACAGCTCAGTGGACGGTGACACTTCCCGACGGCAACGACTCCCACACCGTCACGCTGTACACCGACGGGATCAACACACGCGGTCACTGCACCTGTGACGGCTACCACTTCCACGACCGCTGCACCCACCTCATCACCATTCGACAGGCACAGTTGCTCGATATTCTCACCATCGACGGCGAGATCGTGCGTATCCCAACATTGGACGCCGAGGCCGCCGACGCCGTCGAGCGGCAGGTAGCCAACCAGGACGTGATCGAGATCGACGCCGAACCCGAAGCGGTCCGGTCCGACGGTGGTCCACTAGATCCCGACGAGGACGAGTACACCGCCGGATCAGACGGCGAGACATTCGGTAGGCCGGAGGGTCGGCTATGATGCGGCAATGCCAACAGACACGGCTACGCGCGCACGCGGAAAGCGCGGCCCCGCGCGCGACAACGGCGACAGCCATACCGGGGTTGGTTAACCCCGGTTGCACAATCCAGCGCCGTACTGCGGTTAACTGGTTAACTTTGCGGTTAACTTCGGTAACTCAGGTTAACTTGCGTTAACTCCGATAACTCGATTTCACATCCAAACGATCACTACGAACTTACCAACTATGTCAGACAAAACTACCATCGGCTTGAAAGTCAGCCACGAGCGAAACTCCCGTATCGAACGCAAAGTCGACGATGCAGGATACCAGAGTCGACAGGCATACATTCGTCAGCTCATCGACGACGACCTCGGTGGCTTCGATACCACTGTCGAATCATCCACGACCCAACACACGCCCGACGACCGGCGAGACGCCGAGATCTACGACGCGATACTCGATCACATCCCACTGGAAGGATGGACGCGATTCGGTCGCTTCAAGGGCGATATCGCACAGTCGACTGGCTACGGCAAGGATGCACTCTTTGGCGAGCTCAAATCTCTCCGACGAAACGGATTCTGTACGATCCGAGTCCTGAATCCGACCGACGAGAACCCGCACTACGAGATCAAGGTCAAACCACCGGCCGCCGATCCGGAGCAATGGACGCACCACGAAACCGACGACCGTCCGGACCTGTTCGGCCACGGGGTTCCCGACGATAACGAAACAAATGCCGCAAAGCACCACCTCCTCTTTGCAATCGAGGACGGCGACGAGGAGCTCATCGACGGATTCGACCTTCAGGAGTTTGGTCTTCGACGGGTCGACTGTGAGGACGACGACCGACTCGTAGCACCAATCGACGAGCCGAACCACGAGATCAAGGACGAAGTCGACCGGATCAGCCACGGCACGCCGAACAGCCACATCGAGACGCAGCTCAGTCGAACCAGCCGCGAGCAAGCCATCGAAGACCTCCGCGAGGCAGAAGAACTTACCAACGACAGCGAGACCGATGCATGAACCCTATCGACCGCTTTGTCGACCGAGTCGTGATCCGCTCGGCTTGCCCGGTCGAACCATGTGCTTCACAATCGTGGGTGAAAATGCGAGCCGGTGCAGTTGCGTTTCTCGCCACGATGCCCGGCCTCTACATGATGAATCAGGGATTCGAAACAGTCGGTTGGATAGTCGCGGTTGCGAATATGCTGATCGCCATCAACATCATTTCGACGCGGGTCAATCAGCGGATAGAACACGGTCATACCTGCGGCCGCACCGACATCGGAACCAGCTCGGAGGATCAGCAGTGAGACCGGTAATCTGCGACTCCTGTCAAATGCGAATCGACGACTCCTGGGCTGGTCCTGCTATCGAAGTTAAAGTTCACAATGGAGTCGACACCGATGTGTCGGGGGATTACTGTGTCGACTGTGCTGGAGAGATTGCCGACGCGATCCGCTCCGTGATTGAGGACACAACAGGAGTAAAAGATGAATAAGAACAAACACACCGATCTAGACGGGCTGATCGATCTCGACAGAAGATCACTTATCAAACTGGGAAACAGTGCAGTGGTCTCGATCCCCAGCGCCGAGGATCTAGGTATCATTGGTAACATAGACGATCTCGATGCATCGGTCTCTGTTCGTCTTGTCGATTCCAATGAAATAGTTATTGCAGCTCGTGTCGATCTCTCGAACGTCGATCTCGGAGATATTGATCTCACACTCGACTGAGAATATATATTCAGTTTATATTCTGCTTTACCTACTTTTATCCGGCCGTTAATAGCCTGACCGTGCGGAACCAGATTGACGAGATTGATCTTGTTGCACTGATCGTCCTGCCACTCGCGGCAGGCATCGAATTGGGAGTTTGGACCCTCTCGCTTGACGTATTGGGGAGCTTCGACTTCGGACAGGCATTGGTATCCTTCGGAGGAGTCGACATCTCCATTGCGTTCGTCGCAACGCTGGCCTCTATTGGGGCACTCGTCGCGCAGGGCCAGATCTCACGGGGGGATTACAAGGAGGAGGAGTGGTATCTTATCGCCGGCTCGATGGCGATAATGCCCCTGTATGTGTTCGTGCCCCTCGTGCAGGATCTAGTTGCGATGAGTGATATCATCCCGCTCGTGGTGTGGCTCGCCCTGTCAATTTCGTCGGTCTACATCAGTTACAAGGCTTAAACCATGAGTTTCGATATTTCCAACGTCGTAAATCGTGGGTCTGTTCGCTGGGTGGTTCTCGCCGTGTTCCTGTTCGGTACGATCTTCGGTGCGGCCGGTATCGCGGCCGCCCAGCTCGACGGAAGCGAAACCCTGTTCTACGACAATACGACCGATATCACCGACGACACGACCGAGCTCAAGGTCACCATCAACGGGACCAACAACTACGAAACGTACGTCAACTTCTACCGTATCGCCGACGACTCGACCGAAACACTCGAAACTGAAGACGTGAATCTGTCTTCGGCCGAAGGCGTGACAACAAACACAACTTACGCAGTCGAAACCAATAACACGGCCGCTTACCGTGTCGTTGTGCATAATAATGGCGAAAATCCCGCCACGGCCTCCGAGATTGGCAATGTTACCGTGACAACGGTCAACAGTGGCACTGGCGGGTCGTCCGGTGGTTATTCGCCGGGCAATGCGCCAATAATTGGTATTATAGCCGTGGCCGCCCTTCTGGTGGTGATCAGGAAAGCATGAACCACGATCTAGATCACGAAGGCTTCAATCGTCGCCAGTTCATGCGCCGCGTTGGAGCTACCACACTCGGCGCCTCCGCTGTTGGCGCCGCCGGACTCCAGGCGAGCACGCAGCCGGCCAACGCCCTTGTGATTAGCGGCACCGCGGCTTTACTCGCTGGCGGTGCTATCGCTGGCGCCGCTGGCGGCGCTGGCCTCGCTTACCTCGCTCGCGACGAAATCGAGAGCATCCTCGGACAAGGTGAGGACCTGTCTGGATACACTGGTAAGGAGGCTCTGAGGACTCAAATTGAGGATCAGTCAGTCACAATGCAAACTGTTGATAAGCGGGTTTTCACCTCAATTAAGAACAATCTCGCAAACTCCGAGACAGTCGCCTTCGCCAAGGGGAAGGTTGCCGCGCTGGAAAAGATGAATGCTGAGGCTCCCGAGGCGGATGCTGTCACCGCGATGGAGGAGGCTGTCGATGGTTACTATTCGACGATCCAAAAGAATATTCTCACCCATTGGGAAACTCAAACGTCCCAAATAAATCACCATGTCACCATGGCTGTCGCCCATGAGGATGTATTGCCGTCAGACTGGTTCACGTGGACGGGTCTTGGGGTAGGTAGTACTGAGCGGGATACCACTTCTGACACTCTCGTCACTGGAGAGACCTACGAGGTGGAGACTCTCGTTGTTAAGGATATGGGGACCAATTTTCCGGATGGGGGGGCCAAAATAGAGCCCAAAGTCACTGACGGCATTACGGATGAAAAGTTTGTATTTACCGGTGGCATGGATGGTGTGACCACACTCCGTCCCTATGACTATGATCAGCTCTTATCGGACGTGTCAAGTAGATCGAGCTCGGTCAAGACCAAGCTCGGAGGGTTCGTCAGTGACCTTTACTTCGAATATGGTGCTGGCGACATCCCGACTGAGGACGTGATCGACCCGGTAACTGCTGCCACGCAGTTGAGTCAGAACACCGGCATGGCTGGTCAAGCTGCTGAGGCAGCCATGCTTGGGATGCCGACCTCGGCCTCGTTCTCCCTGTTGCTCGAACTACAGGACGCTAACGGCAACACGTTCGAAGTGGACGCCGAACTCTACACCACAGCCTCTCCCACCGACGGGAGCGGTAACGATACTGGTTGGGATGTCGGTGTGGAGTACGATCCGGCGAACTTCGATGCGCCGATCTACGTAGCTTATGAATACATCGACACGGACACCGGCGAAAAGTCGAGTAATTTCATCCAAATCGATGAACCGTTCACGGTGATCGACGCGACCGACGAGGACGGAAACGAAGTGACGAACGTCACCCACGAAAAGCGAGTTACCCAAACCGCCGACGTGACGAAGCTCGAAGAGGAGCTAGCACAGCTCCGCGATGAGCAGCAGCGACTTCAAGAGGAGTCGCAGTCGCAAGGCGGCGCTACAATCGGCAGTTCGTCATTCTCAACCGAGCAGATAATTGCGGGTGTCGTAGGGACCGGCCTTGCGGCCTTCCTACTCGGCAAATAACTCACTTTTTTATGAAATCTAAAACAATCACGATCTTGACTGTGTTACCAATGTTGGTTTGCGCTGTCGCACTCGGAGCCGGCACTGTCGCAGCAGATCCACCAGCCCAGCTCGAGGCCGACGACGCGATAGCCCAGCTGGACGAGGCCCAAGAGGCCGCAGACTCACTCAACGAGACAGAAGATGAGGCAAACGAGACTGAAGATCAAGAAAACGAGCTCGTCTACCAATTTGACAATGGCGGCGAACTCGTCAATGTTCGATTTGAGCAAAATATAGCATATGTGACTCTCAGAGCAACCAACACACCCCGGCGTTTTTGGGTATCTGAAGCCGCTATGGAAGGCTCTGGAAGCTTCAATTTCCAGATTGTAAGAGTCGTCCCCGGCGAGCCCGTAACCGTCAAAATGCCTGTTGATACTAATGCGATCACTGTCACCAGCGGCAATGACGGATACTACTATGAGGGTGATCTTGGGTTGACAGTCATTACATCGACACCGACAACCGAGTTAGTCCAACTCTCGGCAATTTCCGGTATTATCGGCTCAGTAATCGCCCTCGCTATCGTTATCGGCCAACTCAGGCGAAAGCACGAGAACAGCTACAAAGAACTGTTTTCGGACGAACGTCACGAGATCCAGAGTGACCCCATCGAAGGGTACTACGAGCAGGCCGTCGACGCCGTCAAGCGAGCCAAGGGCAACAGGTTCACGGCCACCACGGTAGCCCTGTTGGGTTTCTACGTCGTCGGAGTCCTAACGGGCCGTGTCATGGGACCCGGCGCTGCATGGCTGGCGATGGGCGACACACAGCGTCTCTTAGTGGTCGGTAGTGCTGGGGCTACTCTGTTGGCTCTTTTGCCCGTGTACTGGCTTGTCCAAAAAATCTGGAACCCGAACCGCGAGTTTGTTCTAGATCTCGATAGCCGAGACGTGTACACATCCTATAACGGCGATCAAAGTGGGGGAGTGGCCGCCTACAGTGGCCCACCGAGCCAGATCAACGATCTTGAGGTCGACGGCAGTGTGACGACCATGTCGACGCCCGGTGGGCACTGTCATTTGGTCCGAGGCTTCGATCCAGAGGCGAACGAAGCCGAGGCGAATCCGCCCGAGTTGGCCGACGACCGAGAAGTAGCAATCGAAGTTTCGAAGATCGATCACAACCGCAAGATCCTGACCGATCTTGCGACCATCGGACGAGACCTGATCGGTGCAATGTCGGCCTTCCGCGTTACCGCCGACGCCGCCGCCATGAAGGATATTGACGACGGTATTAGAAACACAGTATCAGCCGGGACAGACAGCATGGAGGACGTACTCAGTGATGCAGTTGCAGGCACACGATATGAAGGAACTTACCAACCAGACCACGACACCGACGAGCTCGACCAGCCGACGACCGACTCGTCGACAGACAGCACCGATCAGGACGACACTGAGTCGACCACGAACCAGCAGCCAGCCGACACAGACGGAGGCTCAGACCAATGAGCGGTAATGGAGGATGGAAGGCCGGACAAGTCGCGGATATGCTCAGAGACGGCGATTTCGACGCCAATATCTCGGCTGTTCTCGCCGATGATGCGACGGTCGGAGACGTGATGATGCGACTCGATGGTCTAGATCGGGGCGAGGGTGGTCTATCCGAGTTGCTACGACAGCAGTCCAGTAGCGATATGCTCAGGGACGCCCGGAAAAGTGGTGACGTAGCCAGTATGTCGGCGGCTACCGGTCTCTCCGACAGCTCGGTCGAGGCGACGGGCTACGATATGCTCCTGAAGCGATGCAAACCGGCGGCCCAACAGATATTGATTAAGGGACCGAAAGGCAGCGGCAAGACCGTTCTCGGTCTCGATATCATGCGAAACCTATACGCCGAGTTTGATGGCGAAATGAGCTTTTTTACCAACGTCAAAGGCCCCGACGACCACCCCGACGTCACCTTCGGCGAGACGATGAGTGAAATGTTAGAGTGGGTCCGAGACACCGACGGCGAAAAGTGCGTCCTCGGCGATGAATGGTCGACGACGATGAACGCCCACGCCCACCCCGGCGGCGATATCAGGCAGACAGTGAGTCGCTTCATCAACGCACTCAGAAAGGGGCAGGGCGGCAGTACGCGGCTTATCATCGTCGGCCACCAGCACGACAGCGATATTGCGGCCATACTACGCACACAGGCCGACGTAGTGATCGAGAAGGCAGGTAAAGCCGACGAGGGACTCGCCGACCGGGCCAATATCTTCGACGGGTGGACCGACTACACACAGCAGGACAAGAGCTTCACCGTCAGAGGCCTCAACGACGTTACCAGCTCGTCGAAATGGGGAGCCGATACCAATTATTTCGCGTACTTTGAGCCCGATCTTGACAACCCCCGCGAGCAGATCCAGCGCGGCAAACTCGTCAAGAATTGGCAGGAGTACCAGGACGACGACGACGACGAGGACGACGAGAGAGACCGTATCAAATGCAACGGAACGAAAACTGGCGGGGGCTCCTGCCACCAGCTTACCGACCACATCAGCGGTTACTGCACCCCACACCGCGATCAGTGGGACGGCGAGACACCCGACTCGCGACACGAGGAGCAATGAGTTACCAATGGCAATAATAACCAAAACAGTCGGAGGGTACGGCCCGTATGCGTACCGTGTGACGTATATCGATCCAGACGAGCAGAAATGGACCTATCTCGGTCCAGTCGGACAGGTCGACCCAGCCGATCTAAGTGACGACGAGATCGATCAGCTCAGAGACGAGAAACTACTCTCTCGGTTCCGCGAGACTACGAACGCCGAGTTTGCCAGTAAAATCGTTGCCAACGAAGTGAGGGACAAGCTCGTCGACAGATTCGGAGCCGATGTGTTAGACCCGACCGACGACCGCCGTACGAAGCTCGTGCAGGTATCAGAGGATGCACCACCAGCAGCCAGTCGACTAGCCGAACAGGAGGCACGAGACGACCGTGATCGAGCCAAAACATTCGGACAGGCCAATCTCACCGACGCCGAAAAGGACCGCTTAGACTTTTCTGAACGTCCTATATTCCACGCCAAAGCCAGTAAGGCCGTGATCCAGAACGCCGGTATCGACGATTGGACCAGCGTTTATGATTCGCAGGTTGAGGACCCGGCGGCCTTCGAGGAGATCGCCGAACAGAACCGCGATAGCATCCAAGGCGAACGATTAGACAACGAGACTGAGAACGTATCTATCAGCCGTGAGGAGGCAGACAGCCGGCTTGAACGGCGAGCTATCGACGGAGCCGAGGACGGAGCCGACGAAGCAGCCGATCAACTACGCGAGGAGTTTGGATATACTGACAGCCAGATCAAGGAGCTCCAATCATGAACGACACTATCAGCGATAGAGAACTTGCATGTATGAGAGGACATCAGGAGACCAAAGCACGACTGATTAATTCCCCACGATGGACCGAATCAGACGCCGACGAACTTGTCAGGGCTGCATACAGCTTCGAAGACTTTGCGCGGTGTGTGCTGGGAGAGTTACGCTTCGATAGGAACGACGAGGAGAGCTAACTTACCAATGACGAATGACGAAGGATGTCGCGCACGCCCGGGCATAGCCCCCGGGGACCCCCCACCCCCACACCAATGGCGGTAATACCGTATTGCCGCCAAATACAAGCTCAATTTGACACCCAAACACCCCCAATCCCACCCTAATCTACTGTTGTTTTTGGCGGTTGACTCGCTAACCG
>Ga0306907_1000471_pt1 | contig 17459 bp, 11 predicted proteins | sample AntRauTorcE11898_FD_190415 | JGI IMG/M metagenome (GOLD analysis project Ga0306907, IMG submission 190415) | Saline lake microbial communities from Rauer Islands, Antarctica - Metagenome Torckler E11 #898 (v2) (version 2) | ecosystem: Environmental > Aquatic > Non-marine Saline and Alkaline >... | reverse complement strand
AACGAGGTAACGGCCCACCTTAAAAATCAGGGGGTGGACGAAGAACTATTTGAAAAGGCGAATGAAAGCGTGCGCTGGCACTACCACTGGATGCTCATCAATGAATTTCTCCATCTGATGATTGGCAAACCGCTAACGGATAAAATATTGCGCGAGGGCCGCCAATTTTATCAGCTTTACCATAGCTGATCTTCTGACTTTTAAAGCATAGATGAAACCGATATCAAAATAAATCGGGGCGGTGTAACCTGTGAAAGCGAATAGTGGAATTTTATTTCACTGTTTGTCTTTCACTTCTGCCGTTTTGTTTTCATCTTCACTCCAGCGATTGGTGATAAGCCGTACACCACGTTTAAACGTGAAATAGAACCACATCCATTCTACAAATACCCTGAACCGGTTGCGGAAACCAATCAGAAAGAGAATGTGCACCACACCCCAAAGCAGCCATGCAAAAAAGCCGCTGAACTTAAAGCCTTTGATATCAGCAACGGCTTTGGCCCGGCCAATGGTAGCCATGGTTCCCTTGTCGGTATAGTGGAATGGTTTTGAATCGGCTGTTCCGGATTGAATGATTTTAGCAACGTATTTTCCCTGCTGTAAAGCTACAGGAGCAAGGGCTGGCAGTGGTTCACCGTCCTGCTTCAAATGCATGGCATCACCAATAACAAAGATGTTGGGATTTCCAGGAATAGAAAGATTATCCCTGACATTTATGCGCCCGGTTTTGTCCTGCTCAGTTTCCAATGATGAAAGCAAGGGCGAAGCCGCAACACCAGCGGCCCAAATGATATTTGGGGTTTCAATGGAGTCTTCTTTAAACGTGACTTTTGCTTCTCCAATATCGGTTACCGGTGTATTGAGCAGCACGTTGACGCCCATGTTTTCCAGTGCCTTCCGGGCTTTTTGGGAAAGCGATTCGGGATAGCCATTGAGAATTTTAGGTCCAGCTTCAATTAAAAATATGCGCGTTTCATTTTTATTGAAGTTGGAATAATCGCGCATCATGTTACGCTTGGCAATTTCAGCAATAGCTCCCGCCATTTCAACGCCGGTGGGGCCACCTCCTATGATTACATAGGTGAGATAGGGTTTGCGAAGTTTGCGATCATCAAGTTGTTCGGCCTCTTCAAGGGAACATAAAATGCGCTCGCGAATTTGCAAAGCATCGGAAATGGATTTGAGTCCGGGCGCGTGCTCTTCCCAGTCATCATTACCGAAATAATTATATTGAGCACCGGGTGCCAGAATGAGTTTGTCAAAATTAATCGAACGGCCGTCTGCAAGACGCAATGACTGTTCATTTTTATCCACCGATGTTACTTCACCCATCAGAATTTTCATGTTCGATCTTTTCCCCAAAACGGCACGAATGGGGATGGCGATATCGCCGGGTGAAAGAGCTGCCGTAGCTACCTGGTAGAGAAGCGGCTGAAAAAGATGATGGTTACTGCGATCAATGATGGTGAGGCGTACGTTTGCTTTTGTTAGCTGTTCAGCTGCGGTTATACCGCCAAAGCCGCCTCCGACTATCACAACATGGGGTTCAGTTTGAGGCATTACAATATAGCTTTAAATGTTTTTAAGTAAAGCGCTGCAATCAAATCAATTCATCTTCGCTTTAGTCTCTTGCAGCAGATCTTGTATTTCTTGTTTCGTGATTTGGTAATGTTCATTACAAAAGTGGCACACCAGTTCTTGTCCCTCGTCACTCATGGCCTCTAAATCATCGCGGCCCAGCATGCGCAGTGCTTTAACGAAACGTTTGCGCGTGCAGCGGCAAAAGAAATCAATCGGCTGGCGGTCAAGCTCTTTCGCGGCCGTAGGGTTCATGGCTTTCTTTATGATATAATCAATGTAGTGCCCTTCTTGCAGCAGTTCATCAACCGATGGAAACGTTTTTAATTTTTGTTGAAGTTGATCAATCGTTCCTTCGGCGGCATCCGGCAGGCGCTGAACCAACAGTCCGCCGGCCTCGGTAATATTTCCTTCATCATCGATACCAACATCAAGCAAAACGGCGGCCGGTATCTGTTCGGACTGCACCATAAAATAGGCAAGGTCATCGGTGATGTTTCCGTCAATCAGTTCAATAGTACTGCGTTGCGGCTCGGCTTCATTGTAAAGCGTTTTGGAAACGGTGAGTACCCCAATGCCAATACCATCGCCGATGGTATTATTTGCTGAATAATCAATCTGTGCATCGGGCACTTGAACATAGCCACGCACTTCGCCCACACTATTGGATTCGGCTACAATTAGCTTGCATGGGCCATCACCTTCCGCGCGCAGTTGAATACGTTCTTCCCCCTTCAGTTCAGAGGCCATAAGCAGAGAGCCGATCATCATTCGTCCCAACAAAACGGTATTAAGTAAAGATAATTCGTGATTCTTGCGCGCTTTTTTAATGGCATCGGTAGCTTTGACGACCGAAATTTTCAGATCGCCGTCTTTACTTATTCCCTTAATCAGGCGGTCTTTATTTTTAAATTTTTCTTTTGTCAGCATGGAGATAAATATTGAAAATTAATCAGTTTACTGTTGAAGGAATAAAAACAAAAAAGGAGCTCCAATCATTTTGAGCCGTCTTTTCAGGCAGAATAGATACTTGATAACCCTCCTCACATTTCGGGCCCAAAAGGGATGCCAGTGGCAAAATCTATGCTTTTGCAAAGGCCTCTGATCATTAGAGTCCTAAGCGTTTTTTAAAATCAAAAATAATGTTCATTTCATACTTGAAAAGGCCATTATTTTACGATTTGTGTTTTAATCCCCCAACCCTTTTCTGATACGGGCTTGATCATTTTCTTTGTCTGCCCAAAGAAAACGATCCAAAAGAAAGGGCCCTTTTCCGGAGGTGTTTGATTAAGGTTTTTGGAAAACCTTAATCAACCGCCATAAAAAGCGAGCTAATATCCAATCCTTACGTCCTTTCAAGGGCTTTTAATGGCTACACTGACGAAAAAGAAGAAGACATATCCTATTGTTCTGATGGAATGCACTTCGTTGAGCATCACTCATTTTAATCGTTTAGTGGTTCAATTCCCCGATCCTATGGGTCGGAAAAGTGTATAAAAGAAGGTATGCAAAAATTTCCTATGCCGAAGGCATCCCTTTGGGAAAATCCCCTCTGGTGGGGTGCAGGGTCGCCGACGCTTCATAGCTTTAGCGACGTAGCGGTGGGTGATAATAAATAGAAACCAAGTTTTGCCTACCTTCTTCCTGTTGTTCATTCGTTTAGGTCGCTATTGGCTTCTGATACTATAAGCATTTATTTTTTTGCTTTGTACATATCGCCAACGTGTCCCGAAAGCTGACTTTTGGAACTGTATATATTGTGGATTTTGCCCACCCCGGCAATGCGTTCTTCGGCCAGAATGTTGGAGGCGGCATAGGTTGGGGTGCTATTCTCTTCGGAATAGGTGAGAATGTCTAAAATGGTATCATAAATGCGGGATGCTTTATCATGGGCGCGCTGTTCGTTATACCCTCCGAGTTCGCTGGCTACGTTAATCAGCCCGCCGGCATTAATAACATAATCGGGGGCGTAAATAATATTTTTGTCGAGCAAAATTTCACCGTGGCGGTTTTCTTCCTCAAGAACATTATTGGCTGCGCCGGCTATAATATCGCACTTAAATTGGGGCATGGTTTCATCATTCACTACGCCGCCCAGCGCACAGGGGCTAAAAATATCCACATCAAGGCCGTAAATGTTATCAGGATCAACTACTTCGGCACCGCAGGCTTTAGCCAAGGCATTAACCTTGTCCTCGTAAATATCGGTGATGAAAAGTTTTGCATTTTCCTTAGCCAATAAATTGGCCAAATGTGAGCTCACATGCCCGGCACCCTGTATGGCAATGCGTTTTCCCTCGAGGGAATCAGAACCGTAGGCCTTCTTTGCTGATGCCTTCATGCCCATGTAAACTCCATAAGCTGTAACGGGTGAGGGATCGCCGCTGCCGCCGGTGGCTTTGGGCGTACCGGAAACATATTTGGTTTCCATATTTACCCATTCCATGTCTTGTACGGTAATGCCCACATCTTCGGCGGTGATGTACCGGCCACCGAGGCTATCTACGAAACGCCCAAAAGCGCGAAACAGATGCTCGTTTTTATCTGTCCGTGAGTCGCCGATAATAACGGCTTTGCCGCCGCCCAAATTCAGGCCCGAGATCGCGGCTTTATAGGTCATGCCGCGTGAGAGGCGGAGCACGTCGCGAATAGCCTCTTGCTCATTATTGTAATTCCACATGCGTGTACCGCCCAGAGAGGGCCCCAGCGTGGTGTCATGGATAGCAATGATGGCTTTCAGCCCAATATCGGGCTCCGAGCAAACCACAAGTTGCTCATGCTCGTGTGATTGAAGCTGATTGAATAAAGGGAATTCTTGTTCTTTTTCGTTCTTCACGTCCTTTTCAACAATAGTAGAAGGCATAGCAGATAGATCTTTTGAGATTAAGAGGTAATATTTAGTTGGGTATTAAAAATAAATTCCGCTTTTCAAAAGTAGGGATCGTTCGGTAGCAGTAATTAAAATAGTGGATTAATACCGTCTCTTGGCTACAATGGCTTATTAAATTTTATGTTGAGCCTGATAAACATATACAAAAAACGGCAAATTTAGTAGTTCTCAAGCACAATTAATGTATAGAGGCCTTTGCATTACTGACGCCCATTTCTCCCAAAGGGATGCCTGTGGCAAAAGGCATACCTGCGGTGCAATGAGGAGCCACGACGAATGAAGTCGAAAACAAAGTCATGGTTCTGCAAAGCCCCCGTATAGATAATACCCGGTTAGGGAAAACAAAAAGGAACCATGATTTTTATCTGTGAAACTGTATATTAATAATTGATTGATACTTTGTTGTGGTTAACGCTTTGAACGGCCTTGCTCCACTTTATGAAAAGGAAACAAAAAATAAATAATTATGTCTTTCCGATGGATCTACACCGAGCCGGAGAACAACGAATCTATAAGCGTTCTAAAAGATGAGCTGGGAGTTTCTGAAAAAATTGCACGCCTGCTAAGCCTGCGAGATATTGATACTTTCAGTAAAGCTAAAACATTTTTCAGGCCCGAGCTAAGCCAACTGCACGATCCCTTTCTAATGAAAGATATGGACAAAGGGGCCAATCGCCTTGCAACAGCCATCCGGCGGGGCGAAAAAATTCTTGTTTACGGTGATTATGATGTCGATGGCACTACGGCTACCTCTATTGTATATCTATTTCTAAAGGAGTTTGGCGTTGATGTAGATTATTACATTCCCCATCGTTTTAAAGAAGGATACGGCATCAACCCGGCGGGTATTGAACATGCCATTAACACAAATGTAGATGTTATTATCTCGGTTGATTGTGGGATAACAGCCATTGATGAGGCGGAGACCATTCGCGACCATGGCATTGATTTAATTATTTGTGATCACCACAATGTGGCCGATCAAATTCCCAATGCGCTGGCTGTTTTAGACCCCAAGCGCCCGGACTGCACCTATCCTTTTGACGGACTTTCGGGTGCCGGCGTGGGTTTTAAATTGGTGCAGGGCACTACCCAAGTGCTGGGTCTTGCGCCCGATATGCCGCTTAAATTGCTGGATTTGGTAGCCGTCTCCACCGCCTCCGATATTGTGCCTATCGTCGATGAAAACCGGGTGTTAATGCGTGAGGGCTTAAAAATCATCAATAAAAATCCGCGGCAAGGCATCAGGGCATTGATGAATCTGATTCATATGAAGCCGGGTACGGTTGATACCTCAAGCATTGTATTTTCTATCGGTCCGCGCATTAATGCAGCGGGCCGCATGGGCGATGCAAGCAAAGCGGTAAAGCTGCTTATTGCCGAAACCCCGGCCGAAGCCAAAGCCCGGGCGCACGAGCTGGAGTCGATTAATATCAAACGGCGCGAAACCGACACCAAGACTATGGAGGAAGCCCAACAAAAAGTGGACTCCGAATACGATATGAAGAAAATTTCATCCATGGTACTACATGATGAAGATTGGCACCTTGGGGTGATTGGTATTGTAGCCTCGCGACTGGTGGATGCCTATTCACGGCCCACCATTATGCTTAGCACAGTTGATGATAAATTAAAAGGATCGGCCCGCAGCATAAAAGGATTCAATATTTATGACGCCATTAAACAGTGCGAAGACCTGCTTGAGCAATTTGGCGGGCACGAGTTTGCCGCCGGAATGACCCTCAAGCCCGAAAACCTGACCCAATTTCGCAAACGTATTGATGAAATAGCCGCCAATACCTTAACAGAAAAAGATTTTGAACCCGCCCTTTCGGTTGATTGTGAACTGGACTTAAGCGCTGTAGATATGCGGTTTTGGAAATTATTGAGTCAGTTTGAGCCCTTTGGACCCGGCAATAAGCGCCCCACGTTTGTAAGCAAAGACGTCCGGGTGGTGGGTGTACCCACCATTGTGGGAAAAGGGCATCTTAAAATGCGCGTGGCGCAAAATGGGTCGGGTGTTTTTAATACCATTGGTTTTAACATGCATGAGTATTTGCCCATTATTCGCAATGCCGCCGATAAGTCCATGGAAATTGCATACAGCCTGGAAGAAAATCATTGGAAGGGAAGCAGAAAATTGCAGCTCAAGCTTCGGGATGTCCACTTTTCATAGCCGGAGTTAATACTTTGCATAAAGATGAAAAGCTCTTATATTTGCGAACTCTCATCGAGTTTTAGGGACTGTAGCTCAGTCGGTAGAGCACGCGACTGAAAATCGCGGTGTCGGCGGTTCGATTCCGCCCGGTCCCACCCAAAGCCCTGTAGTTTCGAGTAATTCGGAACGGCGGGGCTTTTTTTATGATTTGAACAAAAAGGGAATATTTGACAGACCATTTTAGCTTCAATTTTCAATTATAACAATAACCTTATCATTGTTATAAAAGAGAGTTAGAGGCAAACGGAGATAAATTACCAAATAGTTTTAATATGACCCCATTGTTCAATAAGCCCATCTTTTGTTACCAGCGAATAATCATTGATAAGGCAGGCGGCAGATAAAATGCGATCCACCGGATCGCGGTGGAAATCACCGGGCAGCTGGGTGCATTGTACAGCGGCGGCAACACTGAGGGGAACCAAGTCAATTTTGGGATGGCTTAGGGTATCTGCAATCCACTGATCGACTGGTAAATCAAGCTCTATTTTACTTTTTTCCACTAAAATAGCAATCTCAAAACAACTGATAACATGAATACCAATGCGATCAGTTTTATTTATAGATTTACGAGCTTCTTCGCCTAAATTTTGTGGATTTTTGATCCAATAAAGAAGCGCATGGGTATCTAACAAAATCATTGCAAGTCGCCCCACACCTCTTTGCCCAGAGGGGAAATAATATCATCCTTAATTTTAACGCTGCCCCTTAATTTGTTGAACCGTTCTATGCTTTCGGGTTCCAGGGGCACAACCTTGGCTACGGGTTTACCGTATTTGGTTACAATTATTTCTTGTCCGCTGGTTTGTACTTCATCAAGGAGACCCAGGCAGGTAGCTTTAAATTTCCCAGCTGCTATTTTCTTGGAGTTTTTCATTATTTACTTAGTTATTACTATTAAGTAGTTATAATATACTCTTTTTAAAATTCATCGCAAAAATACCCAATACGATAGTTATAGCTTAAAATATTTTGCTTGAATTCAATTTCGAAGTGCAACAATTAGACTTTTAACTTTGATTTGTTGCTAATTCAATAGCAGCAGGGCATCTGCAGAAATTTTTAAAAGATCTTTTCCGACCCATCATCCCAACAATCGAGATTATTCCACCCATGAAAGCCGTTGGGGCCCATATTGGATAGTATGATTTCTTCAAGTAATTAAGCTTATTTTTTGCTCTTTCCCGCATGAGTGCTTAGAATGCGAGCAAATAGAAAACGTGGTACAATATTAATTCTTCATGCAGATAGAGAAACTTACTCCAAGCCGGGCCGTTGACAATGCCTTTCTCCAGGAGACCATTGCCGAAAATGATTTTGAGCAGTTCCGAAGCAGCCTGTTGCGGCTCCTAAATCATGCCGATGATGCGGTAGAAAACGCGGAATCCGAAGAGCATCTTAAAAATCTGATTAAGCCGTTTCTGAATAATACCAACTTTGGTGAAGCCTATTATATCAATACCAAAGAGCGGCAGGATTTGGCGATCCATAACGGCAAGACCGGCAGTTCATCGGTGGGAGTAATTCTGGAAGCAAAGCGGCCGTCCAACAAAGCCGAAATGATTACCGCCGAGGACATCAACCGGAAGGCATTCCACGAAGCTATTCTGTACTATCTGCGGGAACGGATTGAAAATAAGAACGAAGATATCAAGCACATCATCATCACCGATGTGTACCAATGGTTTGTGTTTGACGGACAGGATTTTGAGCGGTATTTCTACGATTCAAAAAAGTTAAAAGGCTGGTACAGCGAATGGAAACAAGGCCAAAAGGTAAGCTCTAAAACGAAATTTGTATATGAGCACTTGTCTGAATTTGTTAATGATTTAGATGCAGATATCAAAGCCACGCAGTTTGATATTCAAGAGTTTAAGGCCTTACTGAAGAAAGACGAGCTAAACCGGGACGAGCAGAAAAAGCTGGTGCCGCTCTTTAAGTTTTTCACTCCCACCCACCTGCTGAAGCTTCCCTTTGCAAGCGACAGCAATAACCTGAATAAAGCCTTTTACCGGGAACTGCTGTACATCATGGGCTTACAGGAATACAAGGAGAAGGGCACGCATTACATCACCCGCTTAGATGAAGGCGACCGCAACCCGGCTTCTCTTATTGAAAATACCATCACCCAGCTTAAAAGCCTGAGCGTGCTGTCCCAAATTGCCAATCGCTCAGAGTACGGAGAAACCAAAGACGAGCAGCTTTTTAATGTGGCTATCCAGCTGCTGATAACCTGGATCAACCGCATCCTGTTTTTGAAATTACTGGAAGCGCAGCTGTATAAATATCACCAAGAAGATGAGAAGTTTCGGTTCTTAAGCCACCGGCAGATCGAAGAGTACGACGATCTGAATAAATTATTCTTCCAGGTACTGGCCGTGCCGAATGAAGATCGTTCGGAGCGCATCAAAAAGCATTATAGCCACATTCCCTATTTAAACAGTTCGCTCTTTGATGTGGCCGCTATTGAGCGAAATGCCGTTCGTATTTCGGAGTTGGAGGATGGGCTGGAAATGCCGGTCTATGCCCGCAGTAAAATACGCAATCGTGAAGGAGAGCGGCTGAAGGGTGAATCTATCTCTGCCCTGGAATACCTGCTTCGATTTCTGGATGCCTACAGCTTTAACACCGAGGGTACGGCCGAGGTGCAGAAAGAAGCCAAAACGCTTATTAACGCATCCGTATTAGGGCGCATCTTTGAAAAGATTAACGGCTACAAAGATGGCTCGTTTTTTACGCCGGGCTACATCACCGAATATATGTGCCGGGAAACCATTCGCCGGGCCGTGGTGCAGAAGTTTGCGGTCGCCCTCACCCCCGGCCTCTCTCCCGGCTGGAAACACCCTCAACCTCAGTCCTTCTCCCTTGAGGGAGAAGGAAGCCGAGCGGAAGCGAGGCAGGATGAGGGAGAATACGGAATGTCGTCCGAAGAGCCCGGTACAAAATTGCCGGACTCTGTAATTGAAAACGCCCGTCATCTTCGCAAGAATGCAACAGACGCAGAAAAATTGCTGTGGCAACTGCTTAGGAACCGGCAGTTAAATAATGCAAAGTTCAGGCGACAGCATCCGATTAAGGAAGGAATTATTTTGGATTTTTACTGCAATAGTGAAAAACTGGCCATCGAGGTAGACGGCGGGTATCATAACAGTAAAGAACAGCAGGCGGCCGATGCCGAGCGTACACATTTCTTAAATGAGCGCGGTATTCGGGTGATTCGGTTTACAAATGAACAGGTACTGGAGGAGACCGAAGCGGTGTTGGAGGAGATTGCGCAAATCCTGGAAGCTGCGTCCTCACCAAAAACCGATACACCCTCACCTTCTTTTCCTCTCCCTCGAGGGAGAGGAATGTCCGCAGGACAAGGAGAGGGTGATAAACGCCTGAAACACCCTCAACCTCAGTCCTTCTCCCTGAAGGGAGAAGGAAGTAGAGCGGAAGCGAGGCAGGATGAGGGTGTCCTAACCTTTGCCGACATCCACAATGCCATTGGCCGCGATATTTCCATCAGAGAAGCCAATGAAATCATCAATTCGGTTACCATCTGTGATCCGGCCGTAGGTTCGGGGCACTTTCTGGTATCAGCCCTCAATGAGCTGCTGGCCATCAAAAGCGAGCTGGGTATTTTCTGCTACCTGGATGATGACGGCAACTATCGCCGATTTCGGGAGGTGGATATTAGCGTGGACAACGACGAGCTGCGCATTGCCGTAGGAGCCGATCCCTTTTTTGAGTACCGGGTGCATCATGAGTGGAAGGAGAATGGCGGCATAAAACGCACGGTGGGTTCGGATACCCAGCGACTGCAACGCGCGCTGTTTCGGGAGAAAAACATCCTCATTGAAAATTGCCTGTTCGGGGTGGATATCAATCCCAATTCAGTGAATATTTGCCGGCTGCGGCTTTGGGTTGAGTTGCTTAAACATGCGTACTATAGAGAAGCACCTGAAGACACCCTCAACCTCGGTCCTTCTCCCTCGAGGGAGAAGGATGTCCGGCAGGACAGGATGAGGGGGAATAAAGATGAGGGTGAAAACTTCCAAGCCCTGGAAGTGCTGCCCAACATCGACATCAATATCAAACAGGGAAACTCATTGGTGAGCCGTTTTGAGCTGGACGCCGATCTCAGTTCGGTCTTCTCGGGCAGCGAGCATTCGGTGGACGACTACAAACAGGCGGTGCGGAATTATAAGCATACCCGCGACCGCAGCGAGAAACGGCGGCTGCAGCAATACATCAAAGACATTAAGGAGGAGTACAGTACCAAGCTGATTAACAACCGGCCCATTAACAAGAAGCTGAGCAAGGCCCGCGGCACGCTTGAAATGATGCATAATGCCGACCTCTTTGGCGATACCAAATTCACCAAGAAAGAGACCAAACAGCAGGAAAAGCAAGTTAAAAGTTTAGAAGAGACCAAAGCTGAGGAGGAGAGCGGCGTGTTCTATAACCAGGCCTTTGAGTGGCGGTTCGAATTTCCGGAGGTGCTGGATGAGGATGGAGTATTCACCGGCTTTGATGCGGTGATCGGGAACCCGCCGTATATAAGTCATGATTCTATTGATGAAGAAATAAGAGAATATTTGAAGCAGGAATATGAGGTATTTGAACCATATTCAGATATCTACTGCTATTTCATTGAAAAAGGTATATCAATAATAAGTAAGGGAAGAAACCTTTCTTTTATTACCTCAAATTCATTTTTGAGATCTGATTATGGTAAGCCCCTTCGTGAATATATAATTAGGAAAACTAATATACGTGAACTTTTAAATTTTGATAATACACAAATATTTGGAGACGCTACTGTCATCTCTTGTATTCTGTCTTTACGAAATGATAGAAAACAAAAAATTTCAGCAAAAATAGTTAATGAAGAATTTTCTAAAGAAGAGGAATTTGAGGGCTATGTAAATAGAAATAGTTACCATTATAGCCAAAATGAGTTTGATGCCACTACGTGGAGTTTATCAAGACCGGAAATTTTACGGATAATCAATAAGATTAATTCTCATCCAACTTTAGAGGATTTAAATACAAAGATTAGGCTTGGGCTAGCTACAGGAGCGAACTATGCATATATATTAGATCAGAATAAAGCGGATAAATTAATTAATGTTGATAATGAGAATCAAGAGATTATAAAACCTATCATTAGAGGTCGTGATATAAAAAAATATTGTTATGTGTTTGAAGACAGATACATCCTTTTAACAAAAAATGGCATTAACGTTGAAGAAAATTATCCTTCAGTCTATAGTTATTTGAATAGCTTTGATGCTAAATTTAAAAAACGGGGAGCGCAGGGGCAACACTGGACAAACTTGAGAGCATGTTCGTTTTTTGATGATTTTAAGAAAGAGAAAATTTGTTGGATTGAACTTTCTGATGAACCAAGGTTTACCTTATCTAAAGAGGAAATTTATTTATTAAATTCCGCATATTTTATGCTTCCTCCTGATGAAATTTCCAGTGAATATTTGTTAGGTATACTCAATTCAAAAATCAATCATTTCTTTCTTAGTAATTTAGCCAATACCAGTGGGGTAGGTACTTTAAGAATGATCAATGCTTATGTTAAGCAAATACCTATACCAATTAAAAAGCAAAAATTAGCTACTAAAATTGAATCTCTCGTCCATCAAATTCTCTCCGCCAAACAAGACAAGTCCGAAGCCGACACCAGTGACCCGGAAGCGGAAATAGACCGGCTTGTGTATGCCCTTTATGGGCTTAGTGAGGAGGAGATTGGTATTGTGGAGGAGATTGGTATTGTGGAGGAGAGTGTCTGAACTATGATGATATTGATTAAATGATTTACTATGATAGGATTGAGATTTGGAACATGTAATATAAAATAGTGCCGGGGTAGATGGTGATTCGCGAGGAATATAAATATTCAGCGCTGACCGGTAAGATTATCGGCTGTGCAATGGAGGTACACAATACGCTTGGAAATGGATTTCAGGAGGTCATATATCAGCGGGCACTGGAAATAGAATTTAAAGTTGAACAATTGCCTTACAGCAGAGAGCTTTCTATGCCTGTGATGTATAAAGGAGATCAGATTGGTACCCGCAGGGTAGACTTTCTTGTAAATGAGTTGATATCGGTAGAAATAAAAGCCGTCATTGAACTTAAGGATGTGCACTTGGCACAAGCCATTAATTATCTTGAGGCCTATAATCTCGAAGTTGGTCTGCTGATAAATTTTGGCAGCAAGAGCCTCGAATTTAAACGACTTATCAATAAGAAGTTTAAGTCGTCTGAACAATGATTGGGCATTAATTTGACGAAATTGAGTGTGTGAATTTATCATAGTTTATCCCTTAATCAGAAAAATCATAGTTCACATGATGAGTGAGGAGGAGATTGGGATTGTGGAGAGGAGTGTTAGTTGATAGATTTAAAAATTGAATTAAAGTAAACATATATGAGACTAAAGGGATTTAAAATTGAGAATTTCAGAAATTTAAAACTTGCTGAAGCCCGCGAATTGCCTAATTTCATAGTTATTTGCGGAGGAAATGGAAGTGGAAAAAGTGCGCTACTTGAAGCTTTAATGACTGCAAAAGAAGCAATGGGTTCCTACTATAATTTCAGAGTCGACAGTTCTTATGTAGCTGCAAAGGCAGAAAAAGCGCGAATAATGTTGCATATTGAAATGTCAGATAAGGATAAACAGTTTGCAGAAAAAGAATTTGGGCAAGAATGTCCTAATGAAAAGAAATTAATTATTGAAATTTCAAAAAATGGCAATGTCCAACACATCCAAAGTGATGGTTCAATAGCAAGACTTTTCAGAACATATAGCAGTGACTCTGATGGTCCAGGTTTTTTTGACTTTATTACTGCACACCGTACAATGCCTAAAAGCGAGTTAAAAACGTGGAATACAGATTTAATCAGCGATGAAAAAACCAAACAAACCCTTGCCAATACTAATAACAAATTTCAAAATACGAAGCAGTATTTGACGAGCTTGAAAATGCAAGATTTGCAAAATATTCAAGCCTCAATGAGAGAGGGTGAAGCGAAAAAATCCGACTCATTAAAAGAAATCAGAGATATTTTTGATGATTTTTTTTCACCTATGAAGTTTAAGGATGTTCATATAGATAAGAGTCCATTTAAATTTGAAATAGAAACAGCTCAGGGAGAAATCGATATTGATGATTTAAGCTCTGGAGAAAAAGAGATTTTCAATATTTTTGTCAGATTTCATCAATTAAATCCAGAAAGTTCTATAATATTATTTGATGAGGCTGATGCCCATTTACATCCAGATTTAGAGAGAAGGTATCTTGAGTCATTAAAAGAAATAACCAAAGAAAACCAGTTAGTTCTTACCACTCATTCGCCTGAAATGATGGTTGCAGCAGGAAGCGAAAATCTATTTACAGTTTTAAAACAGTATAGTGAAGACCAAGGTAACCAATTTGTTAAAGTTACAGAAGACAGCCATAGGCATGAAATACTAAGTGAATTAATGGGTTCGAGAGGACTTGTTAGTTTTAATCAAAGAATAGTTTTCATTGAAGGTGATGAAGCGTCGGCTGATAGGGGTATTTATGAAAAATTTTATCCTCCTTCCGAATATAATATCAGTTTTATACCCGCAGGAAACTCCTCTACCGTAAGAAAAATATCAGGACAGGTTAATGAATTACTTACAAGCTCAACAGGATTCCAGCAATATTTTAGTATAGTGGATGGTGATATGCAGAGATCAGAAGAAGATCCAACGAATGGTAACCGGCTTTTTAAATTGCCTGTTTATCATGTTGAAAATTTCTTAATAGATGAGTCGATTATTTTGGAAGCAACTAAAAAAATGTTAAGTGATTCATGTCCTTTTGATAACTCAAATCAAGTTCAACAAAAACTAAAGGAATTGCTATTTGTTGATACGCATTTAAAACCATTCACTCGAGCAGTATTAGAATCAAAAGTTGCTAAAACTGCTCAACAGGCGTACGATGCTGTTTATCAAAATATAGATGTTTCAGAGCTTGATATAAGAAACCATGAATTTCATAAAACCGAAGGAGAAGCCAAGGAGATTCTTCAACAAGCGGTAAAAGATGCAACTTGGAAAAAGAGGTGTCGTGGCAGGGCACTACTAAAAGCATACTGTTCTGAATTAAATATCAACTACATACATTTTAGAAATTTGCTTATTTCTCAGCTTAATGAGCCACCTATGGGACTGCAAAATATCTTTGATGAAATAATAGACTAGCTCAAAACTTATGAATACTGACCTCCTCCAAAAACACATCAAAAATTATAAGCAAGATAAAGCGGATGATCCCGAGCAATTCAATATTGACTGGACCGAACGCAAAGAGCATGTGAAAAAGTACCAAAGTTTTACTGAGCAGAAGATCGTTGTGATGGATGAAGAAGCAATCTACGAATATATATCTCCGCTTTGGGCCATGTTGATTTGGGGTAACAAACGCTATGTGGTGGACAAGCTAATAGAAGATAATGGTCTGCCCACCCTCAAAAAAGAATTAACAAAGTTGTTGTGGGACAGCCCTATAGAGCAGCGTTGGGATGAATTTCGCAAAAATATTAAGGGAATGGGGCCCGCCATGAGCAGTGAACTGCTTTGTAAAACTCACCCGGAAAAATACATCGTTTGGAACCGGCGGGCGAAAATTGGGCTGGATTATCTTGGTGTAGGGGATTTACCAAAGTATGATTATCAGTTAGATGGAATAAAATATAAAGAGCTTTGTAATGTCGAAAAAGAAATAGCAAAAGAGCTTAATACGGCAGGGTTTAGAGAGGATTCCCTGCTAATGGTCGATTACTTTATCTGGCACGAATTACAGGTCGAAGAAACCTTATCGGGCAGTAAAACAAAAAGTGATATCGATGAAGAAGAAACACTGGAACAGGATACGTCTGATTTTATCCATAACGACATTAGGGATAAAATTCGCAATATTGGTCAATGGTTAGGTTTTGAAGCCAATATTGAACGCAAAGTAGCCGCCGGTTCCCAGGTTGATACTGTTTGGGAATCTACTATTGGTAACATGGGTCGCGTCGTTTATGTCTTTGAAGTACAGACCAAAGGCAGTATTGATAGCCTTATCGTTAATCTATTGAAATCACTCAATAATCCGGCTGTCCAGGGGGTGGTAGCAGTATCTGATCAAACGCAGTTGGAGAAAATTAAAGATCATGCAGACGGAGTGAAAGGTTTGCGGGATAAACTAAAGCTTTGGGACTACAAGGAAGTGTTAAACGTGCATGAAAACCTGGAATACGTGAATGAGAGTATCAACAAGCTGGACCTGGTGCCGGATGGGTTTTAGTCTTTGAACAATCGGATGTTGAGCCGGGTCATCGTTTGTACACCCTCACCTTCTTTTCCTCTCCCTCGAGGGAGAGGAATGTACCGACAGCAGTTCGGTGCAAGGAGAGGGTGAATACGTGCCAGGACAGGATGAAGTTGGAAAAACGTGCATGAAAATCTGGGATACGTCAATGATAACATCAACAAGTTGGACTTGGTGCCCGATGGGTTTTAGGGTAGCCTTTACAATCAAATAAAAAGGGCAATATGATACAGATCATTATTCAGTCTAATTTTACGAGATATGTAAATGATTTACTCCAAATTCAACTAACCGATAGTGATTTGATAGGGATCAGTGTGGTGGGAACATCTGCTATTCTTTTTCTAATTCTACTATATATCATAAATAAATCTCAAGAGAATGAAGTAGAATTAAATCAAGAGTTTAACAAAACAAATACAGAGGTTAAAAAGGCAAAAACCGCAAAAAAAGACACCAGTAAAGGAAGGCCCGGAGTTAAAGAAGAGATTAGTCTTTCAAATAAAAAGCGTACTGATCAACAGAAATTATCCGATAAATCCTCCGAACTTTTAGACCACAATTTTAATGATGTAAGCAAGGAAAAAGAAACAAACGATCCAGGTGATTCAAAAGTAGAAGATAAAGCTACTTCCTATCAATCAGCTGATAACTCTGAAAAAAGTATTCGAAAAATACGAAAGAATGGTTCTGAGCAACTTGATAAAGCTATCCAAAAGACTGAAAATAATGATGGAACCTTATATATCGGATATAAACCATCTGATAAATTTAGGCAAGCAGAAGATTGGAATTATGTTGTTGTAAAGATGCCCAAGGAGGGATCAGTCATAAAACAGCCGGTACAAGGTAAACAGCAGCTGCGAGGTTATAAGGAGCAGGACTTCCAAAAGCAGATAGAATCGTTTCTTCAAGATGATTTCTCCATCTCAGGCAATGCAATCATCAGTACTGGTGATGAAACCCGACCATATGAACCCGATATATTTTTATCCTACTTAGGAAATCACGAAAACATTTTTATAGATATTGAAATAGATGAACCTTATGGAGGAGTGCAAAGAAACGGTACACATATTAAAGGGGAGGACGATATACGTGATTATTACTTCGCTGACCGGGGCTGGATCGTAATTCGATTTGCTGAAATACAGGTTCATCAGCAACCTAAAGAATGCGTAGGTCTAATTGCCAAAGTAATTAATGAAATTGCATTAGATATAAACTTGCCTTTAGAGCTATTAGAAATGTCTCTTCCAACAGCAGTTGAGCAATGGGATTTACTGCAAGGAGGCCTTTGAATTACTTGACCTTTCCGGGTTTTCTGATTTTTGAGGATTTTATTTTTTTAAAACGGATTAACTCTGCATTAATCATAGCAATAGCTTGTTTTTTTGCCCGAAAAATCGGGCGAAGC
>Ga0306907_1000470_pt1 | contig 17488 bp, 13 predicted proteins | sample AntRauTorcE11898_FD_190415 | JGI IMG/M metagenome (GOLD analysis project Ga0306907, IMG submission 190415) | Saline lake microbial communities from Rauer Islands, Antarctica - Metagenome Torckler E11 #898 (v2) (version 2) | ecosystem: Environmental > Aquatic > Non-marine Saline and Alkaline >... | reverse complement strand
CAACGCCGATGGCATAGTTCAGCCGCTCGATAATTCGTTTCTGAATCAGGTTGTAGATATCAAAGCCGGGTTGCAGTTGGCCGGTCTTCAGCGCGGAACCCAGGCTTTCCCTGACGGCACTGAATTGATCAATATCCTTCTGGCTGAGGTAGATGTGTTGGCCGTCCAGGTAATTGAGGTAGGCATCGAACACGTCGCCGGACAGATCATCATTGATTCCCATATCGCGAAAATGAGTGAACTGTAACTGCCGGGCAATCAGGATATTCGCCCGAGCCTGGGCCACCGTCGGGGAAACCGGCTCATAGGTTGCATCGGGGGATTCCGTGGCGGCGAATACCTGGGCCGGAAAGGCCAGGAAAAGTCCGATAGTTACTGCCCTGAACAGGTGTCTGACAGGATGATCCGATTCTCTGTGACGGGTCATAAGGCGTTCCGCGATGCTCATAGAATGGTTACCTGACGATGTGGGGCGCTATTTAGCGTACTATTTAGGACACTATTTAGGACACTGCGTGTACAGCGGGGAACCGCTGACACCGAATCTGGGGGCAGAATATACGATTTACGTGCAATGCTGGATTGAATCATTAGTTTCATTGTAGGCAAGGCCAGAGGGTGTTGCTATAGGCTGAAGGTTTCGCTTCGTGACAATCTGTCCATGAACAGGGCAGGTTTGTATCTGGCACCGGGCCACCCTCAGGTAGCCCGGTGCTCAACAGCGGCTAATCAGGCGAAAGGGGTGTTGCTTTCTGCTTTTTCCAACAGCATTGCCGGTGGGCTGAAGCGCTCACCAAACTGCCCGGCGAGGTCCTTCGCCCGTTCTGCAAATGCACGGACGCCGTACTGGTTGATAAATTGAATGGCGCCGCCGGTCCAGGGGGCGAAGCCGATGCCGAAAATGCTGCCGATATTGGCGTCTTCCACGGTCCTCAGCACGCCTTCCTCAAGGCAGCGGACGGTTTCGATGGCCTGAATGAACAGAATGCGGTCTTTCAGATCCTGCAGGTCGGTTGAACGGGCCTTGGTCTGGTCCACGTAGAGCGTATCGAGTTCTGGCCAGAGGTGTTTTTTGCCGGATTCCGGATAGTCGTAGAAGCCCGCGCCTGCCGCCTTGCCCTTGCGATTGTGGGTGCCAACCATCTGGTCGATTACCGCTTCCGCCGGATGCGCTTTCCAGCTTTTGCCCGCTGCTTCCGTGTCTTTTTTGCTCTGGTCCCGGATGTGCTGCATCAGCGTCATACTGACTTCATCGGAAATGGCCAGCGGCCCTACAGGCATGCCGGAAAGCACCCCTGCGTTTTCGATGCTGGACGGATGAATGCCTTCGCCCAGCATGGCGATGCCTTCATTGACAAAGGTTCCGAATACTCGGGAAGTGAAGAAGCCGCGGCTGTCGTTCACCACAATCGGAATCTTGCCGATCTGCTGGACGTAATCAAACGCGCGGGCCAGTGTTTCGTCAGAGGTTTTGGCGCCCACAATGATTTCCACTAGCTGCATCTTGTCCACCGGGGAGAAGAAATGCAGGCCAATGAAGTTGTCCGGCTTTGCGGAGGCTTCCGCCAGTTGGGTAATGGGGATGGTAGAGGTGTTGGAGGCAAAGATGCCGTTCTGGACCAGCTTCGCTTCCGCCTCCTGCGTGACCTTTGCTTTCAGGTCGCTGTCCTCAAAAACCGCTTCGATGATCAGGTCACAGCCCTCAAGGTCTTGGGCGGAGCCGCTGGCCGTGATGCGGCCCAGCACGTCGGCTTTTTGCTCTTCCGTCATGCGTCCGCGGCTGACTTTTTTGGCCAGCAGTTTTTCGGAATAGGCTTTACCTTTATCCGCGTTTTCCGTTGAAACGTCCTTTAGCACAACGTCCAGGCCCCGGGATGCGGTGGAATAGGCGATACCAGCCCCCATCATGCCCGCGCCCAGCACGCCCACTTTGCGAAAGGTTTCTTTTGCCACGCCTTGCGGACGACTCTCACCGGCGTTGACGGCGTTCAGCTGGAACCAGAAGGTACCAGTCATGTTCTTCGCGACCTGACCGATGGCCAGCTCAGCGAAATAGCGGGTCTCGATCAGGCTGCCGTTGTCAAAGTCCACCTGCGCGCCTTCCACAGCGGCCGACAGAATGCGCTCGGGCGCCGGATAACAACCTTTGGTTTTCTGTTTCAGCATGGCCGGAGCAATGGCCAGTTTCTGCGCCATGGCCGGGTGGTGCGGTGCGCCACCGGGAATTTTGAATCCCTTCTGGTCCCAGGGTTGCTGGCACTTGGGGTTGGACTCAATGAATGCCCGGGCTTTGGTTAGCATGTCTTCCCGCGAGCTGGCCAGTTCATCCACGATGCCAGCCTTCAGCGCAGCTTTTGGATTGACCTTTTTGCCCTCCATCAGGAAGGGAAAAGCAGCTTCCAGGCCGATCATTCGTGGCAAGCGTTGGGTGCCGCCGCCACCGGGCAGCAGGCCGAGGGTGACTTCGGGCAGGCCGAGCTGGATTTTATCGTCGTCGATAACGATTCGGTGATGGCAGGCCAGGCAGATCTCCAGGCCGCCGCCGAGGGCTGAGCCGTTGATGGCCGCGACCACTGGCTTGCCGCTGGTCTCCAGTGCGCGCATGTCAGCTTTCAGGCTGTTGACCATGGCCTCGAAGGCTTCCGCGTCCTCGCGGGTCACTCGGTAAAGTTCTTTCAGATCGCCACCGGCAAAAAAGGTTTTTTTGGCCGATGTGATGATAATGCCCGCAATCTTGTCGAGATCGTTTCTAACCCGGATGACTGTCTCGGCCAGGGCGGCTCGAAAATCCGCGTTCATGGTATTGGCGGACTGGCCTGGCATATCGATGGTGAGGGTCAGAATCCTGTCTGATCCCAGGTCGTATTGAATGGCGCTCATAATGGCTATCTCCTGGAATTCTGTTGTCGGCTCAGATGCGCTCGATAATGGTGGCAATGCCCATGCCGCCGCCCACACACAGGGTGGCCAGGCCAAAGCGCTTTTCTCTGCGCTCAAGTTCATCGAGCAGGGTGCCCAGAATCATTGCGCCGGTCGCGCCCAGAGGGTGTCCCATGGCAATTGCTCCGCCATTCACGTTCACCTTTTCATCCGGTACGGACAGTTCGCGCTGAAACCGCATCACAACCGAAGCGAAGGCTTCATTCACTTCGAACAGATCAATCTGATCGGCGGTCATGCCCGCTTTTTTCAGGGCTTTTCGCGCGGCCGGGGCGGGGCCAGTCAGCATGATGGTCGGGTCTGTGCTGGTCACCGCGGCAGCCAGAATCCGAGCGCGGGGCTTGAGCCCCATGGCTTTGCCCTTGGCTTCGCTGCCTATCAACATGGCGGTAGCGCCATCAACGATGCCGGAAGAGTTGCCGGCATGATGTACGTGCTTGATGTTTTCCACGTAGTGGTACTTTTCCCGCGCCACTCCGTCGAAGCCCATTTCCCCCATCATCTGGAAAGACGGCTTGAGCCCGGACAGGGACTCGAGGGAGGTGGTGCCACGAACGTGTTCATCCCGGTCGAGAATAATGACGCCGTTCTGGTCGGTAACCGGAATGATGGATTTCGCGAAATAGCCTTTTTCCCAGGCGTTGGCGGCTTTTTGCTGGGATTTAACGGCAAATCCGTCCACATCCTCGCGGCTGAAGCCTTCCAGTGTCGCGATCAGGTCTGCTCCGATACCCTGGGGCATGAACCCGGTGTGAAGGTTGGTGGCAGGGTCGGTGGCCCAGGCGCCGCCGTCTGACCCCATCGGGACCCGGGACATGGCCTCGACGCCACCGGCAACCACCAGGTCTTCCCAGCCTGAACGTACTTTCATGGCAGCAAGGTTGACCGCTTCCAGCCCTGAAGCACAGAAACGGTTGAGGGTGACGCCAGCCACTAGGTCGTCCCAGTCCGCAGCCAGGGCGGCGGTTTTGGCAATATCCGCACCCTGATCGCCAACGGCTGTTACGCATCCCAGGACTATGTCGTCCACCTGTGACGTGTCCAGGCTATTACGTTCCTGAAGTGCTTTGAGCACCGTCGTCATCAGGCTGATGGGTTTAACGCTATGCAACGAACCGTCTTTTTTGCCGCGCCCTCTGGGCGTGCGGACCGCGTCGAAGATATAGGCTTCGGTGGTCATGTCCTGTCCTCTGTCGGGTGATCGAATCTCATTCGAATTACAGTTAATAACCATAGCGGCTGGAGTGCCGAAGGGGTAATGGCGGGCAGTGCCAATTGCATTGGCGAAACTGCTCATGGCGCTCAATGGCCTCATGACTTTTCTAGAAGCGGGATCTATGGTGTAAAGGCAATAATTAAACAAGGCAGGAGTAAAGCCATGTCCCAGATAGACGCTATTGAAAACCTTTATGAAAAGCTGGTGGCGGAAGCCATCGATAAAACGCAGCAACCCGACGATCAGGAAGATTTTCTGACCGACGTGATGTGTGTGGCGCTTAACCGCCTGCCTTCAAAGTATTACCGGCACAGCGTTGATATGGTTTTCTATATGGCCGAGGGGGAGATGGACGCCATGAAGAAAGATTCCCTGGGCGCCGTGAAGCAAGCCAGGGAATTTGTGCGAGGCCATAAAAGAGAGCTGTGAGTCTGGTCAGTCCGGTTGGCTGGCTGCCGCCTCCAGCGCCGCAATCAGTCGGCCAGCGCGGCTCTGATTGATTGAATCGTCCTCTGGCCGCAAACACCAGCCTGCTACCAGGCTCTCCATCTGGGGTAATGCGCCCTGATCGTTGCCGTTGCCGCCCATGCCGTCTGCCAGGCGCTGAACCTGGATTTCCATTCGTTGTGCCTGTTCGTCCGCAGGGGACGGTATCTGAGCCAGGATTTCTGCGCGTATCACCAGTTCGGCAGCATCAGCAGCTTCCAGATTTTTGCCCAGTGTCTGCCAGTGCTGTGGCAGGTCGGATTCGTTCGCCGGGCCCTCAACGCGCGCCCGGATATGCGTTTGCCATGCCTCCAGCTTCTCGCGGCTGCGCAGTGATTCGATCAGCGATCTGAGCCGGGCCTGCTCCTGCCGGACCTGGTTCTGAACCTGGCTTGATAGCGGTTCGCTCATCAGGCCGTTCAACTGCGTCTGGCTCCCGGTCAGGTCTTCCTCAGATTGGGTTTCGCCTTGCTGAAGGGATGTTTCCAGGACAGCAACGGCCTTTTCATCCGCTGCGCGACTCTGTTCCTGTTGTTCATTTTTCGCGGCGTCCCGGCGGGCGAAGATCTGGTCGCAGGCTTTGCGAAACGCCTGCCAGAGTTTTCGGTCTTCGCGATGGCGGGTGATGCCCACCTGCTGCCATTCACTCTGCAGCGACTTTGCCTGGTCCATGGCTTCAGCCAATGGCTCATGTTCGATCAGTGCTTCGGCTTTTTCCACGATAGTCTGCTTGAGCGCCTCGTTCTTTTTCCGTTCTTCGTTCAGCGGTCCTTCAAGCTGCTTGAGCAGGATGTCAAAGTCCTTTTGCACCGGCCGGTTATCCCGGAACTCGATGGGCCATGCGGCTTTCCACTCTTCCCGTGCTTTTTGGTGGATGTGCTCCGCCGCCCTCCAGTCGATCGACTGCCAGTCGGCGTTATCGATCAAGGTTTTGAGCTGTTCGACGATCGTTTTCCGGGCTTCAAGGTTAGCCTGCTTCAATCCGGATTTAGCGGAAAAATAGACTTTGCAGGGTTCATAGGCCAGGTCGGACGCCTGCTTGAAGCGGGTCCAGAGCTCCCGGTCTGAAGAGCCGCCAAGCCCCCTCCATTCGTTCTGAATCTCTTTGATGCGCTCTGCCTTGATCTCAGGTTCTATGGGCTGTTCGGCAAGGTGTTCCATCTGTTCGCACAGCGCGATTTGCTTCGGACGGGTGGCAAAGCCTTGCCAGTCGTTAAGTTCACTCAACTGGCCGCCAAGCAGTTGCATCCGTGCCTGTAGAGGCTGGCCGTGCCGACGGTCCAATTGCTTGAATTGTTGTTGCACTGTTTTGAAAAGCTGTTTTGATTCTTTTAGCTGCTGGGCTTCCAGTGCTTGCTCAAGTCGGACCAGCGCTTCTTTGAAAGTCTCGGTCAGGGCTTTCTGTTCTTCAGAATCCTTATTCTCCAAATCCTTTTTCGGCTCTCGTTGTGGCTTCTGGCCGGCTGTCCGGGCCAGTTGCTGAAGCAGCGGCGGCATAGGAAATTCTGCTGGCCAGTCAACGGTGGTCATTAACTCGTCGGCTGTCGGTTGAGGAGCGTCAGTGGCATTATTACTGTCACTGTTACCGTCAGGACCCTCTGCCTCGCCCGGATTAATCAACACCTGAATGGCTTCACGATTTTGCCCCATGTGCTTGAGTGCCGAGATGTAAGCACGCAAGGGCAGCATCAGTGACTCGTAGGCCTTCTGTTGGTGCTTCTCGACGGTGGTGTCGCGGGTAGCTTCCAGCCATCGGTTTTCCTGGGTTTTTTGCAGGGCATCCAGGGAGGCTACTGAAGGCTCCGAATCTTCGGAGGGCTGCCTGAGGTCGTTGAGCGTGTTTTTCAGCAGCGTCAGAGTTTCTGAACGTTGATTTTTTTGCTCCAGCGCCTGAGATTCCCGTGCTTTCACCGTGTTCATTACTTCAATGCGGCCTCGGCAGTCGAGTACGGCCTGAAAGAATTCGCTGGCCTGTGCTTCCGTCGCATGACTTTCCAGTACTGGCCATCGCTTCAGCATTGCTTCCAGGCGGGGCTCAAACAGCTTGGTGTCGTCGCTGCGCGCCTGATCTTTGGCATTCTGGATCAGCGTTGAGATGGCCTGCTCCCGCTGTTGTTGCTCTTGTTCCCCGGCGCGAATGGTTTGCAGTGCCTGACGAACCGCCTGGTAAACGCCCTTGTCTTTGCCTTTAGCATGCTTGTGCACCCGCTGCAGGCTTTCCTCTTCAGCCAGCAATTTTGCTGCCGACAGCCGGATGTCCGCTGTAACTCCCTGAGTGGCCAGTGACTCCAGCTCTGTCTGTGACAGCGAGGCAGACAACTGCGAGAGCTGTTGCTGACGTAATTCATCCTGACGGTCGGATTTCTCTTGCTGGTTGACCGTCGGCCCGGTGGGTTCCACCTGTTTCGGTTTCGGGGCGGATGTTTTTTTGCTGCCGAAAAGTTTCTGGATGAACGCAGCCATGGAGGTATCCTTTGGAAAATATGGGCGCTAGTCTAGCGTTTTGAAGGCGAGGGCGGGAAGAGCTGAAATGGCAAAACAGGAAGATCCGGAACATAAGGCGAGGGCAGCGGCACTGCGGCTGCTTGCCCGCCGCGAGCACAGCCGCCTGGAACTTGACCTGAAACTGCGTCAGCGGAAGGTTGAGGCGCCGATAATAGAAAAGGTGCTGGATGAATACGAAGCTAACGACTGGCTGAATAACGCGCGATTTGCAGATGTATTTGCACGCCAGCGATTCGATCTGGGCTATGGCCTCCTGAAGATAATCGCTGAGCTCCAGCAGCGCGGCATTCAGCGGCCTCCGCCGTGGCTGTCCTCAATGACTGATAAGGAGTGGACTGAGAGTGCCATCCGGGTTCGTGACCGACGTTTTGGTTTATCGGATATTCGCGAGGACTGGGATGAGAAAGGTCGGCAGGGGCGGTTTCTGGCGCGCAGGGGCTATGCCAGCGATCACATCGAATCTGCCCTGGAAACCTACCGGACTGACGATGATCGGGTTGAAGATCAAAGCGTCGGAGGCAGGTAGCCCAGCTCTTCCGGGAACCTCTGGCTGATTTCTTTTCTGGTCAACCTGGATCCGGGCGCAACGGTCGGCTCCATACCCTCAAGTTCGTTAAACCAGGGCTTCTTGTGGGCGCCTGCGATCTCGGAAGGCGCGGTCATCCAGGCAAGAACATCGTAATAACGGCGGATGTTTTGCACATAGATGACGGGTTCGTTGCCCCGGGCATATCCATAGCGGGTTTTGGTGTACCACTCTTTCTGCGCCAGCAAAGGCAGAAACTCTTTCACATCCATCCAGCGGTCCGGATCTTTACCAGCGCCCTGGGTCAGGCGTCGGGCATCTTCCACATGGCCCCAGCCAACGTTGTAAGAGGCCAGCGCAAACCAGGTTTTGTCCGGTTCCGGTATGCGTTCGGGCACCTTGCGGTGAACCATGGTGAAATATTTCGCCCCGCCCCGAATGCTCTCCTCCACATCCAGACGGTTGCTGACGCCAATGTGGCTGGCGGTGTTGCGCGTCAGCATCATCAGACCACGCACACCCGTCGGTGAGACGGCATTAGGGCGCCAGTGAGATTCCTGATAACCAATGGCCGCCAGAAGCCGCCAGTCAAGGCTGTAGGATTCGGCATGTTCCCGGAATAGGTGGTCATATTTGGGCAGCCGGTTCTCGACGTGATGGACGAAAGTGCGGGCGCCCACATAATTCAACCGGTCCAGGTGGCCGTAAAATCGCTCGGTCAGCTGCGCCAGCGTGCCGTTGTTTTCTACCTTTGTCAGAAACTTCCGTGCCGCGTCAGCAAGGCTCTTGTCCTGTTCGCCTGGGAACAGCCAGATAATATCGGCTGGATCGTTCAGGCTGAACGCCCGTTTGACTTGGGGGAAGAAAACGTGATTTAGGTCCAGCTCGTTGGAAGCGACCACGGCGAAAGCAAACTCACCGGATTGGACGCGCGCCAGAATGCCGGCAGCATCCAGGCTCTGGTGCGGAGTCCAGTTGATCGGGTTACCTGGATCCTGTTGGACAGGTATCTGGGTTCGATGGTTGCTATCGGCCACCAGGTGCAGATGTTTGCCGCCAAGAGCCTCCAGGGATTCCGGGCGTTCGACATCACGGTTGTAAACCACGACAGATTTCGCCTGAATGCCGTTGGCAACCGAGTGGAAACGGGAATCAAAGTCGGGCTTGGCAGGCAGGCCCGACAGACCGATGTGCGCAAAATTTCGGTCAAGAACGGAGAGTATTTCGGTGTTGTCGTCCGCGACCCGAAGCCTCAGTTCGACCCCTAGTTCATCGGCAAACATTCGGGCCAGTTCGAAGTCGTAGCCGGTCTTGCCGTCGCGGCCTTCGAAATAAATGGAGGGTGCAGTCCGGGTGATGACGTGAAGAACGCCCTCTGCGCGGATCTCTTGAAGTGTGCTGGGTCGTGAACAACCGATCACCAGCAGAGCGACACCGATAACCAAAGCGCGCCCGGGTAAAGCCATCAGCCAATGCTGAACATCGTTAGGCAAAGTTCTGAACTCCCTCACAACAAGTCGATGAGTCGTACGGCACGAGTTCTATTTCGATCACCTATGCGTACACACCCATTCCATAGCCTCCATGGCTAGTCGATATGATCTATGGTCTCGCTGTTGCGGTCAAATGAATTGATCAATATCTGTGCAAAATGTTGTAAATTCGTACCGCATCTGAAGGCTTCAGGAAGCTGTATCCCGGCTTCGCTTTCAAGTATCATTGCGGCCTTTCAGTTGGCCGGGTAAAACCCCGACGAACCCGTTTCGTACACAGGTTTAGATCATGCTCGAACTTCGCGGCGCTCCGGCGCTCTCGCCTTTCCGTTCCCGCAAGCTGCATTCACGTATTCAGGAAATCGTGCCCGAGATAGAGCACGTCTATGCTGAATTCATGCACTTTACAGACCTTGGGTCTGATCTCACGGAATGCGATCAGGCGGTATTGGACAGGTTGCTGACATATGGCCCTAGTGTGCCGGTCCAGGAACCGGACGGTGTGCTTTTTCTGGTGGTTCCGCGCCCGGGCACGCTGTCGCCCTGGTCGAGCAAGGCGACCGACATTGCCCGCAACTGTGGCTTGCGGCAGATCCGGCGTATTGAGCGTGGCACTGCCTACTATGTGAAATCCGGCCGTAAACTCGGTCTGGAGCAGCGAGAAAAGATTGCGACCCTGTTGCACGATCGCATGACTGAGAAAGTCTTTCACGAGATGGGTGGCGCCGAACTGCTGTTCCATACCGACGAACCGCGTCTGCTCAACCGTATACCCGTTCTTTCTGGCGGTCGCAGGGCGCTGGTAGTGGCGAATCAGTCGCTTGGGCTGGCGCTGGCAGAAGATGAAATCGATTATCTGGTGACGTCGTTTACCCGTCTTGAGCGTGACCCGACAGACGTTGAGCTGATGATGTTTGCCCAGGCGAACTCGGAGCATTGCCGACATAAGATTTTCAATGCTTCCTGGGATATTGACGGCGAAGGTCAGGACAAATCGCTGTTTGCGATGATTCGTAATACCCACGAAATGAACAGCGACGGCGTGCTCTCCGCCTACAAGGACAACGCCTCGGTTATCCGGGGTAGTAAGGGTGGTCGTTTCTTCCCGGACCCGGTAACTGGAAGCTATCATTATCACGAGGAAGATATTCATATACTCATGAAGGTGGAAACCCATAACCACCCGACAGCAATCGCGCCCGCTGCAGGCGCGGCGACTGGTTCCGGCGGTGAGATCCGTGATGAGGGCGCGACCGGCCAGGGCTCCAAGCCCAAAGCCGGGCTTGCCGGCTTTACTGTGTCGAACCTGAATATCCCCGGGGACAGCCAGCCCTGGGAGATTGGTTATGGCAAGCCCGAGCGCATTGCATCGCCGCTGGATATCATGATCGAAGGGCCGGTTGGCGGTGCAGCCTTTAACAACGAATTTGGCCGGCCCAATCTTGCCGGTTACTTCCGGACGTTTGAGGCCAGTGTCCCGGGCGCCAACGGTGAGGAAATTCGCGGCTATCATAAGCCAATCATGATTGCGGGTGGTCTTGGCAACATCCGTGCTGATCATGTTGAAAAAGGTCACGTTCCGGTCGGCGCAAAGCTGATCGTGTTGGGCGGGCCGTCCATGCTGATTGGCCTTGGCGGTAGTGCGGCTTCCTCCATGGATTCCGGTTCCAGCAATGAAAATCTGGATTTTGCGTCCGTTCAGCGCGACAACCCGGAAATGGAGCGCCGCTGCCAGGAAGTCATCGACCGCTGCTGGCAGATGGGCGACGATAACCCGATTTGCTTCATTCACGACGTGGGTGCCGGCGGCCTCTCGAACGCCATGCCGGAACTGGTCAAGGATGGCGGCCGTGGCGGCCGTTTTGAGCTTCGGGACATTCCCAGCGATGAGCCGGGCATGTCGCCTCTGGAAATCTGGTGCAACGAGTCCCAGGAACGATACGTTATGGCCGTGGCGCCTGAGAATCTTGAGCGGTTTGACGTCCTCTGCCGTCGTGAGCGCTGCCCCTATGCCGTTATTGGCCACGCGACCGAGGAACACCACCTGCAATTGGGGGATTCCTACTTCGATGACCAGCCTGTTGATCTGCCGATGGAGATACTGTTCGGCAAACCTCCGCGGATGCATCGTAGCGTTATCCGTTCATCTTTTACCAAGCCGATCTTCGATTCCAGCAAGATTGATGTTAATGATGCTGTAGACCGCCTGCTGCGCCTTCCCAGCGTGGGTTCAAAGAGCTTCCTGATTACCATTGGTGACCGCACGATTACCGGTCTTGTCGCCCGTGACCAGATGGTCGGCCCGTGGCAGGTCCCGGTCAGTGATGTGGCCGTTACGTCCACCTCGTTTGACGTAAAAGCCGGTGAAGCCATGGCAATGGGAGAGCGCACCCCGGTCGCCGTCATCGACGCGCCTGCATCTGGTCGCATGGCCGTGGGCGAAGCGATTACCAATATCGCAGCGGCGCCGATTGCGGCGCTTTCAGACATCCGGTTGTCCGCGAACTGGATGGCCGCGGCGGGCCATCCCGGGGAAGATGAAAATCTGTACGAGACCGTTAAGGCGGTTGGTATGGAGCTTTGCCCGGCGTTGGGTATTGCCATTCCGGTTGGCAAAGATTCCATGTCGATGAAGACAGTCTGGGAAGAGGACGGCGGCGAGCAGAAAAGTGTGACGTCACCTCTGTCGCTGATCGTCAGTGGCTTCGCCCCGGTGGTTGATGTTGACCGCACGCTGACACCGCAACTGATCACCGATGCCGGTGAGACAGACCTGATTCTGGTGGATCTGGCGGCGGGCCAGAACCGGTTGGGTGGTTCCGCGTTGGCCCAGGTTTATTCCCAGGTTGGAGCCGTTGCGCCGGACCTTGATGACCCGGAAGATATCAAGGCCTTTTTCGCGGTGATCCAGGGTCTGAATGGCGACGACAAGCTACTGGCCTATCACGACCGTTCCGACGGTGGACTGTTTGTTACCCTCGCGGAAATGGCGTTTTCCGGCCGCACCGGTGTTGAGATCAAGCTGGATGGCCTTGCGGAAAAGCCTTCCCAATTCCCCAGGGAACTGTTCAATGAAGAGCTGGGCGCGGTGATTCAGGTACGGCGCGAGGATACCCGTTTCGTTCTTCAGCAGTTTTCGGCGGCAGGCCTGGGCGATCATATATCGGTGATCGGTACTTTGAACGATCAGGACCAGCTAAGATATTCATTCGAGGGCCAAGACGTCATCTCGCGCCCCCGCGCCGAGCTTCAGAGGCTTTGGGCGGAAACCAGTTATCGTATTCAGTCCCTGCGGGACAATGCCGACTGTGCGCAGGAAGAATTTGACAACCTGCAGGATGCAGAAGATCCCGGATTGCATGCTGAGCTGACGTTCGATCTGGATGATAACGTTGCGGCGCCATTCATCAACACCGGCGCAAGGCCCAAAGCGGCGGTGCTTCGTGAGCAGGGCGTTAACGGGCAGGTCGAAATGGCGGCAGCTTTTGACCGGGCCGGATTCGAAGCGGTCGATGTGCATATGAGCGATCTGCTATCTGGCCGGGTGTCCCTGGAAGGGTTCAGGATGCTGGCGGCCTGTGGTGGATTCTCCTTCGGTGACGTTCTTGGTGCCGGCGAAGGCTGGGCGAAATCGATCCTGTTCAGTGATCGTGTGAGAGATCAGTTTGCTGCGTTCTTTAACCGTCAGGACACTCTGGCCCTGGGGGTCTGCAACGGCTGCCAGATGTTGTCAAGCTTGCATGAGCTGATTCCCGGCAGCGAGGGATGGCCCCGTTTTGTAAGAAATCAGTCAGAGCAGTTCGAGGCAAGGCTGGTTATGGCGGAAGTGCCGTCGTCCCCCTCGGCGTTCATGGATGGTATGGCCGGCTCCAGAATGCCCATCGCCGTTGCGCACGGCGAAGGCCGGGTCGAATTTGCCAGTGGCGCTTCAGCGGCGCAATTGGCCGAAAGCGAACTGGTGGCTTTGCGCTATGTTGATAACCGGGGGCAGGCCACCGAGCGATATCCCTATAACCCGAATGGATCGGGCGACGGCATTACCGGCATCACCACGCGAGACGGGCGAGTCACCATTATGATGCCCCACCCGGAGCGGGTATTCCGAACCTCCCAGCATTCCTGGCATCCTGCGCACTGGAATGAGGATGCTCCCTGGATGCGAATGTTCAGGAACGCGCGGCGCTGGTACGGTTAAATAGTCGGGCACTGAAACAACCGGTCTGGATGCACCAAAAAAGTGACACGATCCAGGCCGGTTTTTTTGTTAAATCCGCCTTTTCGGGCTTGACCTTCAGATTTTTATGCACACTTTTGGGGTTAGAATGGTTATTGTGTGTACAAAGCCATGGGTCTGGATTCAGTTTTTACTGGACAATAGTAACTAATTGAAAAATAACAAATTATCGATATCGGGTAATTTGTCGCCAATTTAACGGAAGCTCAGTAATCGCGGGGCGTGGACGAGGGTTCCCAAAATCTTTCCCCAGAGTTATCCACAGATTTTGTGGGTAAGTTCGTAACTGCCTAATCTGACCAAAATATTAGGTTTTTGACAGGGAAATGAAGGGGAATTTTGTCCTGTCAGGTAATAGTTTCAAGAGGTATTTTCGATGTACAAGCTTTGCTATTTTGTTCCTGAAAGTCACCTCGAAGAAACCAAAAGTGTATTGTTTCTGGCAGGAGCCGGTCGGATCGGGGATTACGATTCTTGTGCGTGGCAGTGCGAGGGGCAAGGACAGTTTCGTCCGCTCGATGGCAGCCAGCCATTTCTGGGGCATTCGGGGCAGCTTGAGAGGGTGAGTGAATATCGGGTTGAGCTGGTCTGCGAAGACAGCGCCATCAAGGCGGCCATCGCTGCGCTCAAGCTGGCGCACCCATATGAGGAGCCTGCCTATGACGTCTTACGCATGGAAGACCTGTAGCTGGTCGTCTTACTTGTTCATCCGGTAACGGATATCTTCAACGTGTAAGGGGTAATGATCGTTCTTGTGGTCTTCCAGAAACAGTTCGAGCGTTCTGCGAACGGTAGGAAAGGACAGCTCATCCCAAGGAATGTCGCTGAGCGGAAAAAGACGGGTTTCCAGTGATTCCTCGCCTGCGCCGAAGTCCTCACTGGTCAGAGTGGCTCGGTAAAACATGTGAACCTGGTCGATGTGGGGCACATGGATGACGGTGTAGAGCTCGTTCATGGTGACGGTGGCCAGAGCTTCTTCAAGGGTTTCACGGGCTGCAGCTTCCAGGGTGGTTTCGGAATTCTCCATAAAGCCAGCGGGCAAGGTCCAGTAGCCGTATCGGGGCTCGATAGCCCGGCGGCAAAGCAGTACCCGGCCGTCCAGAATCGGAACCGTACCGGCGACAATTCGCGGATTCTGGTAATGTATGGTTTCGCAACTGACACACACGTAACGATGACGATTGTCGCCCTGAGGAATTTTTTGTTCGACCTGCTCGCCGCAGGTACTGCAGTATTTCATTCGCTTCACCGTAAGATGGAAAAGTGATAATTGTGAATGTAACTATCCGTGCTGCGGGTGTCTCATTCAAGAGTCTGATGTAAAAACGGAGCCAGATTTTGCGCGATCTACTTTATGAACGCCTGTCAGGTTATGTTCCCAGGCTGTTAACACTGGATTACCCGGAGGCGGGTGTTCTGGTTCCAGTGACGGACGACCGAAGCAATCCGGAAATTGTGTTTACGCTCAGATCCGCAAATCTGAGCACTCACCGGGGGCAGGTTTCATTTCCCGGTGGGCGCCGGGATCTGGCCGACCACTCCCTGGCAGCTACCGCGCTGAGGGAGACCCATGAAGAAATTGGTTTGCCACCGGATCAGGTGGAGGTGATTGCCCCGCTCAGTCAGGTGATGTCACTGCATCAGATTCTGGTTACGCCTTACGTTGGAGTGATTCCCGGCGATCATCCGCTGACGGCAAATCCCGCCGAAATAGAGAGCATTTTCCGGGTCCCGGTCAGTTATTTTTTGGAAGACCGTCGCGAACGCACTGACGCTCTCAGTTTTATGAACAATACTTTTTATGTGCCCTGCTATCGCTGGGAGCGCTACCAGATCTGGGGTTTGTCCGCCGTCGTATTGGTGGACTTTCTGAACGCAGTGTATGGCGCCGGTATCGACCTTCTCGAGCCGGCTAGAGGAGGCTGATATGTTTTACGAGCTTGGTGACAGAAAACCTGAATTGAATGGGCAGGGACAGTTTGTAGCCGAGAACGCATCCGTTATCGGAAGCGTCCGGCTGATGGAGCAGTCCAGTGTCTGGTTCAACGTCGTCATCCGGGGCGACAACGAATGGATTACCATCGGCCCGGAAACCAACGTGCAGGATGGCTCGGTGCTTCACACAGACCCGGGCCTCGCGCTGAATCTGGGCCGAGGAGTTACTGTCGGCCATAAAGTGATGCTACACGGGTGTGACATTGGCGACTACTCACTTATCGGCATCAACGCGGTTATCCTTAACGGCGCAAAGATCGGCAAGCATTGCCTGATCGGGGCGAATACGCTCATTCCCGAGGGCATGGAAGTGCCCGACGGCTCTATGGTTGTAGGTTCGCCTGGCAAAATAAAGCGGGAACTGACTGATAACGAAAAGAAAATGCTTGAAATGAGCGCCGCTCACTACGTCAAGAACGCAGCCAGCTACGTAGAGTGCCTGAAGCCATGTGATCCTTCAGAGTCTGAGGATTGATATGCGCAGACAGGATCGGGTGCAGTCACCCTGCGTAAACATTTGTGCTCTGGATGAGAATGACCTGTGCATCGGCTGTCATCGTTCGAGCGACGAAATAATGAGCTGGCCGCGTCTGGACAACGAGGAGCGACGTAGAGTGCTCGAAAAGGTAGCGCAGCGGGAGGAACAAGTAAGCCTCTGAGTACCAGCAACCATCGTCTGAGTTCTTGTAACTCCCCCTTAACTAAGGAAATCATTCGCATGTCCCAAACGCCTTCGCCAGATACCGTGACGCTGGGAACGCCCTTGAAAGACAATGCATTTCGTGTGCTTCTCTGTGGGTCCGGAGAACTTGGCAAAGAGGTGGTTATAGAGTTGCAGCGTCTCGGCGTGGAAGTGATCGCTGTGGACCGTTACGCCGATGCGCCAGCTATGCAGGTCGCCCATCGTAGCCATGTCGTTGATATGCTGGATGGAGCCGCACTGCGATATGTGATTGAGATGGAAAAGCCAAACCTGATTGTTCCTGAAATTGAAGCTATCGCCACTCCGGAGTTGGTGAAGCTGGAGCAGGAAGGTTATCGCGTTATCCCCACCGCCAGAGCGGTCAATCTCACTATGAACCGTGAGGGCATTCGTCGGCTCGCCGCCGAAGAGCTTGGACTGGCGACATCGCCTTATCGCTTTGCTAAATCCAGAGAAGAGTATTTGGCTGCGGTTGAAGCTGTCGGCTTACCGCTGGTAGTGAAGCCTGTCATGAGTTCGTCTGGCAAAGGGCAAAGTACCGTAAAAACTGCCGGCGATATTGAGCGAGCCTGGGAGTACGCGCAGTCCGGCGGGCGTGCAGGAAAGGGCCGGGTCATCGTCGAAGGCTTTGTCGATTTCGATTATGAAATTACTTTGTTGACGGTCAGGCATCGTGATGGCATTTCATTTTGCGACCCCATCGGGCACCGCCAGGAAGATGGTGATTACCGGGAGTCCTGGCAACCGCAACCTATGAGCGAGGTAGCACTCGCCCGTTCCCGCGAGATAGCTCAAGCCGTTGTCGATAATCTGGGTGGCCACGGGGTCTATGGCGTAGAGTTATTTGTTAAGGGTGATCAGGTCTGGTTTTCGGAGGTGTCCCCGAGGCCTCACGATACCGGTTTGGTAACGCTGGTATCGCAGGATCTTTCTGAGTTTGCACTCCATGCCCGGGCGATACTGGATCTGCCGGTGCCAGCAATCCGACAGCTTGGGCCCAGCGCGTCGGCTGTGATCCTGCCCGAAGGTGATTCATCAGAGGTTGCCTACTCCGGTCTCGAAAAGGCGCTCGCAGAACCGGATGTATCTCTCAGACTGTTTGGAAAACCAGAGCTTAAGGGTAAGAGGCGTATGGGGGTTGCTCTGGCAAAAGGCGATTCTATAGACGACGCGAGGCAGAAGGCAGTGCGGTCTGCTGGCCACGTAAAAGCGGTTTTCTGATAGTATTTCGTCGCTTTCATTTAAAAGTTTCTTACGAACCGTTGACACCTCCCCGCAGGGCTGTAGAATACGCATCTCGCTCGAGGGGCAAGCCAGTTAGGCGGGCCAAAAATCGAACGACAACCGTTTGAAAACATTAGAGATTCCGGTCATCGAATTTCTTCTCAAA
>Ga0306907_1000468_pt1 | contig 17533 bp, 14 predicted proteins | sample AntRauTorcE11898_FD_190415 | JGI IMG/M metagenome (GOLD analysis project Ga0306907, IMG submission 190415) | Saline lake microbial communities from Rauer Islands, Antarctica - Metagenome Torckler E11 #898 (v2) (version 2) | ecosystem: Environmental > Aquatic > Non-marine Saline and Alkaline >... | reverse complement strand
CAGGCCAAGGATTCGTGTCTGCACCGTGGGCTGCGTGAGCACCTGGCAGAGGAAGTCGCCTTCCAGCGGCCGCTCGATGTTGTCCAGGCTCACCACCGGATCGCCCGCCAGCAGGGCCGCGCCCAATCGCTTCTCCAACTCCGCCTCGTCGCGCCCGACTGCCAGCGTGGGTACGCTCCGCCCGGTTGCCACGATTGCGATGCAATCGACCAGCAAGCCCTTTCCGGTTCCAGCGGTCGGGCTGTCGATCAGGAACAGTGGCGCTGTTGGCAGGCTGGGCCGAACCAGAATCGTGAGCATTGCCGCGATCGCTGCGGCTTCATCGGCGGGGGTCGCGAACGGAAACTCCGCGAACGGCTGCCGCAGGATTTCGAGCGCCTGTAACGCAGATTCGCGACTCGGGTTATCCGGCACGTTGATGTTGATCTCGTGCCGTGACAGCAGGCCGCTTTGCCAGTCATAGCCCACCCGGTGGACAAGGCTGCCATCCGGTCGCAGCGTCGGCGCTTGGGTGATGCCCCGCAGTACCGGGAAGTGCCAATCCCCCGACCGGGACAGCAGCGCCTTAGCGACACGCTCCGGGCAGTCAATCGCTTTCCATTTCTGCGCCCGACTGTCATAACGCACCAGTTGGCATACCGTTGTCGCCCGGTCGGCGAGCCACGGCGCATCAACTGGAACGATCATCGGGACGCCTTCGGGTCGGCGCACCAGTTGTCCGCCTGGGTCCGCATCGATAACCCGGACCAGTTGTCCGCCGCGCTGGAATATCAGCACACCGGATCGGATCAGCCCTTGCTCGACTGCGCTTACCACCTCGGGCAGCCGACCGCCCTCTACCGGAATCGATGCCTGCGCCAATTCCCCGGCCTCGGGTTTTGCGGCAACTCGCCGCGAACCTTCCGCCTGCGTTGCGTCCGTTGTGGGATCGTGGATTTCAGCCATGTGCACTCACCTCCATACCGGCGCGCAGACCGGAACTGAGGGTTGGCACAATCTCGTTCTGAGGGAGTCCCGCCCGGATGGCGGCATCGGTCAGTGAGGCGGTTACGTCGTCCGCTGAAAGCGTGCCGCTGGTGACGAATCGCGCCAGTTTGAATGCGGCTGTATTCAGCCTGTGATTGCGTCCACCTGCGGACGTGTTGGCAAGTTCCGCGCATTCGCCCTGCAATGCCGCCAGCGCGTACCGATCCGCGCACCGGACTTCCGGTGCGGGTCCACTGCACTGTGCGGTTTGTGCGGGCGTGAGGGCGTCGATCAACCAATCCGGCGGATCGGCCAGCGGATGATCGGAAAGCGAACGCGCCCAGCTATAGATGCCTTCGGCGTGCGGACTCGGCGGGGCCACCACAAAGCCACCAGCGCCTCGGGTATCTCCACCAGGTACAGCCAACACATTGGCCCGTGTCGTGGAGTGCTCGAACCCGTCGGGGAACCTGTACCACAAGTGCCAGCCGCGCGGGGTTTTGACTACTGGTGTGGTCGGTGCGCCGATTTCGGCGACATGCTGGACCGCCTCGGGCGTGTCTAGGTCGAGCACTAGCACGCCACTGACGGGGCCTGTCACAACGCCGATGCCAGCATCCGGCCATGCGCTCCACCAGTCGCGGATGATGTGCTTGTCGGTGCTTGCCCGATTCGGCCAGTCGTGGATCAGCGGGCGTTTGCCGTTGACAGGGAATACCTGCATTCCCCGACCGGCGTAGGCGAGCGCGTGCCGCACGTTGCGGACGTGCTCGGCAATGCTAGAATATTGTTCGCAGTTTGCCGCTTGCTCTGTGCTTCCGCGCCGGTTCCCGAGGCTTCCCCCTCGGGCCGGCGCTTTCGTTTTGGGGGCACTCATTCCGCCGCCTCCCGCACCGGCTCGCGGCGCTGAGACTCAAGCCAAGCATCTACGTCCGCCCTACGGTAGCGAACGTGATGCCCGACTTTTGTCCAGGGAGGTCCGACGCGCTTTACGCGCCAGCGGATTAGAGTCCGGTCACTGATCGACAGGTAGTCGGCCAGTTCCGGTGTGGTGAGTACTTCGCGCAATGTTGTGACCTCGTGTGTCAGTGCGAGGCCATCATGGCGAGCAACTCGGTGGGTCGAAATTGGTAGCAGCGCTAATGCGCTACTCCCAGGGGGGCGGGGCGGGTTCCTGCTTGAGTCCGGCCGCGAGTACCTTCACCCCATACCAGTATTCCGGGTCCTTGCGCCAGTTGCGCACGGTCGCGCGCTCGACGCCGACCGCTTTGGCAACGGAATTCTCGCTCTTGCGCTCGCCATGCTCTGCCCGATACTCGGCCTCGATCCAAAGTGCGAGATCACGTTTCGATCCACTTTTCGAGCGCTTCGGTGCTTCAATGTAGTGATCGCGTGGGTCGGGCATGTCCTCGGGGTCGAACCCGAGCGCCTTAGCTAGTAGACGCTCGACCACCAGCGGCATCGCCTGGTCACGCCGCTGGTAGTGGGTAACGATTTCCAAGGCCATCAGGTTCGCTTGTGTTCGGTTTGGCGTGCCCTTTGGGGCCTTGGGCTTTCGCTCCAGTTCGGAGAAGTGACCGAGCAGGGCCTCTGCTTTTTGCTCGACGTTCATGGACTCGCCGCTCGGGAAAAGCCCCGGAAACCGGAGATGCCAATTGACGAACGCGCCGAGCCGGAGGTAGCCGTGGTCGTCATGCAGATCCAGGTGCGGGCCGACCGTCTGACTCATGCTCGACCCTCCGCGATGCTCGTCACGTTGTCCTCGCCGGCATCCTCGCCCGCAGCGATACGCTGCAAGCGCCGATCCCATGCCTCCATAGCGGCGCGCTTTTCAGCATCGTAGCGATGGCGGTCATAGACGCCGGTGATGCCCTTGCGGACGTGACCGATCACCGCCTCGGCGACCGTTTCGGAAACCCCTGCCGCCGCCAGCCCGGTTCGCATGGTCCGGCGCAGGTCATGCGGTCGCCAGTGCCCCTCGGCCCCCTTCGCCTGATTCCCGAGCGCCTTCGCGCACCGCTTCACCGCCTTGCCAATCGCGGCAACCTCGACCGGGCCACCGCGCGCGGAGAACACATAATCCTGTCCACCGGCTTCCTCCATGATCGCCAGCGCCGTATCAGTCAGCGGGACCGCGTGCTCGTCCTCGGTCTTGCCGCGCCGCTCGGCTGGAATCCGCCACCAGCGACCATCGATCTCGCTCCGGCGCATTCCGCAGACCTCGCCCGGGCGCTGGCCGGTCGCCAGGATCATGCGCAGCGCCAGCAGCGTTACCCGGTGCATTCCCTCGGGCGGTTCCGTCCGATTCCACACCCCCCGGATCTCGTCGTCAGTGAGCACGCGCGCCCGTTTGCGCGGTGACAGCGCCTTGTCGATCTTGCCGGGTTTGATCGTCGCCACGGGGTTGGCCTCGATGATCTCCCGGTCCTCGGCCCATGCAAACAGCCCTTTCGTATAGGTCAGCAGCAGCGCCGCCTGCCTGCCCTTTTCCTGCGCCAGCTTCTCCACGACGGCTATCACGTCCCGTCGGCGAACTTCCGTAATCTTGCGCTTGCCGAGTGCAGGTAGCAGGTGATTGGAAAGCGTGGCGCGCACCGCCTTGCCGCTGGCCAGCTTGTCCACATGGGCCTTGCAGTAGCGTTCGAACACGTCCTTAACGGTCGACTCTGCCGCCTGGTCGTCACGGCGCTGGATTGGATCGCCGCCCCGGTCTACTTCCTGGCGCAGATCGCTGGCGTAGTCCCTAGCCGCCGACAGGCTCCAGGTCCCATGATCCCCAATGTCGAGGCGACGGTCCCGCCCCGCGTCCGTGAGGTAGCGGAGAACGAAAACCTTTCGCCCGGAGTCGGTCACGCGCAGGCCAAACCCCTTGGGAGCGTCCCTGTGCTTGTCGAAGATCACCCGCTTGCGCGGCTCGATCTCGTTGATGAATACCGCGTCGCTCGCGGCCTTGCGTCCCTTTTTCCGTTCTTCGTACAGCGTGGCCATCCACCTGCCCCCGGTCACAGTTGCCGCCCGTTAATCGGGCCTTGCAAGTGATCCAGCATCACAAGGCGATACTGGTCACAGCGGTGGTCACAGTATGGATGCGTACCTAATGGCAGTCAATGTCACTAGGTTTCACCGAAATGGTGGCCTTGTATCAGTGACTTACGAGAGGAAAGGCGCTGCGATCAACGACTTGCGAGGACCATCGGAAAAGACTGTTAATCACTAGGTCGGCGGTTCGAATCCGTCCCGGGGAGCCATTAATCAATAACTTACCTCTCCCCTGCTCCCATCCGAGCTGATTCTGGCTGCCATTTTGGCGTCGACGCGCCAATTGTATTCCGCTGCCCAACTGCCATTACAATTCGATGAAGAGCCATCGCCCGAGCCGCTGTGATGCACCGGGCGCGGCCGTCACCTTCACTGGAGCCGCGAGTATTCTCGTGGGCGCGCTCTCAGCGCTGGACAATGGGTGCAACATTCGGGCTTATAACCAGCATATCCCGAACTGTGGACTAGCAGCCTGTCGGACTTAGGGCATCGTAGCGAGGCGAGTGGGAATCGAGGCCAGATTTTCGATCATCCGAGGAGAATAGTGGTGACTATTTGCCGAGGAGGATCGGGAATATGGGCCGATTCCCACTTGCCGCAGTAGATGAGCCTAAGTCCGACAGGCTGCTAGAGCGCCTGCTTCAGTATGCCGGGTGCCATTTCGTACGCCAGGGCCAGCCGACCATGAGTTATGGCACAGCCCGATCACCAGTCACCGCTTCCAGATAGACAATGCAATAAAGTCCCGCCACACGGCCAATGCTGCACTGCGATTTGAAGACCGCCATAACCGCCTGACTTCCACTCGTGGCATCTCCTGAAACAAGGAGAATTCCCCCTGTTGGCCGATCGCCTATCCTCCGGTAAAACGGTAACCCACGGCCGGCTCGGTCACGATATAGGTCGGTTCCGTCGGATCGTCGCCGAGTTTCTGGCGCAGGCGTCCCACGATTATCCGCAGGTAATGCGTGCGCTCCGCGTGTGCCGGTCCCCAGACCTGCTGGAGAAGATGGCGCTGCGTGACCACGCGCCCGCTGTGCTCGACGAGAATCCGCAGGACACCGTACTCCTTGCGTGTCAGGTGCACCGGCCCACCCTGCAGGGTCACGGTGCGTGCCTCCGGGTCGATCCGAAGTCGTCCATCGTCGAACGGTACCGCTCGCCCCTGCCCGGCCTCACTGCGCAACAGACGCCGGATACGGGCGAGCAGTTCCGGGAGGCCGAATGGTTTCGTGACGTAATCGTTCGCGCCGGCATCAAGCGCGTCGACCTTGCCGCCCTCGTCGGATCGTACCGACAGAATAATGACCGGCAGTTCCGCCGATCGCTCGCGGATCGCTCCCAATACCCTCCGCCCGTCGCCGCCGGGCAGGCCGAGATCGAGTACGACCAGGTCGGGATCCATCGTATCGACCTGCGCGATCCCGGAATCGACATCCCTCGCCTCGGCCACATCATAGCCCTGACTGGACAGACTGATCCGCAGGAATCTCCGGATCGCGGATTCGTCATCGATCACCAAAATCCGCGGGCGATCGCGTACCGGCTTCATGGATCGGCCTGTTCTTTCGAGCCGGACGACGCGTTGACGATCGGCAGCCACATTTCGATCGTGGTGCCACGATCGCCGGGACCGGGATACGCCTGCACCGAACCGCCATGTGCCGCCAGCATACCGTGACAGATCGCCAGTCCGAGGCCGCTGCCGTAGCGTTGGCCATCGCTGTCCGCTCCGCTGAAGAACATGTCGAATACGCGGGCACGCTCCGCCGGCGGGATGCCCTGGCCTTCGTCCGTGATGCGGATCGCGAGCTGATCGTTTTCCGCCGCGACCCGGATCGCCACGGGGCATCCCGTCGGCGAGAACCGTGCCGCGTTTTCCAGCACGTTGAAGATCGCCTGCTCAACCAGGGCGGAATGCACGTAGAGAAGCGGTGGATCGGAAGGCACCTCATGCACGATATCGAGGTCCGGAAACTGCTCCCGGGTACGGCGGATCGCCGCGGCAATCAGATCGGCGGGCGCCACCCAGTCCCGTTCGAGCGTGAAGGCACCGTGGCCAAGCCGGGTCATGTCGAGCAGGTTCTCGATGTAACGATCCAGCCGGTGGCCCTCGTTCAGGACCGAATCCAGCAACTCGCGCTTATCAGATTCCGTCAGCCCTGAATCGAGCTCGCGCAGACTGCTTGCAGCTCCGATCATGGACGCAAGCGGGGTCCTCAGGTCATGCGAGACGGACGACAGAAGCGCGGCCCGCAGGCGTTCGGTTTCCTGCGCTACCCGGGCCTCTTCAAGGCTTGCCGTCAGGCCGATACGCGTAAGCGCCTGCGCGATTTGACTGGCATAGGCGGCAAAAAGCTGGAGTTCGGCGGTGACGGGTTCGTGATCCAGCCGGTCGAGGCGGAGCGCCAGGACGCCGTGGTGCCGGTCGCCGGCAATCAAGGGCACGGCATGCCAGTGTGTCTGGTCGCGGGCCGTAACCTGGGTGTCGCTCCGGTCGTCCTCCCGCCCTGCCGCGAACAGTTGACGTCTGGTTGTCTCGTCAGGGGTGTTGTCGCGGTGGGAGTTGGCGGCGATCTCCGGGGGGTTGTTCGTATCGTTCCCGAGCACGATGCAGACCGGCACACCGGTCAATTCGGCGACCGTCTCGGCCGCCATTTGCCGCAACGCCGCGGGATTCGTGATTGCCGACAGGCGTTCATTGAGGAGCAACAGCTTCCGGCTTTGCTCATTCGTGGCCTGCAGCGCGCTCACCTGACGCCGGATCCGGTTCGCCAGGTTGCCTCCAGCCAGCCCCATCACGAGGAACAGCGTCACGGCCACAAACTCGTCGGGACGGGTGATCTCGAAGGTATAACGGGGTTCCGTAAAAAAATAGTTGTAGGCGAGAAACCCGAGCACGGCCGTCGTTAATGCCGACGCGAGTGCCGTGCGGACGGCGATCACGAGCACGGCCGACAGGAAGATCAGCGAAAAGCTCGCCACCGATACCGGCAGCCAGGATTCGAGCACGGCACACAGCACGACGGATGCGAAGACCGCGAGCACGGCAATCGCATGATCGCGCGGGCGTCCGACCCGAAGCGCTTCAGCCCATCGGTGCGCGATCCTGGCCCCGGGGCGTTTTGCAGAGCGTGTTTCGATCCGCATTCAGATCCATCGATTCCGGCGGGGCCTCATCTTACGCAAATAGTACCCGACGGAGCCGGCCGGTCTTTCCGCCGGCAGATAAAAACTGCGTAAAGATTCACGCGAAAAAACCCACTGGCCCGCGCGTTTTCGGTATCTCTGCGGTCCTTTCGACTTCCCGCTCCCTGTCCGGTCGTCACCGCCACTATGCACCTTGCCGCTGTCCAGAGAATCCTCGGCGTCCTGCTGATGGTGTTTTCACTATCCATGTTGCCGCCGATGCTGGTTGCGCTGGCCACGGAGGACCGTGATGGTTTGCTGGAATTCGGCATATCCGGGATCGCAATCCTCGCCGCCGGCGCGATGATCTGGCTACCGGTGGCCAAGATCCGTTCCATGCTGCGTCTGCGCGAGGGTTTTCTGATCGTGGCCCTGTTCTGGGCGGTGCTCGGGGCCGCCGGTGGCCTGCCGCTGGTGCTGATGTCCGCGCCGGGGCTTTCCGTCACCGATGCAGTCTTCGAGTCGATTTCGGGCCTGACTACGACCGGCTCCACGGTCATCACGGGCCTCGACGCATTACCCCTGTCCGTCCTCTTTTACCGCCAGGAGCTCCAGTGGCTCGGCGGCATGGGCATCATCGTACTGGCGGTGGCGATTCTGCCCATGCTCGGCATTGGCGGTATGCAGTTGTACCGAGCGGAGACCCCCGGACCCATCAAGGACGCGAAACTCACGCCACGGATCAAAGAGACCGCCAAATTCCTGTGGCTGGTGTACTTCGGGCTGACGTGTATCTGTGCCTTTGCCTATTGGCTCGCCGGCATGTCCGTTTTCGACGCAGTCGCGCACAGTTTTTCGACCGTGTCGACGGGCGGCTACTCGCCCTACGATGCGAGTTTCGGACATTTCGACAACCCGATACTTCATGTTATCGCGATCCTGTTCATGGCACTGGGTGGGACCAACTTCGCGCTGCATTTCATGGCCCTCCGCCGGGGTAGCCTGTCGCCCTACTTCCACGACGAGGAATTCCGCGCGTACCTCGGCGTACTCATCGTCGTCACACTGATCACGGGTGGTTATCTTTTCGCGGCCAGCTACTACGCAACCGTCGGAACCGATTTCCTCCACGCCGCCTTTCAGGTCGTGTCGATAACGACATCGACCGGCTATACCACAGCCACGTTCGCGGATTGGCCGTTGTTCCTGCCGGTGCTGCTGATTTTCGCGAGTTTCATGGGCGGTTGCGCCAGTTCAACGTCCGGCGGCCTCAAGGTGGTCCGGATCGTGCTCCTGTTCAAACAGGGCATGCGGGTCTTGCGGCAACTGATCCATCCGCGGGCCGTTATCAACGTCCAGATCGGAGGGCGTCCGCTCGAGCCCCGGGTCATTGAAGGTATCTGGGGGTTCTTCTCGGCGTACATACTCTGTTTTGCGGTCGGTATGCTGATCCTGATGGCATTTGGCCTGGATCAGGTCACGGCATTTTCCGCCATGGCAACCTGTATCAACAACCTTGGCCCGGGTCTGGGAGATGTCGCCTCAAACTTCCACGGCCTCGGGGATGGTCCGAAATGGGTCCTGAACATCGCAATGCTTATGGGACGGCTTGAGGTATTCACCCTGCTCGTGCTGTTTACGCCCGAGTTCTGGCGTGCGTGACGGGACGGCTTCGTGAGGAAGCAACCGCATTGACATTCGCGCACCCTTCATCGAGTTCCAGTCACTCCCGGCAGCGTGTCTTCAGTCATCGGCCGGCCCTCGCAGCGGGGTCAACGTACCGGCCGGACGATGCAAAAAGCGCTTGACCCAGTAGTGAACTACAGGGTCTAGACTCGTTTGCAATAGCCAATGATGCGGCATACCGACTAAGCGGTTTACGATCCCGCAATGGAATCACTGGAATCATGTGAGGACGCGATCAGCCCGGTCTGCGTCATCATCAACGCACCACGGCTGCGACAACTCGAGCTGCAGCGGGTCAACGCGAACGGACTGCAGTCCATTGACTGATACAACCGGAGGAACTCAGGCATGAAAATCAATCCTGTTACACGTCTGCTCGTGGCAACGGCCGGACTCACGACCGCGTCGATGGCGTTCGCACAATCGGGCCCCAGCGGGTCCTGGGGGCATCACGGGATGATGGGCGGCAGCGGCTGGTTGATGGGCCCGATCATGATGCTGCTGTTCCTGGCCCTTGTGGTGGGCGTGGTCGTCCTCGCGGTGCGCTGGTCCGGGGGCGTCGGCGGGGACATGGGCGGATCGCTCCGGCAAGGCGGCTCCAGGGCCCGGGCCATACTCGAGGAGCGTTTCGCACGCGGCGAGATCGACGAAGAGGAGTTCCGCAAGCGCAGGCAGGCACTCGAGGAATAAGGCCGCGCGACGGCACGCCGGGTAGCCTCGCGCCCTCCACTGCCGCTGGTTCGGGCAAACACCCAGTCACGAAGACGCGGGAATCGAAATGGACCATCAACACGCCGGACACATGCCCTCAAGCGGCCGGGCGATGATCATCTCCGCCTGGCTGACCGGCGTCTACTTCATCGTCGAGATGGGTATCGGCCTGTGGACCGGTTCCATTGCGGTGATTTCCGACGCCCTCCACACCTTCTCGGCCGTCGGCGGCGTGCTGGTCGCGATCATCGCCGCGCGGCTCGCGCGACGCCCGGCGGACGCGGACTTCAGCTTCGGTTGGTATCGCGCCGAGATCGTGGGCGCGCTGGTCAACGGCGGTTTCCTCCTCGGCATGGCGCTGGTCGTGATCGTGATGGGCGCGATGCGCCTCGCCCAGCCGATCGAGCTGCCGCCGCTCCCGATGCTCCTGGCGGCGTTCGGCGGTATCGTCACCGAGGTCATCTCGCTAACGCTCATGTGGAAACACAGCCGCAGCGATCTCAACGTGCGCGGGGCGCTATGGCACGTGATTCAAACCTTCGTCGGCAGCCTGCTCATCATCGTCACCGCCGCGGTGATCCACTTCACCGGCTTCCTGCTCATCGACCCGATTCTCGGCATGGCGTTCGGTTTCGTGCTGCTGTGGGCCAGTTGGGGCATCCTGCGCGACTCGGTCCGGTTGCTCATGGAGGGCACCCCGGGCGACGTCCGCCTGTCCGACGTCATCTCCGCCCTGGGAGCCATCGAGCGCGTGCGCGATGTCCACCATGTCCACGCCTGGGCGCTCACGAGCGGCCGTTACGTCTTCACCGGGCACGTCCGGATCGATGATGGAGCGGATCCGCAGACCGTCCTGCAGGCCGCTTATCACAAGTTGAAGCAGGACTTCGGCTTTTTCTTTGCCAGCATACAGGTGGAGACCGCGTGCCTGGACGAGTCCGGCGCCGAGGAGATCGACATCACCGCCTCGGGGAACGGCGACCGGTCCTGATGCGATCGTCCGGCGTCACGGGACATTTTGCTGATCTGACTCAATGTATCAAATGCAAACATGAAAACCGGGTGGCCACACCGTGGCCATCCGGGCTGACTGGCTTGTCAGTCGACGCGATTCAGTGATGATCTTCATGCTCACCGAAACCGCCGTCACTTTTCGGTGTTCCTTCCCGAAGCTGCTGCCGCTGTTGATCGGTCAGGATGTCTTGCATGGCGTTTCGCATGCGGACCATTTCGGCCATCATCTCGCCGTGAAGTTCGGCCATGCGCGCGTGCCGTTTCTTCACTGCCTCCGGATCCGGACGGGATTGCTGCATTTCGGCCATCAAATCATCGCGCAGGTTCATCATCCGTCCCATCTTCTCGAAATGGGCCGGGCGGTGCTCTTGCATCAGATTGCGCATTTCTTTGCGCTGCTCCGGCTCGAGGATCTCATGCATAGTGCCCATAGCGGCACCGCCCATCATCGGACAGGACATCATGCCGCCACCCATCATGCTTTTCATCATGCCGGGTCCCGTTCGGCCCTGGCCACCGCCCATCATGCCCAAGCCCATGCCTCCCTGCTCGCCAGTCATCATGTTGCCATGGTGACCCCCCATCATCATTCCGGAGTTCTGCCCCATCTGCTGCGTGCCCATCATGCCGCCCTGGTGCGAGTCGGCTCCGCTGTTGCCATGGCCGATCGCCGCCCCGCTCACTGCAACGGCCGCGACCAGCCCCACTGCGGCGCCAGCCCTGCGAATACCTGTTTTCATCTTGTGCTGCATGGTTCGTTCTCCCGTTTCGTCGTTACGACTATGAACCTGATCGAAATCCGATCGTTTGACCGGGATCAAGAATGTATTTTCTCCCCACTCTCAAGCAGTCAGAACCACCAGCGCACGCCGGCGACCACTGCGGATGATTCCGTGTCCTCGCCCTCGGCTTCGATCAGGTCGGCCGTATCACCGAACCTGTCCCGCCAACTGACGCCGACGTAGGGTGCGAACTCGCGGGTGACGTGGTAGCGCAGGCGCAGCCCGAGCGTCAGGCCGGTGAGCCCCTCGCCGACACCGAATGCCGCGACTTCATCGAACGCATAGCTCGTCTCGCCGCGCCCCTGCAATACCACTCGCTGCGTGAGTCGCCAGTCGTATTCCGCTTCGAACTCCGCCGCAGTGTCCCCGTCCTCGCTGATCCGAAGACCCGCATCCACCTCGAACCAGTAGGGCGCAAGTCCCTGCACACCGATGATCGCGGAGGCCCTGTTGCGATCCGGGCCGGGACCATATGTCGTCTGGTACCCGACACCGGCCTGCACATCCCAGAAGCGATCGAAACGATGACTGAACTGCACATCGAACGATTCGACCTCCCCGCCCTCTCCTCCGGAGGCGATATCCTCGCCCTCCGTCGTGATCCATAGACGGTTTGTGTCGCCGCCGTACCAGGCCTGTGCATCCCAGAGGAAGACGTCCTCGTCGCCGCCGGCCTGATACTCGAATCGATCGAACAGGACTTGACCGTAACGGGTATCGTCGTGCACCGGCAGCGGCCAATCCGACTGTGCCCGCGAACCGGTTCCCGCGGCCGCGGCCGTCCCCGTCGTGGCGATCGCCGCGATTCCCAGTATCCCGGCGATTGCCGCGGCCCGAGGGCCGTTCCCATATCCCCGCAACATTGAACTCCCCGTAAGCCGATTCATGTCACGGACACCACGCGGAACATGCCCGCTTTCATGTGGTACATCAGGTGGCAGTGGAACGCCCAGTCACCCGGCGCATCGACCGTGATCAGCGCGGAAACCATCTCGCCCGGCTTGAGCGAAATGGTGTGCTTGCGCGGCCGATGTCGGCCGGCGCCGGTCTCCAGCTCCATCCACATGCCATGCAGATGAATCGGATGGTCCATCATCGTGTCGTTCACCATGATCAGACGCAGTCTTTCCCCGTGATTGAAGTGCACGGGACCATCGACCTCGGAAAACTTCCGGCCGTCGAATGACCACATGTAACGCTCCATGTTCCCCGTCAGGTGGAGCTCGATTTCCCGGGACGCCGGGCGCTGATCCGGCCAACCATTGATGCTTTTCAGTTCGGAGTACGTCAGTACCCGGTGATCGACGTGCTCAAAGCCCACACCCGGCTCGTCGAGTCGGGGGCGAGGATTCATGGCCACCATCGCCGCGCCGGGGCCGTGATTGTCGGGCCCGTGGGAGATATCACGTTTCGCGACCGGCGGCGTCATGTCGCCCATCGAGTCGTTACCCATTCCCCCGCTACCCATACCGGACTGGTCCATGGAGTCGTGATCCATGGAGGCTTTGCCGTTCGATGCCTCCGAATGACCCATGTCGCCGTTGTCCATGCCCGACATCGAACCGTGCTCCATGCCCATGGCGGCCATGCCGCGTTCGGGCCGGGGATACATCGGCGGCACATCCGCCTCAAGCCCCTCGCGCACCGCGAGCGTGCCGCGCGTGTAGCCGGAACGATCCTGTGACTGCGCGAAGATCGTGTGCGCGCGCGCCGTCGGCTGCACGATCACGTCGTAGGTCTCGGCGACGCCGATGCGGAACTCGTCCGTTTCCACCGGCTGCACGTTCTGACCATCCGCCGCAACCACCGTCATCGACAACCCCGGGATCCGGACATCGAAAAAGGTCATGGCCGAGGCATTGATGAAACGCAGTCGGACACGTTCACCGCGGGAGAACAGCCCCGTCCAGTTACGCCCCGGCGGCCGGCCGTTCATCAGGTAGGTGTACTCGGATCCCGTGACGTCCAGAATGTCGCGGGGCGTCATGCGCATACGCCCCCACATCCCGGCCTTTTCCCAGGCGGCATCCCAGCCCATGCGCTCGACGTCGTCGAAAAAGTCGGCGACCGTGCGCTGGTTGTAGTTGTAATACCCTTCGGCGACCTTGAGTTTGCGCAGAACGTCGGCTGGCTCGTCGAATGTCCAGTCCGACAGTACGACCGCATAATCCCGGTCGTAGGCGAATGGCTCGGGCTCCACGGGATCGACGACCAGCGGACCATAGTGCCCCAATTGCTCCTGGAGTCCGGAGTGGCTGTGATACCAGTAGGTACCGCTCTGTTTCACCGGGTAGCGATACTCGAACGTCTCGCCCGCGGCGATGCCCGGGAAACTGACGCCCGGCACACCGTCCATCTGGTACGGGAGCAGGATCCCGTGCCAGTGAATGGAAGTCGATTCGCTCAGCCTGTTGGTCACGCGCAGTACGGCTTCGCGGCCTTCGCGCAGGCGGATCAGCGGTGCCGGAATCGAACCATTGATGGTGATCGGCTGCGACGTGGCGCGCCCGCCGATGTCCAGCGGCGTCCGCTCGATCACCAGATTGAAGATATCGGAATCGCCGACAACCTCACGTTTTGCCACGAGATTGCCGGTCCGTGCCCACGCATGCGCGGGCACGAGGCTGTCTATACCGGCCAGCAGCCCCACGGCTGCGGCCCCCTGGAGGAATCGACGACGCGTAACGTCGCCATCCTCGTGTGAATGGTCGGTCATGGTCCACCTTCAGAAATCGATTGGCGGACGGTGAGCCATGTCTGCCGCCGTCACGCGGGACGCGGACGTGCAGAACTCACCGGGCAACTCGATTACGGCTCGACGGCGTCACGATCGACTCATGGACGAGGCCTTGGCCGCGGTCGTCCGACGGTCCGGAATCGCAGGGGAGGAATTACGAGAGGCGTATCGGTGGCCGGAACAGCCGCTCGGGAGGACGGACGGCAGAGTCGGTTACCGCGCGATCCGCAGCGGGATCATGCAAAATGGGTGGGCCGTGAGCTGTTGATGTCACCGATGCAGCGCAGCTGCTGCACTCAGTCGAGCCGCAGTTCTTCTCGGAGTGCAGCCTGTCGCCCGACGGCATTCGATCGCCGATCTTCAGTCCATGTTCTTCGGACGTATGCACGCTCATCGCGTGTGCAACACTCACGTCCGCGTCAGCATGAACCATGCGCAGATGCATGACTTGACCGGCAACCAGCACGGCAAGCGCCACGAGCATCGCGACGATGCGTTGCGTCATCGATTCGGGGCGCGCACGCGGAAACATGCTCCGGATTCTAGGGCCAACTGCCCCAACCTCGAAAGTGAATAATTTTTCATCCAGGTGTCTCACGTTATCGGCTCGCGAAATCCGTCCCGGAACGCCGCCGCACAAGTGACTCTGGACAATGAATTATCGGCCGCTGCGCTCTCACGGGCTTGACCTGGGCCGACGTTGACCCAACACTGCTCCCTATGGGAAGGATCGTGTTCCTGCTTCTGGTGATCGCGTTGGCGCTGCCCGCCGTGCCGTTGGTCCACCCGGACGCAACGCACAGCGGCCATGCCTCCGCTGAAGCCCACGATGCCGTGACCATCGCACTGTGCCACACGACCGTGGGCGATCCACAGGCGTCCGGTGAGCATGTTCACCAGTGCGGCATCTCGGCTGCGATCCTGCCAGACGTAGAGCTCGGCGCCACGATCCGGGATCACGGCCTGCAACGGCCAAGCCGGATCGGTCCGTATACATCTCCCGCATTCGATCCCCCTGAGCGTCCGCCGAATCGACTGACCTGAATATCGCCAGCCGAACCCCGACCCGGACACTCACGGTCGGTTCCTGGCGATGAGGGCCGTCGTGCCCGTCAGTCGGATCCGGAGGAACTGAAGGCCAGGCGCCGTTGCCACAGGAGTTGCCGAGACTGCCGGTGCGGGCCGGAGGAACGACGGCACCGGTATTGCCAGTTCAAGTCGAGCGGCGGGGACTCCAGGGGTCATGACGCGCCTTCAGACAATCCTGACGGGAATCGGACTCGAGCCCATTCGACTCGACCGGGTCGATTCCCGCACGCCGACCGACACCGAATTCGCCACGACCGAAACAGAAAGTCGGGCGTCAAATCGCGAGAAACAGACATGCATTCCCATGAATACGGAGCAAACCATATGCGATACATCACCCAACACAAAGCAACGGGTTCCTCGCCGCTGGCCGCGGTGGCACTGATCGTACTGTCTCTGGCGACTGCGGGCACCGCCGTCGCCGCAGGCGATCACGGTGGCGGACATGACGACCACGGCAACGGTGACGACCATGAAGACGGCGGTGGCGACCACCACGGAAACGACGGCCATGGTCACGACGAAGGCGGTCACTCCTTCAGCTTCGGCTCGCCCACCGACGCCAGTGAAGCCGATCGCACGATCAGGGTCACGGCACGAGACACCATGGAGTTTGAACCGGAAACGGTTTCAATCACCAAGGGCACCACTGTCCGATTCGTTGTCGACAATGTGGGCCAGCTCAAGCACTCGTTCACGCTTGCCATGCCAGCGCAGCAACGGGAACACGAAAAGGAAATGCAGGGAATGTCGATGGACCGGATGGCCGGTCACATGGATGACGATCCCAACGGGATTGTCGTCCAGCCTGGAGAGACCGGTTCCATCACGTGGCGATTCACGGAGGCGACGAACATCGAGTTCGCCTGTCATATCCCCGGGCACTATCCGGCTGGCATGAAGGGAAGCATCAACGTAGACCGATAACATCCCCCCGGCCAGTCACACCACCAGGGATCCCGGAAACAGCCGGTCGTACTCGTCGGGACCGACCTCAACGCACGGTTCCGGCGTTGCGACCGGCCAATCCGCGCCGATCGCTGGAATACGCTTGCCCCATTTGCCCCGGGACAGGCCGGCAGATAATGTCGCGTGCCTCACGTCATCGTAATCGAACCAGGGCCCTTTCCCGCTGATGCTCACCGGACCACTCCGCGACGTGCGTTACCGGCACCTGTTCTGCGCGCAGGTGACGGCGCTGGCTGGCACCGGGCTCACGACAATCGCACTGGCCCTTCTTGCGAGCGAACTCGCGGGCGAGCGCGCCGGCCAGGTGCTCGGTACCGCGCTCGCGATCAAGATGGTCGCCTATGTCGGTATCGCTCCGGTCGTGGGCGCGTATGCCACCCGGTTACCGCGGCGGGCGCTGCTGGTGGTGCTCGACCTGATGCGCGCCTCGGTGGTGGTGCTGCTGCCATTCGTCACTGAGGTTTGGCAGATCTACGTACTGATCTTCCTGCTCAATGCCTGCTCAGCCGGGTTCACGCCGGTTTTCCAGGCCACGATCCCGGATATCATCAAGGATGAGCGGCAGTACACGCAGGCACTGTCGCTGTCGCGGCTGGCCTATGACCTCGAGAACCTGCTGAGCCCGACTGCCGCCGCACTGCTGTTATCCGTGTTGACCTTCGACGCGCTGTTCGTACTCAACGGCCTGGCCTTTCTCGCCTCTGCCGGGCTGGTGGTCTCGGTCACGCTGCCGAGCGCGCATAACGAAGAGGCGGTAGAGGGGGTGTGGCGGAAGGTCAGCCACGGGACCCGCCTGTACCTGGCTACACCCCGCCTGCGAGGCCTGATGGGACTGAACATGGCGGTTGCCGCGGCCGGCGCCATGCAGATCGTGAACACGGTCGTTTACGTGCGTACGCAGCTCGATATGGGCGAGAGTGCCGTCGCCATCGCCTTCGCCGCGGCGGGGGGTGGCTCGATGCTGGTCGCCCTTGGACTTCCCAGTGTGCTCGACCGTGTGCCCCAACGCCTGCCGATGCTCGCAGGCGGACTCCTGATGGCCGCCAGCCTGTTCCCGGGTATACTCGAGCCGGGCTACGGGGCACTGCTCGCGATGTGGTTCTTCCTTGGCGTCGGCTCATCGCTCGTTCTGACGCCGGCGGGACGTCTTCTGCGGCAATCCGGGGTCGAAGCGGACCGTCCCGCCCTGTTCGCGGCGCAGTTCTCGCTCTCCCACGCGTGTTGGCTGATCGCCTACCCAACGGCCGGCTGGCTTGGCGCCAATGTCGGTCTCGCGGAGAGTTTCACGGTCTTGGGCATCACCGCGCTGGTGTCCACGATCATCGCTGCGACGCTATGGCCGCGGGAATAACCCGCTATGACAAAACCCGTGCGGAGGGCGTAGGTTCCCCCCCGCCGTCGAGCCGGTAAC
>Ga0306907_1000465_pt1 | contig 17586 bp, 12 predicted proteins | sample AntRauTorcE11898_FD_190415 | JGI IMG/M metagenome (GOLD analysis project Ga0306907, IMG submission 190415) | Saline lake microbial communities from Rauer Islands, Antarctica - Metagenome Torckler E11 #898 (v2) (version 2) | ecosystem: Environmental > Aquatic > Non-marine Saline and Alkaline >... | reverse complement strand
CAGATGCTACATCCCTTAACCAGTATGTGCTCCGTATATTTGCAATATCTGGTCGCAAAGCAAACAATGGCAGTTGTGTTTTTTCAGCTCCAATATTATATAATCCATTTGCTGCGCCACCATTAACTACAGAACCATATACCATAACTTCATTCATTAGCTCTACTTCACTATCATACCAAGACCCTCCGCTTTGTTCTCCGCTACTTACAGCGTTACACAAATATTTTCTGTGATTAACAACATGACTGCCAAAAGCAGAATTTATAGTTGTTTTTGCACTATCTAATCCTTCGATGTACATTTTAGAATTGATATATCCACCGTCAGTTGTGTTTGTATCATTCATTGCGTGGGTATATAAGTTATCATCAGGTACAAGTGTAACGTGGTTGTTTGTTAAAGCTGCATCGCCAGCGTTATAGTAATAATTAAACGCTGCAATGCGATAATTAACACCGCCAATAGTCCAATAATCACCTATATATAAGTCTTCAAAAGTGCCGTTTGAAATGGCGTCATATTGTTCAGTTGTAACTTCGCTTCCTAAATATACGCCTCTGTAAATACTGTTGTGCGCACCAGCATTGTCAGGAAGTTTGTTTATAATATTTGCCAGGCTGTTATCTACCTCATTAAATAAAGGTTGAACAACATCTTGAATTTCACTATCACTTCTTTGAGTATTGGTATCAGTTGCACTTATAGTTAAGGTATTACTTACATCATCATAACTAGCAGTTACATTAGAACCTCCTTGAACTAAAGCTCCAACAACATCTTGAATTTCTTCATCAGATCTTTGAGTATTTGTAAATGAAGAACTTATTGTTAGTGTATTAGCTACATCATCATAATCTATAGACACATTAGCACCAGCTTGAACTAAAGCTCCAATAACATCTTGAATTTCTTCATTAGTTCTTACAGCACCATCAGTATAACTATTAGCATTTGTTTCAGCAGTATTAGCTTTACTTTGAGCACCTGTAGTTGTTTCAAAATCTTCAGAGTGCCAAGTGTTATCATGAACCTGCATACCTATTACAGAACCTGCTTCAGCTTGAGCTTTCTTAGCCCAATGAAAAGCTGAATACTGATTAGGTTCTACTTCAACATCTTCATTTTCTTCAGCCCATTTTTCAGCACCAGTCTCAGCACTCTCAGCTTCACTCCTAGCAACAACAGCTTGATCCCTAGCATCTTCAGTTGCCTCTAAATAACTCATAGCACTTCTCATATTCATAGCATCATCAGGATCTACAGGATCACCCACATGTGATATTGGTAAACCTTCAGCATTCCAATCATTTGCTGTTCCTCTTCCCATAGTGTTCTCTAAGCCATCATAAGCTTCTTGAACAATATGCATCATCTGCATCGAATCTTCATCAAGAATCTGACTGTCTAATAGTGAAGCATTCTTGAAATCTACTCGTCTATCTAAAGGTGTGTTTCTAGCTAACTGAACTATTGCACCATCTTCAGGAACTACAGATGTTTTTATTTGTGTATCTGTTAGAAAGGTTATTGCAGGATCTTCTACATCATTTATATAAACCTTTATTAAATCTCTATTTAAGTAGGGAAAGGTAATATTAAATACATCATTACTTCCATCACCTATATACTCATCCTTGGCATAAAAAGCCATATATTAATCACTCTCCTTTTATATAAAATAAAAAGCCTAGGACTTCGTTAGAAGCCCCAAGCTTTCTTTAAAATATTCACTAAGTCATCAACAGGTTCTCTTACTCTTGCATCAGGTGTGAATTTGTTTCTGTAATAGAAACCACCTTCTTCTTTTTCCTTTATGTCTTTCTCTCGGTTCTCTATTAATCTCTTTATAAAGTCAGGATCTTTCAATATGGATGCCTCAGCTTCCTTCATGAATCTAGCCCATTCTTTACGAATAACTGTTTCACGATAATCTGCATTTTTATTTCTTTGGTATACACTACTCCTAACAACAACATTCATTTTTTCTTCTATTTTTACTTCTTCATTTAGATATCTTAAAGCTTCTTGATATTCCTCATCAGTAAGTTCTACAGAAATACCTTTAATAGTTAATCGTTTTTTGAACTTAGGTAGACTAAGATTTAAGTCATAGACTTGTCCACGGATCGGACTATCAGTTTCTTCTGTCATCCTATTTCCCATAAAACTATCATACTTCATAATAGGTTCACCATACATATCTCTTTTCATTCCACCTATCTTTTTATCTTCATAAGCAGGTTCATATAAAGGATTCAAACCTAAGTATGAATAATCTTCCCAGTTCTTTTTAGCTGTGTAAATAGGTGACATAGAAGCCTTTAGATTCTTAAAGTATTTCGCAGAGTTCTGTCCTGTGAAAGCTCCTAATGTATCTTGAATCTGTGTTAAAGCTGTCTGCTCAGATAAACCTAACATAACAGCCACCATAGCTCTTCCAACAGCTTCTCCGATCTTCTCTTCAGCATTCTCTTCATATAGTAATTCATCTATTTCTCTATAAAGAGAAGAAGAAACATTCATTAAATGTCCAGTAGATCCAAACTGTGTATAGCTTATACTTTTATCACCAGGTATAACACTTGCAGGTTGTACACCAGCTTGCTCCATTACCTCCCGTTCTTTAGAATCTCTAGCAGGTGGGGTTATTATCCCTTTATGAGCTAGTACTGTAAAAGCTATTAAAGTGCTCCAAGTTACAACCAACTGTGCTTGAGCTCTAGTTCTAGCTCTTTCTCCATTTTCACCTCTTAAGTCTGTAAATGTATCTGTATGAACACCTGATCTTTTATGTATTTTTTCAACCATCTTTAATGGTGTATGTACAATAGGAACTAATATCCTACCTAGTGAATGTTTATTAACTGTATTTTCTATAGTCTTATAAAAAGTATCCTTATCAAAAGGATCTTTCCAAGTCATCTCTTGTGAATGTTCAATAGCCTTAGAATCTACCTGTCTTGCTATAGCTTTAACTTCATCAGAAGCATTAGCAATCACATTGTTAGTTACATTATTAACTATTTGATTATAAGCTTCATCATAGTCCATATCTTCATTAGTCATAAGATCAACAGTAGCTTTTCTAATTGCTCTATCTGCCATCTTAGTCATTCTATATGCTTGAGCTACTTCATTAACTTCTGATATAAAAGCTTTACGATCCTCAAGAGATTTAGTTGTGTTAGTTTCTTCAAGCATACTTAACTGTCCAGCTAATTCTGAGTAATAAGCTTCATATGCAAAAGGTCTATCCGAAGCTTCAATCATAGCAAAACTAGACAATCTCAATAAAGAACCAAGGTTATCTAAAGATTTATTTGCAAAAGCTCCTATTTTTGTATCATCTGTTATATTAGGAATTAAATCAGATGATATTGATTTTCTAGTTAATTGTTCTTTTGCAAGAGGTGATCCCATTTGTGTTTGTGATAGAATATCTTCAAACTTAGAAGGATCTTTAAACAACATCGACCAAGCTTCAAATGTAGTTACACCTTCAGAAGTACCATTTTCTAATATACTTGCAATTTGTTTTGTTACAGTAATAGGGGTGAATACAGCATTTTTAACTCCAACTACAGTTCCTACAGTTCTTCTGAAAGCTTCTTTATTAGTCATTAGTTTATCTTGATTTAATGAAGCAACAGAAGGATCATCACCAAGATCTTTTTGTTTTTTTCTCATGTTCATAATAGTTTCTGTATGATTTGTAACAATTTCATTTGTAGTATTTATAAACTGTCCTGATATATTTCTTTTGTAAGTACCAACATGTCTAAATAAATTAGCACTTCTATATTCAACAACAGCTCTCCAAAAGCCTGAGTTTTTAGGGTTTCTAGATTTTTTAGCTATATCAGCTGGTGTCATATCTCCACTTGCATATTCTTTAGCAATCTTAAGTAGCTTTTTGCGACCTCCGTATTCTTCAATGATCTGCTCTAAGTCACCTAAAAGTTCAGGATTCTTAGCAAAATGTTCATCATTAAGATCTTCAATATTAACCATCTCTCCATCTACTTCAATATTACTTGCTACAAATACTTGACCAGCTCTTCTATGTATTGTTGCAAGATCTCCTGTTATACTAGATAAAAGCTCATTCATATTAATAAAACGAATCCAATCTAAAGCTGAAGTTTGTCTTGAACCTTGAGAAAGTTTTTTACCCATCTTCATAAGTTCAGTAGCTGTAGCAACAGAAACTTGTCTTATTATAAATACACTTTCAGGAGCAGTTTCTAAAGCTTTAGCAAGTCTTTTAGCTTCTGACTTAGCAAAACCTACTTGCTCTACAATGTCATCAATTGTATTTCCTTTAAAGAATTCCTCAGCCATAGTCTTAAGATATTCGTGAGATTTAACATTTGTATAGTCTTTATTGTTTTTCATATGTATATCACTCATTATCTTAAAAACATTCAACACCTGTGGATTCCGTAAAATCTTTGTAGTATTAATTATAGTGTCTTGATTAGTAGGTTTATTTAGATTTACTAGATAATTGATTTGTTCTGCCTCTAGTTCACCTTTATATTTAATTAGAAATTCAGAAGTTTCTTCTAAAGATTCCTTCATAACTCTAAGGTCATCTTCAAGATTGATAGTGTCCTGAAGTCCTGCATTCCTACGAGCCTCAGTAACTAATTCAACTTGCTCCCAAAAAGGAACTTCCTTCCAGTTTTCCATTTTTTCTTCATTAATAAGATCATCTAAAATATCATCTTGATTCTCACTTTGTCTGATCATTTCATAAAGTTCTTGAGCTTCTTCAGAAGGTTCATTTTTTAAAGCTTTTAATATTTTATCTTGAAGTTTATTAGTGATTGTTAATTCTGTTTTCTTATCTAAACGAATACCACTCTTAGAGTCAGCATTATGAATCTTATTAAATTCCTGTAGTGCCTCTAGAGTTACTTCATCTAATGTATTAGGTTCTGTGTTTCCTACTTCATATCCAAGAGCTTTCAAAGCATCAGATACTACTTGGTTATCACTAAGCTTAATATATTTAGAAGATCTGTTAGGATCAGCTTTCTTTTTAACATTTATTTTTTCTTTAAGAACTACTGAATCTGTGTCAGAATCATAATCAAGACTTTTAAGTTTAGCTAAACTTTTGTGGTATTCTCTTATAGGTTCTCCTGTTTTTTCTTCCCACTCTTCAACTTCTATTTCTCCTGCTTCCATTCTTCTAACAAGTATAGGATCAGCTACAAAACCAGCTACAAGATCATCACCATCTAACTCATATTTTTCATTCATAAGTTTCAGATATTTTATACTTGCTTCTATCTTACCTTTATCAGTAGATATATCATTATCTAATTTTATATTTAATTTTGTTAGATCATTTTTAGCATCCTCAGATAACTCAGGAATACCTAAAGTATTATCTTCTGTTTGTGTGTTTAAAAGTGCGAAGATGTTTATATCTCCAAAGTTACTTTCTACAGCTTGTTTATGTGTGAAGTCTACAATATCTTTTAGTTTATCAAAGTCAACATCTTCAGCTCCAAAGTCCAAGGCATCTGATACCTCTTGTGTGAACTTTGTTAACTCCTCATCATATTTTGCATCAGCTTCTTCTTGTATATCTTTAAGAACTTTTTTAGCAACTTCATTTTCCATATTAGGTTTCTCTGTGATAAAGTTTAAGTTGTTTGATTTAATTGATCCCATCTCTCCTGCATCAGTAGTTGTATAAGATTTAACATCTGCTCCAACCTGAGTAAATAAACCCATAGCCCCTCCAACAAAACCTGCATTCCAATTGTTCTTCCAAAAGGTATCAGGTGCCAGCTCAGGAGCAAGACCAAATATATAATCTGTAGCTTGTTGACCTGCTGAAACTGTAAATTCTTCAGCGAAGTTTAAACCATAAGCACTTAGATAATCTCTTATGAAATCAGTCATACCTCTTTGTACAGCTTTCCTAGTTTGACTATAGCCACTCGTGCTTATCATTCGTTCTAACACAGGAATGCCAAGGAATCTAGAAGCTGTTAATTCAATAGCACCGTGTAGATGCATAACAGCTAATTTCTTACCTTCACTATATTCTTTACCTTTCATCTTTTGATCTATCTCAAAACCTTTACCACCAGCTACATTAACTCCCATAAAAGATGAAGCTAACCAAGGGTTACCAGTCTGTGCAAGTATAATCCCTTGACCAACTCTTTGTGGTATATTACCAGCTGTGTCATATATAAGACCATATATAGCTTTTCCATAGTCACCTTCAGCCATATCACCAACGAAATTTGTTTCTATCTGAGGATCAACTGATGCTCTTGCAGTTTCAAAAAGTTCTACAGCTGTTCCTAATAATGCTTGATCTATTTGAACAATCTCATTTAATGCCTTTTTATCCTCCTCAGTTTGTACGAAGAATTTACCCCAACTATCAGATTCTTTAGCTTTCTCAAGACTGCCATATTTTTCAGCCATATGATTATTTAATTTATCTACAAGGAAGTCACTCGTTGTATTTCCTAAATTTAAACCTTCTTTCACATAGTAGGTTAGATTCCTAGCAACACCATAAAACTGAGATGTAACATTATTGAGAATATCCATCTGTTTCTTCAGCAGTCTTAAAGGATCATCAGGATCTTCCTCAGGTTTCTTAACTATTTCTAATTCAGTTTCCTCTTCACCAGTTTCTTCGTTAACTATTTTCTTTTCATCAACAAGAACTTCATTAGGATCGCCCTTATAAACTCCTAAGATTTCATCAGTAGAAGCATTGTCAGAAAGCTTTTGTTTCTTAGGTTTAGTTTCTTCAGGCTGAGATTGATTAACACCTAATATAGAAAAAACATCTTCTTTTGATTGTTTCTTTTTATCTTCCATATTTTATAGAACCACCTCCTTATTCTTCATTTTCATTGTTTCCTTCTACATCATCATATATAGTTACAAGATAACTTCTTGTTAAATCAACCAATGTTTCATCAGCAATACCTATAGTTTCCATAGCTTCTTCAATTTCAACTAAAGCATCTCCAACACCTTTAAAATCTTTTTTATCTAGATAAGGATGAACAACACTATTAACAATGAAAGCTAATTTGTAATGTTGGGCAACTTCAGGATGTAATGTATTATCCCATTCATTAAAGATATCCTCAGCTGGAACACCCACAATTCCTTTATCTCTATCACCAGTAAATCTAGAGGTAGCTTCATTTATTACTTCTGTAGTAGGTCTTTCTATAGATTCATATACTTCTACAGGATCACTACCTGTAAAGCCTAGGTCTTCAAGAGCTTTTTTAATATTGTCTTCAGATTCTTTAGTTACATTACCCCACCATTTTTTCTCTAAAGGTTTCATGTTATCTATATCTACTTTGTTGATAGACATAACATCATCCACCATCTCTTTACCTTCAACACCTCTAGTTGTATACATTGAGTTCTCTACACGATCTAAGGAATAACCAAATGAATCAGCTGTGTTAGATAATATACCCTCTTTAAATTCTTCATAGGTTGGATATCTACCCTTTTCTTTTTTAAAGTTTCTAATGCCTTCCCAAGCTTTCTTTTTGATTAGATTATCATTTCTGTCAATCTGTTCTGTAGGTATATATCTTTCACCTTTAGTAGCAATTATTGGAGATACAAGTGAGATCAATCTGCTTATATCATCTTCATCTTTAAACTCAAGCTTCGCACTTGCTTCCTCTTTTTTCATTTCTCTAATCTCTTCATCCTTTTCAAAGAAATCTCTAAGTAATGTTTTAGCTGTAGTAGGTTTTATTTTACCTTTATTTTGAAGGTTATTTATTTCAGTAACAATTGCATCTGTATTTACAGGATCAGAACTAGTTAGTTTCTTATAAAGACCTGCTAATGCTTCATTATCTTCAACTATCTTTTCATCTTCTACAGGATCTTCCATAGTTTCTATTTCTTGTACTAGATTTTGAAGTTGAGTATATTTAGAGTTATCCTGTGTGATATACCAATTATCTTTTTCACCAAAATAACCATCTTGACGAAGATATTCATCTTTAAATTTATCTAAAGCATCTATTCGTTCTTTTTTATTTTCAATTTCTGAGATATCTAACAATCCTGTATAGGTTTCATTAAATCTTTGAGTTTCCCTAAGCTCCATCTCATCTCTCTTCTGTTTAGCATCAGCTTTCTCTTTTAAATCTTTGTTTTTCTGTGCTTCTATTTCAGCATTTTCTATTTGCCTGTTAATGCCAGCTTCTAATCTTCTTCTTTCATCATCAATTGTATTGCCTAGAAGACCATCAACAATAGAAATACCTGCTTCATCTTCCATGTACATTACATCTAATATCTCAGGAATACCTTTATTCACAGCTACACGAATGATTTGATCAACAAACTGTTCTGTAACTTCTCTACGATTTAATTTCATCTCTTTACCCTGTTCTTGTGCCATAGTAAGAACCTGTCTTAATGCAGTATTAACAGTTTTTAGGTTATCCTCATCTTTGAAAAATGTGACATAGTTAGTTATATCTGAATTAATAAAGGATTCTAAATCTTCATATCCAGCAGTATCACCAAATTTATTTTTTATTATTTGATCAAGTACTAAATTAGCTTCACCATCTATAAGAGCTCTAGTCTGTTTTATTTTTTCTTTATGTGCTTCTTCTTGTACATAACCTTGATATTTAACAAGAGCTTGTGTTTCTAAACCTTGAGCAACTGGAGCAAAACCATTGATAAAGTTATCTGTTTGCCCTTCCATGTAGTCAACAGCGAGTTGCTCTAGTCCTTCCTGAAACTCCTCAGGATCTAGAACTCCGTGGTTCTCATTATAGTATTCATTTAAAGCTAGTCTATATTCCCTACGGGCTGTTGCACCACCCTTAGTTTCTTCAAAAGCTTTTACTTGGAAGTAACCTTCACCTACATCTTCTTCACCTTTTAAAGCTTTAGACTTTCCAAGTTCATATTGTTTCTCTGCATAGTCTTTCAGGAATGGTTGCATGTTATTTAATTGATCACCTACAACTCCTAAAGCTCCTGCTAATCGTTGGGCTTTAGCACCTGCATCAGATACATCAGGCTGTACAAAAGTACTTACAGGTTGAACACTACCTCTTAAATTAGGATTAGTCATATTCATTGTTTGTCTTTGATTTAACAAAGTTCTATTTGAAAGTTTCTGTGGTCTTTGAGGTCTATCTGCCATAAACTATCCCTCCTTTCTTTATTCCATTTTACTTTTCTTATACATTAAATACATAGACGGAGCCATGCTTAAGGTTTGTTTTAACCAAGGATGTTCTACGATCTGTGAACTTGCTTGATTGTTAGTATTATTTATTCTTGATTTACCTTCAGCAATCTTTTGTTTTCCTTGGATAGCTGAGGCAGTCAATTGACTCTCTAGGTTTGCATCATATAAAGCTTGATCATACCCAGCACTCATTTGATTTGTTTGTACAAGCCTAGCTATAGAGCTTCCACCTACACCAGCTTCACCAGCTGATATCATTATCTTAGATCTATCTTTTAGTGCCTGTAGTTGTCTTTGATAAATTCTTTCGTTTGTCGCTTGTTCCATTTCCATGTTCTGCATGTTAGCAAGATCTAAGAAGTAGTTTATATCTTTATAACTATTCCTTCTTGTTTGATCTCTCATTGCACGGGCTTTTGCATTGGTGGCTTCCTGTTGTTTTGCTTTAGACATTCCACCAATTAACATTGTTCCTAAATTAAAAAGTGTAAACGGATCCATATATTTTACCTCCCTTGCATATAGAATCTATATACCTCAGCATCTTCTATTTGTAGAGTTTTGGAGGTATCTATGTGAAAACCTAACATTTCTAAAAATCTAAAATCTTCAGTCCGTTCTGTAAGTATATAGTTAAACATTAATAAGTATTCCTTTGACCATTTTTCAATAAGCCTTTTACTTTCTCTGTAGAATTTAATAGCATCTTCAGAAAACTCTTTACTTGTTAACATCCAAACTATTCCATCAGTATCTTGATTTATAATTCCACAAATTCCTTTTATTTCTCTATCTTGTTCAATTACATAAACTTCTCCACCTTCTACATCAGTAGCATAAAGTGAATCGTGTATTACTTGTTGATCTATACTGTGAGTTGTTAAAAAGTTTTCTTTTGTATCTAAAGCTCTAAGCTCTAAACTCATTACATCAGGATAATCATCTATTGTATAAGGTCTAAATCTAAGCATTATACCCTCCTCCTTTCTTTATTTTAACGAATATGATTTGCACGGTTATTGTATTCAGCTTCATAAGCATAGAATTGGAAAGAAGCTGGTAAATGTGTATCAGCCACTAACTCCAACAATACTGTTCTACCGTTAGTAGTAACTGGAAATGTATATTCATCAGTTCTAACTGGTGGAGTATTTAGGACTGCTTCTCCTAAAGTAACACCACTATATCTATTTTCAAGCATATCAGTAGAGAGGTATTCCTCTAGTTCAGCATCACCTTCAACATAACCACTAATATTGTGTCTACCATAAGGTCTTACTAAAAGTTTAAAAGCTCCTGTTTCTGTGAAACCTAAAGTTAAAGTTTTAAGTTGTATCTTACCTTGAATATCAGGTATTCCATTTTGATTCTTAATGTAGAATCTATTGAATTGAACCTTAGATTCCATAGGTCTTCCAATGTAATATTTAGAAGCTTCTAGTTTTCTCTTTATTCTTATTGTGTCAGAATCTACAACTTCATTTCCATCTATAAGAAGTCCAGTATCTCCATCTACAACTTGATATTTATCTAAGTCACTATCTGTATATGGAAGATTAAAATATGTGTTTTCTTCTTGTTCATTGTAAGTTCCTGTAGTTTCTACAAGTCCATCTAAATATATCTTAATTGGTAAAGTTCCAGTAGATGCTTGTCTAAGATCTAATTTAACAAGCAATACATTATCATCTTTCTTTGTAGTTAGATATAAGTAATTTTCAGCCACTTGCATATCTAAGATAATTTGATCTTCAAACTTCCATTTACTCCAAGAGTTTTGTATCTTTTGATCTCCAGCCCATTGATAAGTATATGTATATATAGTGTCTTTCTCTTCATCACTAAGTAAAAATATATTGTTATAGACAGAACTCGCTGTCATATCTTTAACATTCTTAGGGATATATTGTGGAACATGTTTTGTTATTTCTTCAGCATTGTTAGTAAGTGAATCAGTTTCTACATAATACTCTCTAACACCTGTATAGTTTCCTTTAGGAACACAGAAGTAAATATTAGCACCTGCAGGAACAGGATAAACCATTGGTGAGGTTTCAAAGTATGTACTAGGATCTACTGTTATTGTCTGTGGAGTTAATACTGTACCAGCAGAACCAACAGCAAACTGTACTTGCTCACTAAATACTATTAAAGATCTTGTGAAAGCTACAGCATGTTTTAGATCTGTTTCTTGATTTGTTTTAGCTGTTACATCTATTGGATCAGTATCAAGAACACTTGTAGCAGTCTTAGGAAATAAGTTATAGTATTCATCATTAGCAGTCATTATAATATTTGATCCACTTAAAAATCCTATACGATTTCTATAAAAGAAGATATCATTTATTGTATTGTCTACAAATGATGGACTAGCAGATGTCTTGTGATCACCTACAGTATTCTTTTCCCATTCAGCTATAGATATTTCAAATGTTGTTGCATCTATCTTTTTCATTATGTGAGGCATTGTGGTTGCATCTAGTTCTACAGGTAAAGGATTACCTTCAAGATCATATAAAGCTCTAGTTTCTAACCATACCTGTTCATCTTTATCAAACTCTACATAGAAAGCACCTTCTTCAATTCCTCTGTTTCCTGTGACAGCTATAGGATAATACTCTATGCCATTCGGTGGAAGATCTGTGAAATCATTAACCCTTCCGTTGATTGCTATAAATGAAGTATCACCAAATGAATCAGCTGTTTCTATCTTTATTTTATTTGTTGCAAAGTTTCGATCAGTTCCATCGTATCTAAAATATATAACTGAGCTGTCATTCCATATTGTATAATTAGATGTATCTATTACTGGTTCAGCTAAAGCTACTAATTCATCAGCAATAGTATTTGTCTTTGTAGTTTCTACAGTATTAGTAGATGAAGGTTGTGATTCATATGTTACAGAATCTATTTTATTTCCATCTACATCAAAAAGAGTAAGTGTATAATCTATCTCAGGTATACCTTTCTTTACCCAAGCCATTTGAGTTTTCTTTAGGTCACCTACAGTTTCTTCAAGCTCTGCTACTGTAACTTCACTATTAACTATGAAAGTTTCTTCCTTAAGAGATAAAGCTTTTATGTATTCTCTAGGATCACTAGAAGCTAAATAATCTTTAGCATCTTGAGTAGCATATTGAACACTATAAGGATTGCCTTGGATATCAAAGATCTCTATAGGTGTTTGTGCATCACCTGTAAAGATTACTTTATATTTATCTAAAAGCGATCTGTTGATTGTATATATAAAACTATTCTCATTAGCTTGTGAATTAAGAGTAGCTAAGTATTCAGAGTTAGGTCTTCTTTCAATGCCTTTTACAATATCACTTACAAAGTTTACTTGTTTTTCAAATTGATTATCTTCTCTTAGAGAAGCAGGTTGTTGACTTATACCATTGTACATTCCTTGAGAAGTCTTACTGATTAAAGACACAACCTACCACCTCCTATTTAGATATCTTACTTCTTGGTTGTCTAATATGTTATAATCACCAGTATCTATTTCTTCTATCATAAGTCTATTAAAAGCTTCCATTTCATCTCTAAGTGAGAATTGATAAAGCTTAGAAGAACCTACTACTTTGCTTTGATATAGTCTACCAGCTTTAATTGTTATGTAATCTCTTACTACTTGAGGTAAGTCTTTAAATTCTAAGAACCATACAACATCTACCTCTAATGCTTCTTCAAACTTAAATGTATGATCTTCTTTGTTATATAATTTACCACTTCTATGTACAGCATTGATAGTTTTATCACTCGGATCTACTCTTATAGCATTGTTAGGAACTATAATTTCGTTATCAGAAGTTAAAGCAATCTTATAGTTATCTTCAGAATTACAATGTAAACCCATAGATTGAACTTGTCTTGAAGTTTGAGTTAACATGCTTTTAGCTATATGTACATTAGAAGATCTTGTGTCTGTCAAACTGTTTACTGGTTGTTCCCCTACAGAAAGCAATAAGTAATTAACAGCTTCTAATTCAGTCATTAATCCTACATTCATTTATTTACCACCACCTCGCTTTAGGTACAAAAAAGAGCTACTGGAAAAGGGAATAACCAGTAGCCCATATGTTGAAATATATATATTAAATTACACGATTGCCTGAGTTGCTAATTCAATAGCAGACTCAGGTCTAACTACACCATGACCACAAGCATACTTAGCAACCATTAAAGTACCTAATCTTCTTGGATCGTAGTCTGCTCTTAAAGCTAAGTCTAACAACTTAACTGTACCAACAGCAGTTGGATTCCAAACAACACCAACAGTATTGGAAGCATCTACACCATGATAAGTGTTACCAGAAGTATCAGAGTTAGGAACTTTGTTGTGCTTTAATACCTGAATACCAGCAACTTTAATAACATTACCATCAGCAATAGCACCTTGTCCACCATAGTCCTTATTGATAAGGTCTAAGTTTTGTGCTAAAGCATAGTACTCAGCAGGTCTAAAGGCAACATATCTGTCTTCAGGAATATCTTTCTCATCCATTGTTTGAGCAGATGTGAATAAAGCCTTTGCTAAAGCTTGAATCTTTGTATCAAATGTAGCTGACATCATATCAGTATCAAAGATTTGAGATCCACCAACACCATCATCAAGTACTGCTTCAGATCTAGCCCCTTTGATAATTTCGTTAGCGATGTTTCTATCCATCTCATCAGCTAATTTTCTACCCATTTCTTTAGAGTAAGGAGCTCTAACATCATAGTGATTCATTGCTTCATCAATGTCAGAAATGAAAGAATGTGAGATTAAGAGGTCATCAATTGAGATAACTTTCTCTCCGTGGTTAACTTTCTGTCCTTGAATCTCTGTTCCAGGGGTATGATATTCAGCACCAATATTTCCTACTAAAGCGAAGGATGCTGATTTACCTTGTGTAATTGTTCTTACTTGAGTTTTGTCGAGAAATAAGTTCTTGTCATCAAAAGCTTGAAGAACCTCTCCTGTGAATATTTTAAGGAATAAAGCCCTTACATCATCAACTTGATTAACTTGTCCAAGTCTGGACACATTTGCATTTGCCATTTTTAAATTCATCTCCTTTTAGATTTTGTAGTTTTTAACACTCTACAACTTCTCCAAAAGGTATCCATTCCTCAGCTATACCTCAGCATAGCTTTAAACGGGCTTAAGGTTTCGTCATTCGGTTAAAAGATGTTACTTTTTGAAAGCTTCATTGTTACTTTTTTACGATAAGCAGGATCTTTAGAATACCTTGGATCTCTCATCGCTTCCATCAGTTGCTCTTTGCTTTCATAAGCATCAACTGTGGTTGAAGTATTTTTACCTTCCACTAAATTAGGTTGTTTACCTTCACTATTTATGTATCTACTATTAAGAGCTTCGACCATCATCTTAGCTTGTGAGATGTTCCCACTTGCTAAACCTTCATTGAATGTTTCAATTTCAGCTTCACTAAGATTGTCTTCAGCCCATGAAACCACTTTATTGTAGTTCTCTTTGCCATCAACAACACCAAATACTTCATCAGAGAAACTATCAGCTTCTGCTTTTAGACCTCTAACATAGTTATCTATGAAATGCTTAGGATAACCTAAGTCCTCTAATTCACTATAACTATCTTCAGATAACTCACCGTTCTCACGGAGTTCATCATAGTATTTATTCATTACATCAGGATCAGTATTAACTTTCTTAGTTTCTTTCTCTTTCTTTTTTATTTCTAAATCATTATCAGTATCTTCAGGTTCAGGATCTTCCTGCTTTCCAATACTAGATTCTAATTCTTTATAAATTTCCTCCAATGATTTGTCACCATTAGATTTCTTTAAGGCTTCTAAGACACCCTTCTGTAAGTCTTCTTCAGATTTGTATTTTCCAGCTAAGAGTTGCTCTTCCTTTGATGTATTATCAGGTTCATCTGTCTTTCCCTCAGCTTTATCTATCATCTTTTTATTATAACCTTCTTCAGGTTCATCCATCTTTTCATCAGGTTTCACTTTAACTTCTGCCACTATTCTCCTCCTTTATGTAATTTCTAATGTGTTACTAGAGTTTGACCTCTTACTGTTTTTTCATTTTTCTTTGGTACAGTTTTGACAGTTTTTTCTTCAGGTTCTTCATGTACTTTCATATGTAAAGAAAGACCTCTTTGACTGTCGAACTCTCTACCACACTCTTCACATTCAAATACTTCTTGAACTTCCTCCTGTTCAGGAGTTACTTCTTTCTTTTCTTCATTACCCATCTGCCACTTCTCCTTTCATAGCTTCACCAGCAACTTGTGGTGCCATGTTTTGTGCCATCTCATTCATTTGAGCTTGATTCATTTCTTCTTGAACTTGCTCTTGTGTCTTAATTAAACCATTAGTATTTATACTTAATGCTGTAGCAGACCTTCTCATAAAGTCAGGAGTAATTAAGTATCTACTGATTTCCTCTTGACCTAATGGTGCTATTGCATCCATGAAGTAAAGTAATTTGTCAAGATCATGTCCTCTACCTAAAGCTTCAATACCAGTAACAATAGTTGGACTAACGATATCTTTAGGTAAGCTTGGGAGCTGACCATTTCTAGACATCTGTGATAACAATTGTTTAACTATAGGTAACTGCATCTCAAGACTTAATAAACTATAAACTCCACCAAGACTATTCTCTAACTCATTAGCCATTAATCTAATCTCTTCAGCTGTTACTCTTTCAGCATCTCTTTGCACACCTTCGACAACTATAAATGCACTTTTAATTCTTTGTTCAATCTTGTTAATTGTTTGATAACACATATTAAAGTCCATGTACTTATCAAGCTGTAAATAACTAACATCATCTGCCCTTCCTTCTACAAAATCACCATTCTTAGCTTTAACTAACTTACTTGCTCTTGTAGATCCGGCAGGATTGACTAGTCCAATTATTCTTCCGGCTACAACTGTTCCTTCAACTAAAGCTTTTGTAAGACTTTCTAAGGTTACAAAGTCACCAAGATATTCTTCAACATGACTTCTTCCATAGCTCTCACCTGATACAGCAGACCATCTTAAAGGTTTCCAAGGAAGATCATCATACTTATAGCTTCCCTCAGTACCATCAATGATATGCCCTTCACATTCTTGTTTTACATTCCACTTCTTACCTGTTTCATCTAACTGTATATGTGTAAACAAATCATATTCTTTATCTTTCTTAGGATCTTCATTAGCTATATCAGCTCTGATTAATTCCTCAAGTTCTTCAGGTAAAGAATCTAGATCTACAGACTCTTTAGTTATAATTTCAAGAGTCTTACCAGCTGAGTTTCTTCGTATTACATAACTATCTAACTTATAAAGTTGAATAGAATTATCTTCATTGAACTTAGGTAATATATCACCAACAACAATTAAATGTTTAATAGCTTCAAACAATTTAACTCTTAAAGCTTTTGCTTCAAACTCAGACATCATGTCTTCTTCTATTTGTGCTAGTTTCTGTTCCACCTTAGACTGTAAACCTTCTTCACTCATTTGTTGCATTACAGCTGTATCTATACCTAACCTAAAGAATGCATTAGATGGTGGAAATAAACTTGTTGATAACTTACTTGCCAAATTGTTAACTGCCCTAGCTCCTAAACCTTGATAAGGTGTAGGTAGTGTTTGGTCTTCTGTATGACCATTAGGTGGTAACAATGAAGGTATAGTAAGTTCAGCACATCTTCTTGCTCTTTCTAAAGTTTGTGTTCTTTTTCTATCTAGTTTTTTCCATCGACCTTTTACGGTTGTTTCAATAAGCCATTACCCCCTTCCACCTAAAAATGGATTGTCATTAAAATATTTACCACTTGAGCTTTTCCTAGAAATTCTGTTAGAAGCTTTAAAATCTCTATTTTCTCCTATCCTTACTCGTGCTTGAAATGTATCAGGAATTAAAGGATTGGAAACTGTAGACTTATCCATATCTTCAGACTTCTTAATTTTTTCTTGTTTATCTTGTTGTTTCTTTTTTTGTTTCTTTTTTTGTTTATTCTCTCCAGCTTTCTTACCAACTACTGCTCCAGCTAAAGTAGCTACAACAGCTATAGGATTACACATAGCTATCCACTTCCTTCCAAACCTTCCTTTTGTGCCTCTTCTTTAAGTATCATTAAGCGATCTATAACACTTCTTTGCCCAGCTTTATACATAATCTGATCCTTAGACATCTTAGGTTCAGGTGTAATTACTGGATATATTTCATCTAACTCTTCTATAAGATCTATACTAAACACAGGTATAACTTTATCTTTGTTTTTATTTTTTATAAGTATCACTCCTCTAATAAGACTACTTCTATAGCAGGACTTTAGATTCTAGATGCCCCTATATCCCCACTTATCACT
>Ga0306907_1000462_pt1 | contig 17619 bp, 12 predicted proteins | sample AntRauTorcE11898_FD_190415 | JGI IMG/M metagenome (GOLD analysis project Ga0306907, IMG submission 190415) | Saline lake microbial communities from Rauer Islands, Antarctica - Metagenome Torckler E11 #898 (v2) (version 2) | ecosystem: Environmental > Aquatic > Non-marine Saline and Alkaline >... | reverse complement strand
ACACCGCTGCGGGTCGTTCTGTTTGTGGGAGCGAGCTTGCTCGCGATCCGGCACGCTCACGCTGCAACGAGTTCCTCGATTGCCTGTGCCAACCGCTTCGCCTGCACCTTCCAGTCTGGCAGCCGCGCGCCGGCCTGGCGGGCGGCGCGGGCGCGGCCGGCGCGGCGGCCGGGGCGGTCGATCAGTTCGGCCAGGGCGCGGGCGAGGGCGTCGGTGTCGCCGGGCGGGACGGACCAGCCGCAGCCTTCGGGCAGGGTGTCGGCGAGGGCGCCGCCGGTGGTGGTGACCACGGGCAGGCCGCGCACCAGCGCCTCGGCGACGACCATGCCGTAGCCCTCGTAATGCGAGGCGAGGACGAGCGCGTCGACGTCCTGCCAGGCGGCCTCGAGACCGGCCTCGTCGACCTCGCCGAGCCATTCGATGTGGCGGGCGATGCCGAGTTCGGCGGCGCGTGCGTCCAGTCCGCGCGCCCATTCCGGCATGCGGCTGCGGCTGCCGGCGATGCGGCACTGCCAGTCCCGCTTGCCGAGGCGGGCGAGCGCTTCGATCAGTACGTCGTGGCCCTTGCGCGGGACGACCGCGCCGAGCGCGAACAGGCGCACGCCCGGGCCGTCACTGCCGCGCGCGGCGGGGCTGGGTTCGGTGCCGGGTTCGACCACGCGGATGCGGTCTTCGTCGGCGCCGAGTTCGACCAGCCGGCGGGCGGTGTACTGGCTGGTCGCGATCAGGCCGCTGCAGCGGGCGAACGCGGTGCGCTCGGCCCGTGCGAGCCAGTCGCGCAGGGCGGGTTCGAGATCCGGATCGTCGACGAACGGGTGGTGGACCAGCAGCAGCGGCGGCGGCCCGGGCAGGTGCGCGAGGTCGATGTAGGCGAGCGCGGCCGAGGCGAGACCGTCGACGACGACCGGACCCTCGATGTCGGCGGCGAGTGCGTCATGCAGGGCCTCGACGGCGGCGGCATCGACATCCGGGAACCGGCCGGCGAGGCCTTCGATGCGCGCCGAATGACCGGTCGCGCGCAGCCCCTCGACCATGTAGCGGTCATAGCGGTAGCCGCCGGTGCGCTGGTCGAGCGGGTCGGGGGCGAGCAGGCGGATACCGGCCATCAGGCGGCCCCCGGCAGCGCTGCTTCGTAGGCGGCCCATGCGACGTGGGATTCGTGCAGCGTCACGCGCAGGTGTTCGAGCGCGGGCCCGCCCGGGCCGAGATCGCCGGCGCCGATGCGCGCGGCGAGGCGTTCGTGGATGGCGCCGGCGAGGAACTCGGTGGTGGTGTTGTGGCCGGCGAAGGCGGGTTCCTCGTCCAGATCGCGCAGATTGAATTCGGCAAGGATTGCCTTGAGCGTCTCGCTCGCGCGGGCGATGTCGACGACGATGCCGTCGTCATCCAGGCGCGAGCGGTAGAAGGTGGCATCGACGACGTAGGTCGCGCCGTGGCGCGCCTGGGCCGGGCCGAAGGTCTCGCCATGGAAGCTGTGCGCGATCATGAAATGGTCACGGACGTTGACGCTGTACATGCAGGCTCCAGTTCGTATTGCTCGGCCGCGGGATAGCGAACGCGATGGCAGAGCACGCCCGACGGTTCGTTCGCCAGGCGGGTGAGGGTTGCGGGCAGATCGTCGAACCCGGACTGGCCGCTGATCAGTTTGTCGAGTATGGGATCGGCGAGCAGTTCCAGCGCGAGCGCCAGTCGGCGCGCGTGTGGCCAGCGGGCGGCGCGTTCGGGGGCGACGCCGCCGACCTGGGTCGAGCGCAGCGTCAGGCGGCGCGAGTGGAACGCCTCGCCGAGCGGCAGCGGTACGTCGCGGTCGCCGAACCAGGACACGACGGCGATGGTGGCCTCGTGGCCGGCGACGGCGAGTGCCTCGCGCAGCGCTTCCGGGGCGCCGCTGGCCTCGAACACGAGGTCGTGATCGGCCGTCTCCAGTTCGCCGGGCGCGCACCAGGCCGCGCCCAGCGATTGGGCGAGTCCGGCACGATCGGGGTCGGGATCGATCAGCGTCACCCGCGTGCCGGCGGTGCGCGCGGCGAGGTACGCGATCAGGCAGCCGACGACGCCGGCGCCGAAGACCGCGATGCGGTCGCCGGTGTGTGGTGGCGCATCCCAGGTCGCGTTGATCGCGGTTTCCATGTTGGCCGCCAGCACGGCACGGGCGGCCGGCACATCGGCGGGGACGGGCAGGGTGGCCGCCGCCGGGACGATGAAGCGGTCCTGGTGCGGGTGCAGGCAGAATACCGTCTCGCCGATGCGTGCTTCCGGGCCGCGTACGATGCGGCCGACACTGGCGTAGCCGTACTTGACCGGTGCGGGGAAGTCGCCCGCCTGGAACGGCGCGCGCATGGTCTCGTACTGGCTGGGCGGGACGTGGCCGTTGAAGACGAGCGTCTCGCTGCCGCGGCTGATGCCGGAGTACAGGTTCTCGATCAGGACCTCGTCGGGGCCGGGCACCGGCAATGTCTCGTCCTCGATGGCACCCCGTCCCGGCGCCAGCGTCCAGAATGCCCGCGCATGCGAATCCGACAACGGCGTCTCCTGCAAATCAGCGGCGATGCCGCAGGATAGCGTGCGTGTGCGGCGCTGTCCCGATTCCGTGCGTGGGGGCGTGGGGCGACCACGAAAATGCGGTTGTTCACGTAGGCCGGCCTTGCCCGGCGCGTCGATGGGGGTTCGCACGGAAACGCAGCATGCCGCGCCGGGCAATGCCGGCGGTGCGCGTTCGCTCCGGTAACGCGTCAGGACAATGGAAAGGCCGTCCGCCGGCATTTCCTCCGCTTCGCTGCGGAAAGGCCGGCCTACGTGGATCGTTGAATCTTCGGATACGGGGGGCAGTAGCGCTGCGCGCATTCGCCTTGCGGCGAAGACGCGCTTACGGTCGGAGAGTGTGGGTCGGGCTTCAGTGTGCGTTCGCTCCGGTAACGCGTCAGGACACTGGAAAGGCCGTCCGCCGGCATTTCCTCCGCTTCGCTGCGGAAAGGCCGGCCTATGTGGATCGTTGAATCTTCGGATACGGGGGGCAGTAGCGCTGCGCGCATTCGCCTTGCGGCGAAGACGCGCCTACGGTGTATGGGGCGGCTTCGGGAATCGATATGGGTATGAATCGTCGCGATGCGCCTGACGTGGGGTTATCGGATGCCATGAAGGCGGCGTCGGAGCTCGTCGTGGCCACGGGTCTCACGCTGCTGGCGGCGGCATCGCTGGCGCCGGTTGTGGCGTCGCCGTTCCTGTTCGTCGGGGTGGCCGGTGTCGCGATGGTCGTACTGGCGGCGCTGATCGGGATTGCGTGGTGGCGGCTGGATATGACGGGCGGCCTCGGTGCGGCGAACCGGGTGACACTGTTGCGCGGTGGTCTGCTCGCGCTGCTGGTCGGGTTCGGTGCGGTGTTGTTGGCTGGCGATGCCGCAACCGGCACGGCCTGGCCGTTCGCGCTCGCGCTGGTCGCGCTGATGCTCGATGGTGTGGATGGCGCCGTCGCGCGCCGGACGGGCACGGCGAGCGACTTCGGGGCGCGTTTCGATATGGAAGTGGATGCGGCGCTCGCGCTCGTGCTGGCGATCCTGGTGTTCGCGGTTGACCGCGCCGGTCTCTGGGTTCTGCTTCTGGGGTTGCCGCGTTACGCGTTTCTCGCGGCGGCCAGGTGGTTGCCGGCGCTGCGTCGGCCGCTGCCGCCGAGTCAGCGACGGCGGGTGATCTGCGTGGTCCAGGTGGCGACCCTCGCGGGGTCGCTGTTTCCCTGGGTGGGGCCGCCGCTGCCAGCGCTGGCCTGTGTGATTGCCGGGGTGCTTTTGTACGGCTCGTTCGCGGTGGATGTGCGGCTATTGCTGCGTGCTGAACCGGTCGCGACGACGTAACGGAGACGGATCCGCAGCTCGAACGTCTATGCTCGATGCATGAACGCAACAGGAACCACGACGGGATATACGGGGCTCCCGGAACGCCAGGGATGGCCTGACACGACAGGAGAATGACCATGCATGGTATGAAGCACTTGCGGATGGGGATGGCGGCGCTGGCCGCCATGTTGCTGCTGCCGCTGGCCGTGACCGCCGCACCCCGGACCTGGGTGATCGATCCCGAGCATTTCTCGATCGCGTTCAGCGTCGAGCATGCCGGCTTCGCCGATGTGATGGGGCTGTTCCAGGAGGCCGAGGGACAGTTCGTTTATGACCCGGAGACGCGCGAACTCGAATCCGGCGAGGTAACGGTGCGAGCGAAGAGCGTGTTCAGCGCCCACAAGGAACGTGACAAGCATGTCCGCGATGGCGATTTCCTGGATGGCGATGCGCATCCGGAGATCCGTTTCGTGGCGACCGGCTATGAGCCGGAAGGCGAGGATCGCGGTGCACTCCGTGGCGATCTCACGCTGCTCGGCGAGACCCGGCCCGTGACGCTCGATGTCCGCATCAACCGGGTGGGCGAGTATCCATTCGGCGGCGGTCTGTTCAGTGATCCGCCATACGTGATCGGCATCTCCGCCGAGACCACCATCCAGCGCAGCGAATGGGGTATGACCTACGGCGTCGAGAACGACATCGTCGGCGATGCTGTCGAGCTGCGCTTCGAACTCGAGGCGCGGCGGCAGGAAGAGGATTGATGTTCGGGAGCCGTTGACGGGGTGTCGTGACGGCCGATCAACCGTGAACGCCGGCTGTTGCCTTCGGCAAAAGCCGGCCTACGATGCGTCCTTTCGCGACACACGGGGTAGGCCGGCTTGCGACCGAAAGGAGCCAGCCGGCAAATGGCGTTCGCGACATCGACAACAGGGCGTCGTCGTGTAGCGGTTCCGCTATTGCTTCAACGTCATTGCGAACGAAGTGAAGCAATCCATTCGAGGTTACGACCCTGCACAAGGGGCGCGCCGGCTGTTGCCTGCGGCAAAAGCCGGCCTCCGGCTTCCTGCCGCCTCGCTCAGCGCTTGCTGATGTCCGAGTAATCCCGCTTTTCCGGGCCGGTGTAGAGCTGGCGCGGACGGCCGATGCGCAGTTCCGGGTCTTCCATCATCTCGTTCCAGTGCGCGATCCAGCCGACCGTGCGGGCCATCGCGAAGATCACCGTGAACATGTTCAGCGGAATACCCATCGCCCGCAGGATGATGCCCGAATAGAAATCGACGTTCGGGTAGAGCTTGCGCTCGACGAAGTACTCGTCTTCCAGCGCGATCCGCTCGACCTCCATTGCCGTCTCGAACAGGGGACGGTTGTCGTTGTCCTCGCTCAGTTCGTTGAGCAGATCGTGGCAGGCGCCGCGGATGATCTTCGCGCGCGGATCGTAGTTCTTGTAGACGCGGTGACCGAAGCCGACGAGCTTGAACGGATCCTTCTTGTCCTTGGCCCGCTTCATGAAGTCGTCGACCGTCGCGCTGGAGTTCGTGATCTCGTCGAGCATGTTGATCACGGCTTCGTTGGCGCCACCGTGCGCCGGGCCCCAGAGCGAGCCGATGCCGGCGGCGACTGAGGCGAACGGGTTCGCGCCCGAGCTCGATACCAGCCGTACCGTCGAGGTCGAGGCGTTCTGCTCGTGATCGGCGTGCAGGATCATGATGAGTTCGAGTGCGCGCACGAACACGGGATTGGCGGTGAAGGACTCGGCCGGTACCGCGAACATCATGCGCAGGAAGTTCTCGACGAACCCGAGCTCGTTGAGCGGATACTGAAACGGCTGACCGATGGAATGCTTGTACGCATAGCTCGCCATCGACGGCATCTTGGCGATCAGCCGGTGGGCGCAGATCTCGCGATGCTCGGGATCGGTGATGCTGATCTTGTCGTGATAGAACGCGGACAGCGCGGCCGTCGTGGTCTCCATGATCGCCATCGGGTGGGCATCATGGCGAAAGCCCTCGTAGAAGCGGCGCATCGCCTCATGCACCATGCTGTGATGCTTGATCGAGTTGTCGAACCAGTCCATCTGCTGACGGTCCGGCAGCTCGCCGTAGAGCAGCAGGTAGCACACCTCGAGATAGGTCGAGTTCTCGGCGAGCTGCTCGATCGGGTAGCCCCGATACATGAGGATGCCGTTCTCGCCGTCGATGTAGGTGATCGAACTGCTGCAGCTCGCGGTGGTGGCGTAGCCGGGGTCGTAGGTGAAGGCGCCGGCGTTGCCGGGCATGCTCCGGACATCGATGCACGGGGTGCCGTAGGTTCCCTTGTAGACCGGGAGTTCGGCGCTGGTGCCATCGGCACGTGTCAGCGTGGCCGACTCTTTTGCATCGTTCGCCATGAAGGTCTCCTTTGACGCGAATTCGGAAGCCGCGCGGTGGCGGTCATGGGTCCGCAACGCACGGCATGTACGTCCGGTGGGGGTGGCGCGACCGCGCCGCGACGCGATGCTGCCACCCGAATGGCGCGAGCCATCCTATCACCATCATCCGTGCGCCGAGTAACGGTCCAGGGCCAAGGGCTGAGGGAACGTAGGCCGGCTTTGTGCGGTCCGCACCGTTGGATACCGGCCCGGGACATCTCACCGCGCAATGCCGGCATTCCCCGGCGGCGGGCGATGACGCATGTCTTGATCGCGGGGGCGCCGGGAAAGGCCGGCCTACGAACCGCCTCCTTGGCCCTTGGCCCTCAGCCCTCCCCCAAGGGTATTGCCCACACACCAAAACTGTATATAATCCCACCCATCACTGTACGGAAATACAGCTATGAATGACCTGACGCCCCGCCAGCAGGAAATCCTCGACCTGATCCGTGACCGGATCGAGACCCGCGGTGCCCCGCCGACCCGGGCCGAGATCGCCCGCGAACTCGGTTTCCGCTCCGCCAACGCCGCCGAGAGCCACCTGCGGGCGCTGGCGCGCAAGGGCGCGATCGAGCTCACGCGGGGCGCTTCGCGCGGTATCCGTCTGGCGGAGGGCGCCGAGGGCGGGCTGCCGCTGGTCGGCCGGGTCGCCGCCGGCGCGCCATTGCTGGCCGCCGAGAACCTGGAGGGCCGCTACCGCGTCGATCCGGCGATGTTCCACCCGCATGCCGATTATCTCCTGCGCGTGCGCGGCGACAGCATGAAGGACGTCGGCATCCTCGACGGCGACCTGCTCGCCGTCCACCAGGCGACCGAGGCGGCCAACGGCCAGATCGTCGTCGCCCGCATCGAGGACGAGGTTACGGTCAAACGCCTCAAGCGCGAGGGACACCAGGTGGAACTGATCGCGGAGAACCCCGATTACGAGCCCATCCGCGTCGACCTGCGCGAGCGCGAACTGGTGCTCGAAGGCCTGGCCGTCGGTGTGCTGCGGACTACGCCGGAGAGTGGGTGAGAAGGCGACAGGACGTAGGCCGGCTTTGCGCGGGCCGGGGCGTTGGATATCGCCACGGGTATGTCACCGCGCAATGCCGGCATTCCCCGGCGGCGGATGGCGTTGCAAGCCCGATCGGTATCGGGCGCCGGGGAAAACCGGCCTACGGCGCGGAAGAAACCGGGTCGGCAAGGATTTCCCCGGATTGTCATCCGGGCTATGTGACAACCGGCGATGCCGGGAATGACCAATGCGTGGCAAGGGAGGCCATGCTTTTGTTCGATGCCGCACCCCGGCTCTTTCGGAACCCTGGGGATCGGCGGCAGACATTGGAGTTCCATCATGGAACAAAGCCAATCGAATCTCGAACCCGCCCTGCAGCGGCTGCTGACGCGGCCGGATATCTGGCAGGGCCGCGATGCCTCGACGCACGATACCGGGGAATCCACCGGCTTCGACCGTCTGGATGCGGCGCTGCCGACCGGTGGCTGGCCGCGCGGGGCGCTCACCGAACTGCTGCCCGAGCGCGCCGGTATCGGCGAGCTGCGGCTGTTGATGCCCGCGCTGGCTCGATTGTCGCGCGGGGCCCGCTGGGTCGCCTGGATCGATCCGCCGCATGTGCCGCACGCCGCGGGGCTGTACGCCTGCGGTATGGATCTCACGCATACGCTGGTGGTCCATCCGCGTAACGCCGACGAGCGCCTGTGGGCACTGGAACAGGCGCTCGGTTCGGGCACCTGCGCCGCCGTGCTCGGCTGGCCCGGCGCGCTCGACGCCAAGCGCTCGCGGCGCCTGCAACTGGCGGCCGAGGCGGGCGGCAGTCTCGGGTTCCTGTTCCGCGAGCCGGAGGCCCGTGCGACCACCTCCCATGCCGCGCTGCGGCTCTCGCTCGCCTCGCATCGGGGCGGACTCGCGCTGACGCCGCTCAAGCACCGCGGTGCCTGGCCGGGCGACGCACTGAACCTGTCGGCCTCGGAACTGTTCGCGCCGGGCCGTCCGGCCAGCGACATGGTCGCGGTCGGCACCGGCTGAGCCCCGTGATGCCGGCATTGCCCGGCACGCCGTGCGCCGTTGGATTGGAACGTCCTCCGGCATGCGCCGGGCAAGGCCGGCCTACGTCTTCGGGCCAACCGCCGTGCAGCCGTAGGCGCGTCTTCGACCGGGCTACCGTACCGGTCGAATGCGCGCGGCGCGCCCGAAGCGCCGTGGTTCTGATCCGACGCTCGACCGCGCGCGTTCGCCTTCGGCGAAAACGCGCCTACGGAACTGGCTCCCTTCGGTCGCAAGCCGGCCTACGCGGATGGCGGGAAGGAAGCGACCGTAGTCGTAGGCCGGCTTTGCGCGGTCCGTGGGGCCGGGTGCTGGCCGGGGCGTATCACCGCGCAATGCCGGCATTCCCCGGCGGGTATGGCGACGAATGACCAACCGCCACGGGCGCCGGGGAAAACCGGCCTACGCAATCCATTCGGCGTGGTTGCGGGAAACCGGCGTGTGATCGTGTCGTGGCGCTGATGCGCGCATTCGCCTTCGGCGAAGACGCGCCTACGGGTCGTGTGGCCAGAAGCCGAGCGGTCAGGAATGGCGCGGTCGGACAAGATGCGCGGTCGCAAACGGACTGTGAGAGCGAGCTTGCTCGCGAATCGGCGCGTCCGTTGCCGTCCCGCTTTATGAAGCCTGGACGAACATGCTCTGGCTCGATCTGTATTGCCCGCGGCTGGCGCTCGATATCGCGCTGCCGGCGGTGCGCGCGGAACCGGTCGCGGTGGTGGAAGCGGCCGGTGCGCATGAGGTGCTGGTCACCTGCAACGACGTGGCGCTGCGCGCCGGTGTCCGTCCGGGCATGGGCACCGACGCCGCCCGCGTCCGCGCCCCCGGACTGCGGACGCTGAAGCGGAACCCGACCGCGGAGGAGGCGGCGCTGGAACGCCTCGGGGGCGCCTGTTTTTATTTCACGGATTACGTCTCGCTGCAGCCGCCGACGGATGTGCTGCTGGAGATCGGCGGTAGCCGGCGACTGTTCGGTGGACTGGATGCGCTGCTCGCCGAGGTCGGCACGATGCTCGGGACGCTGGGCCGCGAGGCCTGGCAGGGCATCGCGCCGACGCCAACGGCGGCGCGGCTGCTGGCCCATCGAGGTGGCGGTCGCGTCGAGCGCCGCGAAGCGCTGGCGGAGGCTCTGGGGTCGTTGCCATGCCGTGGCCCGGGGATCGATGAGCGCGCCAGCGAGCGCCTGGAGGGCTGGGGCGTGAGCACGCTGGGCGGGTGTTTCGCGCTGCCGCGGGAGGGTGTCAGCCGCCGTCTCGGCCGGGACTTTCTCGATTACCTGGACCGGCTGCGCGGGCAGCGCGGCGAGTCGCCGGCGCGTTTCCAGCCGCCCGGGCGGTTCGAGGCCGTCGTGTCGCTGCCGGAGGAAACGGCTTCGCTCGAACTGCCGATCCTGGCGGTCGAGCGGCTGCTCGCGGAGCTGGAGGTCTGGCTGCGCGCCCGCGATGCGGGCATCCAGGATTTCCGGATCGATCTGTATCCCCGGCGCGGCGACGCACTCGGGGTCGAGGTGGGTCTGGCGACGCCCGCGCGCGAGGCGCGGCACATGCAGGCGCTCGCGCGCGAACGGCTCGAACGGACAGTGCTGCACGGGCCGGTAGTAGCGGTCGGTGTCCGGACCCGGGATCCGGTCGCTTATCATCCGCCGGTTACGGATCTGCTGACCGATACCGGTAGCGAACCGCCCGAGCGCCTGCTGGAACGACTGCGCGCACGCCTCGGACCAGAGGCGGTGCATGGCCTGGCACTGGCGGCGGATCATCGTCCGGAGCGCGCCTGGCAGCGCGCGGCGCCCGGTGGTACGCCCGACCGCGAACCCGTTGATGTACCGCCGCGGCCACTGTGGCTGCTGGCGCAGCCGGGTGTGTTACCGCTCGATGAGCAACGCCGGCCGCTGTGCCAGGGGCAGCTCGACCTGCTCGATGGACCGGAGCGCATCGAGACGGGCTGGTGGGATGGCGACGATGTCGAGCGCGATTACTTCGTCGCGCGTAATCCGGGCGGTTCGCTGTTGTGGATTTATCGCGAACGGCGGGTGCCTGTGATGTGGTATCTGCATGGGTTGTTTGGGTGAAGGCGGCAGGGCCAAGGGCCAAGGTGGTAGCACGTAGGCCGGCTTTGCGCGGTCCGTCGGGCCAGTGCTGGTCGGGGCGTATCACCGCGCAATGCCGGCATTCCCCGGCGGGTATGGCGACGAATGACCAACCGCCACGGGCGCCGGGAAAAACCGGCCTACGCATTCCATTCGGCGTGGTCGCGGGAACCGGCGTGTGATCGTGTCGTGGCTCTGATGCGCGCATTCGCCTCCGGCGAAGACGCGCCTGCGTTGCCCGGAGGTCGTAGGCGCGTTTTCGCGAAGCGAACGCGCGCATCACTCGGTCACCGCGGTCGGGAATGGCTCGACCGCGCCGGACCGGTACCATGAGCCGCTCTGGATTATGGGTCGACGGGATATTCGAATGAGTCGCAGCGGAAAGACCGGGAAGAAGCCGAAGAAGAGCGGGTGCGCGCCGCGCGGCGCCGCCGCCGAGGCGAAGGCGCAGGCGGAGGCCTCGCGCCTGATCGAGCTGTACCGCGGCGGGCGTCTGCAGGAGGCGCTCGAGGGGGCGCGTGCGTTTACGGACCACTGGCCGGGCCTGGCCGTGGGCTGGAACGTGATGGGCACCTCCGCTCAGGGGCTTGGGCAGGTGGAGGACGCGGTCCGTGCCTATCGCCGCGCGGCGAAGATCGAACCCGACAACCCGGCGACGCGGAACAATCTCGGGCTGATGCTCACCCGACAGGGACGTTTCGACGAGGCCGTGCGTGAATTCCGGGCGGCGCTGCGCGCGAAACCGGATTTCTTCGAGGCGTTGTTCAATCTGGGCATGGCCCATGAGGGCAACGGCGCGTCGGCGGAGGCGGAGCGCCATTACCGCGATCTGCTGCAGCGGCATCCGCGCATGGGCGAAGCGCACAACCGGCTCGGCAACGTGCTGATGGCCCAGGGGCGGATGGAAGAGGCGCTCGTGGCCTACGACCAGGCGGTGGCGACCGACGCCGATCACGCCGGCTTCCAGACGAACCGCGGCAACGTCCTCACGGAACTGGAACGGCTGGAAGAAGCCGAGGCGGCTTACCGGCGGGCCCTGGAACTGCAGCCGGACGATCCCGATGTCCATAACAACCTCGGTAACCTGCTGCGTCGCCGCGGCAAACTCGCCGAAGCGGAAACGATCGCCCGCGCGGGTTTGGCCCACGATGCGCAGCGTACCGATCTGCGCATGCAACTGGCGGCGACCCTGCGCGAACTGGGCCGGGTCGACGAGGCGATCGCGCTTTGCCGCGAGGCGGTCGCGATCGATCCGGACCAGCCGGAGATCCACAACGCATTGGCCAACGCGCTGGCCGACGGTGGGCAGCTCGACGAGGCGGACGCGGCCTACCGTCGGGCGCTCGAACTGCGCCCGGGCTACACCGAGGCGGTGTATCACCTGGCGATCCTGCGCAAGCCGGCCGATCCGGCGGCCGAGCTCGCCGCCGTGCAGACCCGGCTGGGACAGCACGGCTGGTCGGCGGCGGAGGCGGCCTCGCTGAATTACGCCGCCGGCAAGCTGGCGGTGGATGCCGGTGAGGCGCCGGCAACGGTCTTCGGGTATTACCGCGAGGGAGCGCGGCTGCGCCGGCAGACGCTCGACTATGACGTCGGCGCGGACGAGCGGCGTTTCGCGGCCATCGCCCGGGCGTTCCCGCGCGAGCGGATCGAGACACTGGCCGGTGCCGGGCATGACAGCGACGTGCCGGTGTTCATCGTCGGCATGCCGCGTTCCGGAACGAGCCTGATCGAGCAGATTCTGGCGAGCCATCCGCGTGTACACGGGGCCGGCGAGCGGCGCGATCTCGGGACGGTGGTGGCTGATTACGACGGCCGTTTCGGCAAGGCCTTCCCCGAGTGGGTCGAGGCGCTTGATGGGGCGACCGCCGCGGAGATCGGCCGCCGCTATTGTGAATCGCTGATCGATCCGGCCATCGAGGCCGATCGGGTGACGGACAAGCTGCCGGGGAATTTCGTGCACTGCGGCCTGATCGCCGCGGTCCTGCCGCATGCGCGCATCGTCCATATCCGCCGCGATCCGGTGGATACCTGCCTGTCCTGCTTCAGTTACCTGTTCGCCGGCCGCCAGGCGTTCACGTATGACCTCGAGGAACTCGGGCGTTACTACCGCGCCTATCACGGATTGATGGGGCACTGGCGCGAGACGCTCTCCCCGGAGCAGTTGCTGGAGATCGATTACGAGGCGCTGGTGGCGGAACCGGAGACGCAGGTCGCACGGCTGCTGGCGCATTGCGGCCTCGCCTGGGACGACGCCTGCCTCGCGTTCCACCGCAACGAACGCTCGGTGCGCACCGCGAGCGCGACCCAGGTGCGCCAGCCGCTGTATGCGAGCGCCGTGGGGCGCTGGCGGCGCTACGGGAACGAACTCCAGCCGCTGCTGGCGGCATTGGGACCGTTGGCCCCGGAGGGCTGAGCGCGGCGGTAGGTGGCGGTTCGTAGGCCGGCCTTCGGCGTAACCGAATGCCGGCGGATGGCGTGTCTGTCGCCAAGGCCTTTCGCCGGGATGTACGGCTGCCGGCATTGCCCGGCGCGTTGATCGCCGTGGCAAGGAAATGCCGTGCAATGTGCGCCGCGCAAGGCCGGCCTACGTGATGGTTCGGGCGCGGGATGCCGGATGATGGTTGGCCCGGGCCGTGGCCGGCCTTGTGGGGTATCGCATGTCTTTACCGGCACAAACCGCACCGGCGTATGCCGAGCTGGGCGCGGTCTCGAATTTCAGTTTTCTGCGGGGTGCCTCGCATCCGGAGGAGCTGGTCGAGCGGGCGGCGCGGCTGGGGTATTCGGCGCTGGCGCTGACCGACGAGTGTTCGCTCGCGGGCGTGGTGCGGGCGCACTCGGCGGCGCGGGCCTGCGGGCTGCATCTGATCGTCGGCAGCCGTTTCGAGCTGGACTGCGGGCTGCGCCTGATCCTGCTGGCGATGGATCGGGACGGTTATGCGCGGCTCTCGCGGCTGATCAGCGCGGCGCGGCGGTCGGCGCCGAAGGGGGCTTACCGGCTCGACCGTTCGCTGCTCGCCGATGGCCTGCCGGGCTGTCTCGCGCTCTGGCTGCCGGGGCGGGATGCGGATCGGGCGGTGGCCGATGGTGCCTGGCTGCGGGACTGTTTCGGTGAGCGTTGCCGGATCGGCGTGGTGCGCCATCTCGGTCCGGGCGAGTCGGCGCACCTGCGTGCGCTCGAGTGGCTGGCGACGGAGACCGGGATCGAGCGGGTCGCGCTGGGCGACGTGCACATGCACGCCCGCGGGCGGCGGGCATTGGCCGATGCGCTGACGGCGATCCGTCTGGGTACGACGGTCGCCGCCGCGGGCACGGCGCTGGCGGGCAACGGCGAGGCCCATCTGCGGTCGCGCGCGCGCCTGGCCCGGCTGTACGGCGCGGGACTCGTGGCCGCGACGATCGAACTCGCGCGGCGCTGCACCTTCTCCCTCGATGAACTGGCCTACGAGTACCCGGACGAGAGCGTCCCCGCCGGGTATACCCCGGGCGGCTGGCTGCGCGCGCGGACCGAAGCGGGCGCGGCCGAGCGCTGGCCCGATGGTGTGCCGGAACGCGTGCGCGAGCAGCTCGAGCACGAACTCGCGCTGATCGCCGAACTCGGTTATGAGGCGTATTTCCTGACGGTCGACGACATCGTGCGGTACGCGCGCGAACGCGGGATCCTCTGCCAGGGACGCGGTTCGGCGGCGAACTCGGCGGTGTGTTACTGCCTCGGCATCACGGCGGTCGATCCGTCCACCAGTGCGCTGCTGTTCGAGCGTTTCATCTCGCGCGAGCGCGGCGAGCCGCCCGATATCGACGTCGATTTCGAGCACCACCGGCGCGAGGAGGTGATCCAGTACGTCTACCGGCGCTACGGCGACAACCGGGTGGCGCTGGCGGCGACGGTGATCTGCTACCGGCCGAAGAGTGCGCTGCGCGATCTCGCCGGGGCGCTGGGCATGGAACCGGTCCAGGTCGATCGGCTGGCGCGGGCGGGCGCCGGGCGCGATGGCCGCGCGATCGATCGCGAGCGGGTGCGCGAGACCGGCTTCGATCCCGACGCCCCCGTGATTCACCGGGTGCTGACGCTGGCGCAGCAGATCCAGGGTTTCCCGCGCCACCTGTCGCAGCACGTCGGCGGGCTGGTGATCGGCCGGCGGCCGTTGACGGAACTGGTGCCGATCGAGAACGCGGCGATGGATGGCCGCACGGTGATCCAGTGGGACAAGGACGACCTCGACGCCGTCGGGCTGCTGAAGATCGACTGCCTCGCGCTCGGCATGCTGACGGCGATCCATGACGCCTTCGACCGCATCGCGGCGTTCCATGGCCAGCGCTACACGCTGGCGACGGTGCCCCGCGAGGATCCCGACGTCTTCGCCATGATCCAGCGCGCCGATACGGTCGGCGTGTTCCAGATCGAGTCGCGCGCACAGATGACGATGCTGCCGCGCCTGAAGCCCGAGACCTTCTATGACCTGGTGATCGAGATCTCGATCGTGCGCCCGGGTCCGATCCAGGGCGAGATGGTCCATCCCTACCTGCGCCGCCGCCAGGGGCTGGAGCCGATCGAATACGGCGGGCCGGAGATCGAGCGCGTGCTCGGGCGCACCCTGGGCGTGCCGCTGTTCCAGGAGCAGGTGATCGAGATGGCCATGGTCGCGGCGGATTTCTCCCCGGGCGAGGCCGATCAGCTGCGCCGCTCCATGGCCGCCTGGCGCAAGAGCGGCGATCTCGAACCCTTCGAGCGGCGCCTCGTGGAGGGCATGACCGGCAACGGCTACACGGAAGAATTCGCGCGGCGCATCTTCGCGCAGATCCGGGGGTTCGCCGGCTACGGCTTCCCGGAATCGCATGCGGCCAGCTTCGCCCTGCTGGCCTGGGCCTCCGCCTGGCTCAAGCACCACTATCCCGCGGCTTTTACCGCGGCGCTGCTCAACGCCCAGCCGATGGGGTTCTATGGGCCGTCGCAACTGGTGCGCGCCGCGCGCGAGCACGGGGTCGAGGTGCGCCCGGTGGACGTGCGCGCGAGCGATACCGTTTCTACGCTCGAGCCCGACGGCAATGGCGGTGCGGCCCTGCGCCTCGGACTGGACCGGGTGCGCGGGCTGTCGGCGGCGGCGCGCGGGCGCATCGCGGCCGTGGGGGCAGAGGTCGCCGATGCCGCGGAACTGGCGGCGCGGGCGGCGCTGGACCGGCGCGATCTGGACGCGCTGGCCGAGGCGGACGCCCTGCGCGGGCTGGCCGGCGACCGCACGGCGGCGCGCTGGGCGGCGCAGGGGGTGCAGCCGGCGCTGCCGCTGTTCGGGGACGAGGAGGGGCAACAGCCCCGACCGGCGCTGCGGCCGCCGCGCGAGGGCGAGTCGATCCGCGCGGATTACGCCAGCACCGGGCTCACCCTGCGGCGCCATCCACTGGCGCTGCTGCGCCCGCGCTTCGGTCACTGGCGGACGGCTGACGATACCTGTCGACTGGCCGACGGTGTCCGGGTGGTGACAGGGGGTCTGGTCATCACGCGCCAGCAGCCGTCGACGGCGAGCGGGGTGACCTTCCTGACGCTGGAGGACGAGACCGGAGTGATCAACGTGATCGTCCGCCAGGGCGTCGGCCAGCGCCATCGCCCGACGCTGTACGGCGGCCGCCTCGTCGGCGTCACGGGGCGCGTGCAGCGGCAGGAGGCCGTGGTGCATGTGGTCGCGGAGTCGCTGGAGGATGCGAGTGGGTGGCTTGGGCGGTTGGATGTGTCGTCGCGGGATTTTCATTGAAAAGGCGGCAGGCGGCAGGCGGCAGGCGGCAGGGCCAAGTACGTAGGTTGGGTTGAGCGCCAGCGATACCCAACGGGTCGAGGCCGGCGGCCCGGAATCACGCCGTGTCGCCGACGGATCGCTCGACACGTTGGGTTTCCTTCGTCAACCCAACCTACGTATGCCATTCGGTGTGGGCGGGGGAGACCGGCATGTGGGCGTGTCGTGGCGGGATTTTCATTGAGAAGGCGGTCGATCGTAGGCCGGCTTTGCGCGGTTCGTGGGGTCGGGTGCTGGCCGGGGCATCTCACCGCGCCATGCCGGCATTCCCCGGCGGGTATGGCGACGAATGACCGAGACGCCGCGGGCGCCGGGGAAAACCGGCCTACGTACTCCGTCCGGAATCGCCGGTGCCGGCGGGATCCGTAGGCGCGTTTTCGCGAAGCGAACGCGCGCATGAGGTCGCCGGGAGCGTTCATCCGGGAGGCTGCAATACATGGCACGCATTATGCGAGTGATATTGCGAGTGGCCGTTGGCAGGCCGCAGGTGATTACGGAGAATTCGCCATGAACACGCAGATGCAGACCCAGACGCAGTCCCCCATTCCGCCGCAGACGGCGCACCGGACTCGCAGCCATCGCCGGATCATGCTGGTGACGACCCGCTGTTCAACCCTGCTCGCGCTGCAGCGCGCCTGCCGTGCCGATCAGGCCGTGCAGTTCTGTTTCTACGCCAATTCCGCTGCGGCGACGCGTGCGTTGCGCCGATTCCGGCCGGATGCGCTGCTGCTCGATGTCGCCTGTACCGGTCGCGCCGGCCAGGAACTGGTGGAGCGGGTACGGGGCATGGAGGCGGCGCCGACCGTCGCGGTGCTGGCCGATACCACTGGGTCCCGCATGTCCGAGGCGGTCGCGCACGTTCGTGCCGACGGCGGACTGGCGGTGAACGCGCCGGACCTGCTCGAGCGCCTCGGCGCGCTGGCCTACCGGCATACGGGGGATCGTGTCGACGCGGCGTGAATCGCCGGGGCTGATTGTCCACTGCTGGACTTGTTCTCGCCGAATGTGAAAAATCGGCGCCACACAGCGTGCCTGGGTTGGCCCGTGCGTGACGCCTGCTGCCCCACACCGTCCACCCGGCGGGGCCGCTGAAGGGACATTCAAGAACAAGTCAGCAGGAGTGGCCCATGAGCCAGCACTACGACCTCCTCGTCATCGGCAGCGGTCCGTCGGGGCAGCGCGCCGCCGTCCAGGCGGCGAAGCTCGGCAAGCGCGCGGCGGTGATCGAGCGCAAGCATGTGATCGGCGGTAACGCGGTCCATACCGGCACCATCCCGAGCAAGACCCTGCGCGAGACGGTCCTCAATCTCACCGGCTGGCGCGAGCGCGGCTTCTACGGCCGTGCCTACCGCGTGAAGAAGGACATCACGATCGACGATCTCAAACAGCGGCTGAAGATGACGCTGGAGCATGAGATCGAGGTCATGCAGCACCAGCTCATGCGCAATGGCGTCGACGTGATCCGC
>Ga0306907_1000460_pt1 | contig 17688 bp, 16 predicted proteins | sample AntRauTorcE11898_FD_190415 | JGI IMG/M metagenome (GOLD analysis project Ga0306907, IMG submission 190415) | Saline lake microbial communities from Rauer Islands, Antarctica - Metagenome Torckler E11 #898 (v2) (version 2) | ecosystem: Environmental > Aquatic > Non-marine Saline and Alkaline >... | reverse complement strand
CATTCATCTCAATGCCTCGCTAAACTAAACGAGATCAATTCTATAAATTATAACAGGAGGCCTTTAGTCAGGCCTCTTGTATAATATTGGAAATATTTAAATTTGTAACCCTTAGGAGGGATCTATTCGCTCGATTCTAAATGATTCTTCAATATTGCTATCAATGGCCGATGCATTACTGCTTTCACGAGGGTCTAAAAAGCCTTGAGTTCCCCCTTGAGAAAACCAGCCCCTTATATCTGCCATGACTATGAAGATAAAAGATTCACCAGATTCAGATACCGCAATATCAGGATTAAATTCAAATGGAATAGTATAGCCCCTTTCCGATCTATATGTAAAAGATGAACCATTAAAGGTGCCCTCCAAAATAATAGAAACCCGACCACCATCAGTAAAATCTGGATCTATAACTGTATTATCTTCAGGTGCTTGGGGAATCCTCAAACCAAATTCCTGATATGTACCATCGGGAAAAGTAGTTAGCGGCAACAAAGCCTGAGGATTAGTTGCATCTGCATCAAACTGAAATACCTCAGGTTCTCTTACAATCGGCAAAGAATCTTGGCCTCTCACAAAAAAACTCACTCCATGTATTAGACGTAAATTTTCAAATTCTATGGTATCAACACCAGAATTTGCCGTTTGACCAATGCTGGTTATTTGTAGGCCAACCTGTATTTGACTCGGAGTCTGATTTCCGACATCGGAAAGACATGAAACAAAAATTAAAGAAGTTGACACTAAAATACTCCCTAAAACAATTCGCTGTAATAAAATTTTTATCATTTATAAAAAATTGGTTAATAGCTTTTACTGGTAACGAACATTAATCCATAATAATATTAAATATTTTACGTAAATGTCTTTATTTTAAAATATTATGACCAATAACACTCGAAAAAGCAAAAGTAAAGAATTAAAGAATCTATCAAAAGAGGAATTGAAAAAATTTCTGACAGACCTTGGCCTACAAACGTACCGCAGCGACCAAGTTTTCCAATGGCTGTACCAAAAAGGCGTAAGCAGCTTTGAGGAAATGACCAATCTTTCGAAAGAGCTGCGCGGTAAAATGCAAGATATAGCCTCTATTAACCGTATACAGCCAGTGCATCAGGCCGAATCTAAAGACGGAACCGTCAAGTTCTTGTTCCAGTTGCAGGATGAGGAAGAATACAAAATTGAGTCGGTACTTATTCCGGACTTTTATGATGACGGCGTGGCCAACCGGCTGACCGTTTGCGTATCATCGCAGGTGGGATGCGTGTTTGGCTGCTCGTTTTGTGCTACCGGTAAAATGGGATTCTTCCGCAATTTGAGCCACGGCGAAATTGTGGATCAGGTGCAGTACATCAATGATTTCTGCGAACACCGCTACGGCAAAAAAATCACCAACATTGTATATATGGGTATGGGTGAACCGTTGCACAACTACAACGCGGTTACCGAATCGGCCAATATTATCACGGATGAACTAAGCATCAACCTGTCCCCCAAACGCATTACGGTTTCTACCGTGGGGCTGCCCAAAAAAATCAAAAACCTGGCTGATGAGCGCCAGCCCTTTAACCTGGCAGTTTCGCTGCATGCTGCCAATGATGAGAAACGCGATGAAATTATGCCCATCAATAATTCCATGGGTCTTCAAGATCTCAAAGAAGCCGTGCAAGAATATTATGCCACATTGCACCGGCCTATAACCTACGAATATTTGCTGTTTGATAATTTCAATGATTCACCCCGCGATGCCCGCGAGCTGGCCAACATTGTGCACTGGGTGCCCAGCAAAGTGAATATCATTATGTATAACAATGTGGCCGGTGTTGAATTAAAGCGCGCCCGCGAAGACCGGCTTGATGCGTTTATGAAAGAACTCATTAAACATGATGTGCGGGCTACCGTACGCCGCAGCCGCGGTGATGACATTGATGCCGGATGCGGTCAGTTAGCTATTAAAGAAGGGCAGAAAAAAGGAAAAACGATTCGAAAGAACTGAACAGACCATATACTCTTTAGTGATTCCATCACTCAAAGTGATGGAATCACTTTCTTGGTTTCGCCGGGGCTGCCTAAAAATCAATTTATAACATCAAAGATACACCCTGCTTCAAGTTGGAAGACCTGAAGCAAGCAAGATAATGGTTTTTCGCACCAAGACTATATGTTCGTTATTCTCCAGACGCTGTAATACGATGCGGTTTTTTTCAGCTTCTTTAATCAGGTATTTTTTGATGCCGTCATAATTGCTATAGGAGGTAGCTGAGTCGGAAAGAATTATTTCTACTTTGGAATGATGGCCGCGGAGGGTATCTGCCGGAATCGTTACCGACTTGCTTCCTATATAGTTAAATCTGAAATCGTGCAAATCCTTCTTTTTTGGAATTGTTAATTCCCGATAATTACCAAGCGCATCGGATGAGAATGCATCAAGTATTTCTTCGGCTTCATTGCGTAAAGCCAGAGCTACACCCCCTACCGGTTCGTCCATTTTGTTCATTATCTGGAACCGCACGGTGCCGTTGGAACCTTCTCGGGAAGCTGAATTTGCATTAGTAGTAGCAGAAAGCGGTTCCCGTTTAAGAAATTTGTATAATGAAGGGTCGGGATCTTCTAATGGCTCATAGTTCAGAATCAGCGTATCACCGGCCATGCCGTAGCGACCGCCGGCTTTATCCTGGTATCCCGATAAATCTCCCGAAGAAGTAGTTTCAAACGTAGTGTCTTTAAATTGATAGGAAAAACTGCTGTTGCTAATAGTATCTCCGGTTATAAAAAAAGTACCCTTGATTGTATCCGGAAACCGCATAGTTACACACCCGGAAATTACAATTAAAAATAAAAAAGAAGCTTTTTTAACAGCCCGCATCTTCTCCTTTCTGATTGCCTGGATCTCCATTACGGTCTCGTCCATATTGTTCAACTTGGATAGTGTTTTTAATGCGTTCGCGTTTGGTGGCGCTGGTAATTTCATCTTTAAAGAACTGATATTCAACTGCATTCCCATCTTCATCCCTGAAATTTGTCAGACCTTTCCAAACCATATCATTAAAAAACTGCGAACCAAAGTTGTTGGGCCCTACGTACGCCTGTAATGTTTCCACCATTTGATCCCGGAAGTTGTCTGACATGAAATTATGCCCTTGATCATCATCAAAAGCTTTTGCCCAGTCCGGACCGAGTAATTCCTCTTTTTCTTCAGCGGTCAGTGGGTCGGATGTTCTATATAATTGTACAACTACCACATAGGCATGGATCGCATCGCTTACCCCGACTTCGACAGTATACCCCCTGGCATCGGTATGCCTGTGAGCGGCCGGAGGGGCTACGAAATCAGGTTCCCCATAGCCTAAAACACGCTTACCCCCGACCAAAGAATAAAAACCAGCACGCAAGGCCAATCGATACCACTTTTTTCTTGGAAAATCACTCCGTTGGCCCTACGTTTTTTCTAAATGGGACTTTTAGGTAGTATAATTTCATCAAGCCCTCCCTCCTCTTCAATTTTTTCCAATATTTGTTTATGCTCATTATTATCAATATCTGTACTTTCTTTGCACGGCTCTGGTTCCTCCTTGCAACTCACCGGCACGCCGTCGTTGTTGGTAAGGTTGGGGTCGATGCCGGTCAGGCCTGATCCACCGCCTGCCGCGGGCTGGCATTCGTCGCCGTCGTTGCCGCATGAGTAGATAGGCAAATCTTAATTTCTGGTACAAGTTACAAACGTGCACTAGCTGTATAGTATATGTCTTTGGCCCAAGCGGACGCTGGCGCCAGTTAGAGGGGATTTTAAGCAGATCCCAAACTAACAATTTTCATGCCATGAGCCATTTTTTTGTTCGGACAGTAGTGAAGTAGCAACTACAAATTTTTATTAAATTTTAGAAGTGCCGTGTTTCAATTCTGGTTATGACATTACTTGAATCATATTCAATTAACACAAAATGATAATCGCCAGCTCCCAAAGCAATTGAAGTGCCCCCTGAATTTCTAAAATTAAATGATTTTGGAAAAACACTTTGTATAGAATTAATATTATTCCCAACCTCTAATTGAAATGACCCCATTTGTAGGTAATAACCTGAAGAGGTTATTACAAATCTTTCTAAAGCGTTATTGATAAATTGAAATTTAGCACCACTATTATAGTGGTAATTTGTGGCAGTTTCTTCACTCATCTCCCAATATTCAGTAGTAACATTGTCAGGCTGGCCAAATACATTTATAGTAGCTTGTTTGGAGTCCTCATCAAATATTAATTGATTATTAATTTTAACCTCTCCACTAAATGTATCTATTTCAGTGGGTTGACCCTTGCAGGAGATTACCATTAAAAAGAAAACAAAAATAGTTAAATTAAGCTTTTTCATAGTCTTAAACATTTAATTATTGAAACTTATTACAATCACTTTCTGACTCATCTACAGATCCATCATTATTAAAGGTCGTAGCCATATAATCTTCCGGATCAACTTTTGTTTCTTGTCCATTCACAACCTTTCTTGCTCGAATGTGAACATGGGGAATAACTTTTATATTACCTCTCGTTTGTGCATTTCCTGTATTACCGGACTTTCCAATTATGTCACCCGCGCTGATTGTATCACCAACTTCAACGCTTACAGTATTCAAATGATTATATCTTAAATAAATAGTATCCCCATTAATTGTCGATTTTATGCGGGCATAATTACCATAGGAATCTGGTCTGTATTCTCCGGGATCAAAAGAATTTCTTAAATCTGTTACCGTTCCTCCGTGCATAGCACTAAGGTTGCTGTTAATATCTGCTTTTATATCGGTTCCATCATGAAAAGTGTTTCCTCCATATCTTGTATATCCAAATTGTCCGCCCCATTCATTCCAGCCACCTGCTGGGGCTATTTCTGGTGATTCTACGGGATCACCAAGACACGGGTCGGGGCTATCATCTTGGTCCTGTCCCCCGCCACCACCTCCACCGCCCCCACTGCAGTAATAGGGCGGCGGGCATTCATTATCACCGGCGCATTCGGGCCCGGGAATAAGCTGCTGGTGGCAGGGTACGTCGCCACCGGGGTCCGGGTCTCCGCCGGAATTATCTTCCGCCCCTCCGCTACATTCTACTTCTATATACCCATAATAGTGCGTATCCGGTTCACTTTCAAAGTACCATGAAATAAGCTTATAACAGGTGTCCCCATTCACATTATTCATGGTCGCAGGGGAAACAGCCGTTATCTTTTCTAGTTTAGGGTTAGCCGCAGACAAGCCTGCTATTTTTGAAAGAATCCATTGCATCAGCTCGTCGACGGCTTGCCTGCTGTCGGGAATGTAGGCGGCCAGCAACTGGATGGGTGAGCCGGGATTGGTAGATGCCGATGATTCAAATAAGAAGGGTTTTATTTTTCCGTTTGCTTTATTTAGCGCTTCGGGTGAAAATTGCAGCCGGTTCGAACGGTAAATGTACCTGTTGTTGCTTGAGTCACGCAGGCTGTAAAGAGCGGTAAGACGGCTGCCCGTTTGTTTCTGCGCTTTTTTGAGCTACGGTTTAATGCGTTTCCAGTTAATGACCGGTTTATTATTGCCTTCATTTGGGGAACCCGTTAGCAAATTGTCACCTACGTCAATCCCAATTTTATAATCCTGAGCTGCCAATTGCGGCAGCGGGTGCTGGCCGGTTTCGGGTAAAAGCGGCTCATCTTCGGTCGGCTCGCTTATACGGCTATCGCACCCCCCCCCCCGAGGATGAGAAGTACAAATATAACGGTCGAGAAAAGAGCAAAAGCAGATTTAGGCGATGCCATAAAAAATGTGTTTGATGATCATTCCGTGGTCTGCTTTTATCTTAAATAAATTTATAAACTATTCCAAGTTTTAGGCTTAATTAATAAGAAAACGTCTGTTTTAAAGGCAAATAATAAAAAATAATGCCCCTGTAAAGATAGAAAAATGAAGCATATTTTCTACTTATTCTAAACCCTTGGTGTGGTACAGGGGTGAAATACTCTAAATCTCATCGATAGCAAAAGCGTTAACGCCGGGGCTGGCAATAATTAATTAATGATATTCATCAAGCGCCCGAAGCGCGGCACGTTCCGTTCTTTATCCCAGGAAAAGTAAATGAAACTGGCTTCGCCCACCACGTGGTCATACGGTACAAAACCCCAAAACCGGCTATCCTGACTGTTATCGCGGTTATCACCCATCATAAAATAATAATCTTTTTTGATGGTATAGGTATTAGTTGAACGTCCGTTGATCATAAAACCATCGGCGGTTCGCTCGGCGGCAGTACGTTCATAACGCGTAATTATATTCCGATATAAAGGCCAGTTTTCTGCAGTAAGCGTTATCTCTTGTCCCTTATAGGGAACCGTAATGGGTTTCATGCGGTGATGATTGATAAACCCCTTGCCAAATCTAAAATTGGTTCTGGCGTATTCATTAACCCGCTGGGGAAGCACGTACGGTTCAATCGAATCCACTTCCTGCCAGGTACGCATCGAATCGACCAGGGCTTGGGACATATTAATCCGGTATTTATTCGCTGATGTTTGATTAAGCAGTGCCCCACCCTGTGCTTTTACCTTAGCAGCACTGAGACGCAGCCGATCTTTAACCGAAACCTCATATTTCTGTTGCAGCCCAGGGATATCAGCTGCCATTTCTCCGTTTACGAACAGTTGTTTCTCACGAATAGCCAAGGTATCACCCGGCAACCCTACCGCCCGTTTTACGTAGTTTGTTTTGGCAGCAATGGGGGCAATATCAATGGGATAATTGAACACCACAACGTCATTGCGTTCAATTTCGGTGAGGCCCGGCAGGCGCGTCCACGGAAGCGTTACGCCCTGCAGGTTCATATTGGTGAACGGAACGCCCAGCACCATGGGAGTCCGCGCGCCGTAATTAATTTTAGAAACGACCAAAAAATCCCCGGTTAGCAGCGATTTCTCCATCGATGGTGTGGGGATGCGATAAGCCTCAAAAAAAAAGGTGCGTATTATTAGTGCCGCAATAGCTGCAAAAAGCAGCGCATCAGCCCATTCACGAATCCAACCTTTTGCCTGATTGTCTTCATTTTTTCGGCGTTTTTTGCGTTCTTCGCGCCGTGCCTTTGCATTATCTTTTGCCAATGTAGTGTCTCCTTAGGGGTTAATAATCGTAGCTCATATTGGGGGGTGAATCTATTTCCTTGGTGAAATACCGTCCGTCTTCGTATCGCACATCATACCATTTTTCGCGGTCAGCCGAATAGTAGTAATCTTGAAATTCAGCCGGCTCGGCTTCCAGCAGTTTCTGCGAAAAGCTACGCATTATTTGCGGCATCAAGTCGATATATTGGCTGGCTCCGCTGTACACCAGCTCCCGGCCAAAGGGGCCTTTGCTGTCGAGCACAAGCAGTGGAATTTTACCGTCCACAACAAACCAGTATTCAAACTGAATGGCCATGCCGGGCCGAAAATCGGGACGATCAATTAAATCGTCTACCGTTTGGGTAGGAGCACCAAAAACCGCCTGCAGCCGAGCGCGCAGTTTGTGAGTAGAAATGGTATCGAGCCGGGAGTCGTTGTAAAGCCCCTGTCCGGTTTGATTCATTTGGTTTATATAGTTGCGTTCAAAAGCGGCACGCTCGGCATTGGTAACTTTTTCAAATTCAGGCTCTTCGAACTGGGCCTGCACCGACAGGCTGCTGAGCGTTAGAATAAGCGTACATACTGTAAGCAGGAACCGATTTTTCATATTAAACAATTTTTCCGGATATATACTTTATAACTCTATTTAAGTGCATTTAGTCTGTTAGAAAGTTACTTCCTTTTATAAGAGGACTTTGAAAACTAAATAGTTGTGTCATTCCGTTTATGTGCTTAAAACAAAGATCCTGAAATAAATTCAGGATGACAAGAGGGGGTTTTGTGCCCCAGGTATACCTTCGGTGCAAAGCCCTCTAATCATCATCCATAGAAAGTACTGCAAGAAACGCTTCCTGCGGGACATCAACCGTACCCACCTGTTTCATACGTTTTTTGCCTTCTTTCTGTTTCTCCAGCAGTTTCCGTTTTCGGCTTACATCCCCGCCGTAGCATTTAGCCGTCACATCTTTACGCATGGCCCGCACCGTTTCGCGTGCAATAACATCAGAACCAATGGCCGCCTGAACCGGCACTTTAAACTGATGTTGGGGAATAAGCTCTTTAAGTTTTTTGCATAATTTTCGTCCCAGTTCATACGCATTATCACGGTGAGTGATACTTGAAAGCGCATCCACCGGCTCTTCATTAAGCAAAATATCCAGACGTACCAAATCGCCTTTCCGGTATTCCAGAAAATCATAGTCCAGCGAGGCGTACCCGCGGGTGCCGCTCTTAAGCCGATCATAGAAATCAAATACCACCTCGGCCATCGGCAGCTCGTAGGTTATTTCAACCCGTTGGCCTTGCATGTGCAGCTGGTTTACATAAATGCCGCGCCGCCTTTCGCAAAGCTCCATCACCGGGCCAATATACTCCGACGGGGTGATGATGCTCGCTTTTATGTAGGGCTCAAATACCCCATCAACCTTTGAGGGATCAGGCATCGAGCTGGGGTTGTCAACAGTCACTTTTTCCTGTTCGCCGCGCTCGGTTTTTTGCACCTCAAATTCAACGTTAGGCACCGTGGTGATAATATCGATATTGAACTCCCGATCCAGCCGTTCCTGCACAATTTCCATATGCAATAATCCCAAAAAGCCTGCCCGAAATCCAAAGCCCAACGCCTTCGAAGATTCTGGTTCATAAGTGAGCGAAGCATCGTTGAGCTGTAGCTTTTCAAGTGCCGACCGCAGGTTTTCAAAATCTTCTGAATTGGTGGGATAAATTCCGCTGAATACCATTGGTTTCGGTTCTTGGTAGCCGGGAATGGCTTCTTCTGCGGGGTTTTTCGAGGTGGTAAGCGTATCACCCACGCGGGCATCATCCAGCGATTTTACGCTGCCGATAACGTATCCCACTTCGCCGGCTTCCAGCACATCAGTCTGCTCTTTTTTCAATTTCAAGTACCCAATCTCTTCGGCATCATACTCTTTATGGGTAGCCATAAAACGGATACCTTCACCTTTGTGCAGCGTGCCTTCCATCACCCGAACATACACAATAGAGCCGCGGTAGGTATTAAAAATAGAATCAAAAATAAGGGCCCGCAGCGGTTTGTCTTTTTCCCGGCCGGGCCCCGGAATACGCTCTACAATAGCCTCCAACAGTTCGTCAATCCCTTCGCCCGTTTTGCCGGAAACCTGTAAAATCTCGTCATGATCGCAGCCAATCAAGTCCACAATCTGCTGCCCTACGCCTTCCAGATCCGCGCCGGGCAAGTCAATTTTGTTAAGCACCGGCACAATTTCCAGATCTTGATCAATGGCCTGGTAAAGCGTTGAAATCGTTTGTGCTTCCACGCCCTGAGCGGCATCAACCACCAGCAAGGCTCCTTCGCAAGCTTTGAGCGCACGCGAAACTTCGTAGGCAAAATCAACGTGACCGGGCGTGTCAATCAGATTAAAATTCACTATTTCACCCGAAGGGCGCTCATAATCCATTTTTATGGCATGGCTTTTTATGGTAATGCCACGTTCGCGTTCAAGGTCCATGTCATCCAAAATCTGCTCCTGCATTTCGCGCTCGGTGATGGTTCCGGTACGTTCTAAAAGTCGATCCGCCAACGTGGATTTGCCGTGATCAATGTGAGCAATAATCGAAAAATTGCGGATTTCCGCCATAAGTCAGAAGTGTGTTGCCATACGCTTTACAAGCGTACAAAAATGAACGCCCAAGATACAAAAAAGGTGATGGGTTTGCAGATAATGTTCTGGTGTTTTGATCCGCAAAAACGGATAATAAGCAGATCTGTAAAGTCGTAAATATATTACCTATTCGGACTTTGGGCTTAGCAACTCGATATGGAAACGAAACTCTTCACCCTCTATGGCCATGGTTTCATACATTTCGTGGATAAGATCAAAAACTGTTTCGGTTTCACCCCGAACACTGGTGGAAAGATAGTTGACATCCACATCTACATCATGCTGGGCAACCAATTCAAGTAGATAATCAATACTTTCGCGCGGGTCGGTTGAACGAAGAGGTATGTAGGTAAACTGTGCAGTTGTAATCATCAAAAAAAATAGCTAAAAAATTAATATTGACAAGCCCTAAGAATAGGCTTTTAACCGTAATAGATCAATTAAAAAATGGCGGTTAAAGGACGTTGATAAATGACGGGAACTTTTGAAGCATGAAGCGGTACTAACCACACAAATGATATCGTTAAATGCTTGATAACAGACAACCAATTTTACCTAAACAGAATATTATGTACAGATCATTACAAACTTTAGGTGCCGCAGTTCTGGCTTTACTCGTACTTTTTACCGGCTGCGATGTTAACGATGAAGCTACAAACAACAAAGCCCAAATAACGGTATTGCTTACGGATGCTCCCGGCGATTTTGAATCGGTGTTTATTGATATCCAAGAAGTTCAGATTAATGCTAACGCCCCGGGTGAAGATGACAACTCGGATAATGAAGACGGAGAAGAAAACGACGAGGGATGGATTACACTGAATGATGATCCGGTTCGGGCAGACCTTTTGGAACTCCGTAACGGTGATACCATTCAGCTGGGTGGCAACGCACTGGACGCGGGAAACTATAATCAGATCCGTCTTATTCTGGGCAATGACAATGAGATCATCAAAGACGGCCAAAGTTTTCCGCTTCAAACGCCCAGCGCTCAGCAATCCGGATTAAAACTCAATATTGACGCCAATATAGAGGCTGGAGAAACGTACAATCTGTTGGTTGATTTCGATGCCGGCCGCTCTATTGTGGAAACCGGCAACGCCATGTTTATTTTGAAACCGGTTCTTCGGGCCGTAATGCTTGAAGAAACGGGCACCATAGCAGGCACCGTGCAACCCGCTGATTTTCAAACATCCGTACTGGCCATGGCCAATGATGAAACGGTTGCTTCTACCACAACCGGCCCAAATGGCGGCTTTTCTATCATCGGCCTCACGCAGGGAACGTATGATGTTACATTCAACCCAAACAGCGATGCCTTTACCGATACAACCATAACAAATGTGGAGATAGAAATTGATGAAGATGTCGATTTGGGAACCATCACCCTTAATGAACAGTAAGATAAATCATATTTAAAGTTTAAAAGCGGGGCTCATTCGGGTCTCGTTTTTTTTTATTTTTTAGCACTAAATTAGTGATTCCCCATTTTGGGAATGATCTTTTCCCAGAAATACTTATATTCTTCTCATGATAAAAAGCTATTTACATATTGCTCACCTCCATCACGGTGACTCCCGTCACCTGCAATAGCTATATAATACCGCCAACCGCGGCCCGGTCTCTTTTACTCATTCTCAATGAAAATCTAATTTTTACTCATGGAACGTACTGCTGACAGCGGAACATCACTCCGCATTGCTATACAAAAAGACGGACGATTAACAGACAAAACCATTCAACTGCTCGAGGGCATTGGACTCCGCTTTGATAACTACAAACGCAGCCTAATGCTGCAATGCCGCAATTTTGATGTAGAACTACTGCTTATTCGCGATGATGACATCCCCGAATATGTGCAAGACGGCGTTTGCGATCTGGGATTTGTAGGCGGCAACGTGACCGCCGAAACCGAGGCTGATGTAACCGTACTGCACGGGCTTGATTTTGGGGTGTGCCGGTTGTCGCTGGCCGTGCCCAAAGGCGGAGCTATTCAAACGATACAGGATTTTCAGGATAAAACTATTGCCACCAGCTACCCGAACCTAACCCGGTCGTTTTTAGAAAAGCACGGCGTGGAATCAAAAATTGTAACCATTTCCGGTGCCGTAGAAATTGCTCCGCGCCTGGAGGTGGCTGATGCTATTTGCGATCTTGTATCTACCGGCAACACGCTGAAAGCCAACGGACTGGAGGAACTGGAGGTAATCTTTGAATCCGAAACGGAGCTCATTCAAACCAACAAAAAATTATCGCCGGGCAAACAAAAGCTTATTGACAAATTCATGCAGCGCATTGACGGACATCAGCAGGCCGAGCGCAGCCGCTATATTATGATGAATGCTCCGCAAAAAGCGGTTCCACAAATAAAAGAGATCATCCCTTCGCTTAACAGTCCTACTGTTATGCCCCTGGCCAACGAAGAAATGGCGGCGATACATACCGTAATTCCCATTGAGCAATTTTGGGAAGTCATGGAAAAATTAAAAGCAGCAGGCGCCACCGGAATTGTAATTTTACCCATTGAAAGCATGATATTATAGTCATGAGTTTTGAGTAGTAAGTCTTGAGCTAATTTGCTCAAAGACTCACGACTCACGACCCAAAATTTATTTTATGAAAACTATAAGATTAACACCCCACCCTCCGACTACAGTCGGAATACTCCCCTCGAGGGGAGACTTTTAGAGTCCCCCTTTTGCCAAAGGCACTCCTATGGAAGGGGGTGCCTCAGCTTGCTGAGGTGGGGGATGTAATTCAATTTATGTCTATGAAAAAGTATAAATATTTGAATCTTTCGAATGATGAGATCACCCGATTATACCGCCGGCCTAAAATGGATTTTAAATCCGTCTTTGCGGAAGTTGAACCAATCATTAATGACGTTCAACATCGGGGTGATGCAGCCGTACTTGATTTCACCGAAAAATTTGACCGCGTACGGCCCGATAACGTTTGCATTGATCCCCAGGCTGTGGACGTAACGATTGATTCTGACATTCAACAAGCCATTGATACGGCCTTTTCAAACATCGAGAAATTTCACAAAGCGCAGCGTCCGGCTCCGCTTCAGGTTGAAACCATGCCCGGCGTTAAATGCCGGCGCATTGTTCGTCCCATTGAAAAAGTGGGGCTCTATATACCAGGCGGTACCGCCATGCTCCCATCAACCTTGATGATGCTTGGTATTCCGGCAGCACTGGCGGGTTGTAACGAAATTATTGTAGCCACTCCGCCCAATAAAAAGGGAACTATTGCACCCGAACTCATTTACATTGCACAACAAATTGGTGCAAAAAAAATCTGCAAAGCCGGGGGAGCGCAGGCGATAGCGGCCATGGCCTGGGGAACCGAGACCGTCCCTAAAGTGGATAAAGTTTTGGGTCCCGGCAATCAATATGTGACGGCGGCGAAGATGATGCTGCAGAACAGTGAGGCCCAAATTGCCATCGACATGCCCGCCGGGCCATCTGAAGTGCTGGTTATTGCTGATGAGACTGCCAACCCGGCTTTTGTAGCTGCCGACTTGCTTTCTCAGGCCGAACACGGCGCGGACAGCCAGGTGGTTTTAGTGGCCACTCCTGATTTCAGTTGGGACAATTGCATGCAAGAAATTGATCAACAATTAGAAGATTTACCGCGTCAGGATGTAGCACAACAGGCTATTGAAAACAGTTTTGGGCTGGAAGTGGAATCCCTGGAACTGGCCTTCGACTTTTCTAATAATTATGCGCCGGAGCATCTTATTGTTCAATGCCGGAAAGCGGAGCAATGGCAAGAAAAAATCGTCAACGCGGGATCTGTTTTCCTTGGGCCGTGGTCGCCCGAAAGCGTGGGCGATTATGCCTCGGGCACGAATCATACCCTGCCCACCTACGGTTATGCCCGCATGTACAGCGGCGTTTCGGTTCACTCATTCTTGAAGTTTATTACTGTGCAGCAGCTTTCAGAAAGCGGACTTAAAAAACTGGGCCCTACCGTAGAAAAACTGGCCGCGTTAGAAAAGCTTGACGGTCATAAAAAAGCAGTTTCTATACGATTGGAAAAAATGAAGAATGAAGAATGAAGTTTAAAAATACAGATCCACTAAGACCCCGGCCTAAGAAGTATGGGGACGACGAATATGAGAAGTAAGGTTGAGGATAAAAAAGAATTTGCGTAAATCCCGTTTACAACTATATCGAAAGTCCCCCTCAACAAAGGGGGAATGAAAGGGGTTGTATTTTTATGAACAACCCCGAGGCAAGCCATCGGGGTATCAACAATAGGAAGAAGGTATGCAAAACTTGGTTTCTATTTATTATTACCCACCCCTGCACCCCTCCAGAGGGGATTTTCCCAAAGGGATGCCTTCGGCGTAGGAAATTTTTGCATACCTTCTTTTATACACTTTTCCGACCCATAGGATCGGGGAATTGAACCACTAAACTATTAAATCTAAACCGTATTTGATACAACCCTCCCCGACTACGTCGGTACTCCCTTTATTAAGGGAGAATTTAACGAGTCAAGTTTGTGATTATGAATGAAATACTAAACATAGAAAATCTGGTTCGATCCAACATCAAAAAGCTGGAACCATATCACAGCGCACGCGAAGACTTTGGCAAAGGTTTGCTGCTTGATGCCAACGAAAACAGCCAGGGATCACCCCTTAAAAATACAGACGCTCTGCACCGATATCCCGATCCCGTGCAAACCAAATTGCGCCGCAATATTGCCGATTTCCGCGATGTGAAATCAGCAAATGTATTCGTGGGCAACGGCAGTGATGAGGCCATCGACTTGCTGTACCGCATATTTTGTGACCCGGGCCACGATTCGGTCATCACCACCCCGCCCACCTACGGCATGTATGGCGTTTCGGCTGATATTCATGATACGAAGATGCAGAAAGTACCGCTGAATAAAAATTTCCAGCCGCGGGTTGATGAAATTTTGACAAAGGCTGATTCATCCACAAAGCTGCTGTTTCTGTGCTCCCCAAATAACCCCACGGGCAATCTGATGAATCCCACAAAAGTGGATCAATTAATCAAGCAATTTCCCGGTATTGTGGTGATTGATGAAGCGTATATCGATTTCAGCGAGCAGGAAAGTTACGCCTCAAAAATAGTGGATTATGCAAATTTGGTGATCCTGCAAACCATGTCCAAATCATTCGGGCTGGCCGGTATTCGGCTGGGTATTGCCTTCGCTTCGGAACCCATTATTCGCTACATGATGAAGGTAAAAGCGCCCTACAACATCAATAAATTGACGGCTCAAGTGGCTGTCAACGCTTTTGATGAAATAGATACCATCAACCAGCACATTGCAACGATTAAGGAAGAGCAAATCTTTTTACGTAACCAACTTGCAGACCTGCCTGCGGTACGCCATATTTACGAAAGTGAAGCCAATTTCTTGCTGGTTAAAATGGATCGGGCAAAATCTATTTACAACCGGCTGGCTAAACAGGATATTATTGTGCGCTACCGGGGCCATGAACCCGGCTGTGATAACTGCCTGCGCATTACGGTGGGAACCCGGGAAGAAAACCAACAACTTATTCAATCACTAAAATCATTGGCATTATGAAAATTTGGATTACCTCCTCTGCCCTGGCCGGCTCATCGGACGGTATGCTCTGGAGCGGAGCCCTTTTTGGACTTACATATCTGCAGCAATTTGATCATCAGTGCGGTTTTGCGGGTGAAGAATTATCTGACCAGCTGCAAAAACTGCTGCAAAATGAACAAATCAACGCCGCCTCATTTAGGCCAAGTGAAGCTGATCTAACCATAGGCGCAAAGGATGATACACTTATTTGGGGTGATGAAACCGATGACCGCAAGACATTTAACGATTGGATAGCGCTAAGCCGGGCCCTTTGTTTTCCGCAGCGGACAGTAATCCATCAGCGAAAAACAGCCGAAACCAATATCAATATTGAGCTGAATTTGGACGGTTCAGGCCAAAATGATATTCAAACCGGACTCTCATTCTTTGATCACATGCTTGAACAAATTGCCAAACACGGCTTGATGGATGTATCGCTACGCTGCGACGGCGACCTGGCCGTGGACGAACATCACACTATTGAAGATGTAGCCATTGCGCTGGGAGAAGCCATCACTAAAGCGCTGAGTAACAAAACCGGCATCACCCGCTATGGCTTTGCCCTCCCCATGGATGAAAGCGCATGCACGGTGTTGCTCGATCTCTCCGGCCGCCCGTTTCTTGCATTTGATGGAAATTTTAGCCGAGATATGGTGGGCGATTTCCCCACCGAGATGGTGGAACATTTCTTTTATTCGCTGGCCATGAGCCTAAAAGCTACACTGCATATTTCTGTTGATGGGAAAAATGATCATCATAAAATTGAGGCCTGTTTTAAAAGTTTTGCACACTGCCTGCGCGGCGCCCTAAGCCGCAACGAACGCAACCTGAATATTTTACCGAGCACCAAGAACTTGTTGTGAAGAAAAACTTGAATATAAACGCTCCCCTTGAGGGGAGCGCCGCTAAGCCCTCCTCAAGGAGGGATTCAACTAATTTGATTTTAACTGTAAAAAATGATTGCCATAATTAAATACGATGCGGGCAACTTAGCGTCGGTCTCCAACGCACTTGACCGGCTGGATGCGGAATATATCATCACCCAAAATACCGATAAACTTAATGCTGCGGAGGCCATCATTTTCCCCGGGGTGGGCCACGCCCTGCCGGCCATGCAATCGCTGCAAAAAAGCGGACTGGATGATTGGATTAAACAAACCAACAAACCGCTGCTGGGCATTTGCGTAGGGATGCAATTATTGTTTGAATCGTCCGAAGAAGGCGGCGGAACCGAGTGCCTTGGCTTGTTGCCGGGGCGACTCAAAAAATTTGATTCTTCTACCGAAAAAGTACCACACATGGGATGGAACACATGCCATGATCTAAAAGAAAATTCCCTGCTTAATGATTTAGATGAAAACGATTATTTTTACTTCGTGCATAGTTACTACGCGCCGGTCAGCCGCTGGACTATTGCCAGCTGCCGTTATGTAAATGATTTTTCCGCCGTAGTGGCCCGCGATAATGTGATGGGCACCCAGTTTCATCCCGAAAAATCGGGCGATGCCGGCCACCAAATACTGTATAATTTTCTATCAACTGTCAAATGAACAACCCCGAGGCAAGCCATCGGGGTATCAACAAAAGGAAGAAGGTATGCAAAAATTGGTTTCTTTTTATTACTACCCACCCCTAAACCCCAGAGGGGATTTTCCCAAAGGGATGCCTTCGGCACAGGAAATTTTTGCATACCTTCTTTTGTTAACTTTTTACGACCCAAAGGATCGGGGAATTGAACCACTAAACTATTAAACGTATGAACCGCTGAGTTTTACCGAGAAGAATAAAATTATTTTTTAAATACTCTGGCACCTCTCATTCCTCTGCGGTCACATATTTAAAAGCTAAACATTTAGTTTCTATGAAAGTCATTCCCGCCATTGATTTGCTTGACGGCAAGGTCGTCCGCCTCCAAAAGGGATCTTACCAAAAGGTGACCGTCTATAATGATGATCCGCTGGATGAGGCTCAAAAATTTGCCGAAGCAGGCTTTGAACATATTCACATCGTTGATTTGAACGGCGCGCGAGACGGTCAATTCACGAATTTAGATCACATTCAAAACATTAAAGATAAAACCGGTATTTCCATTCAGACCGGCGGCGGCATTCGCAGCTATGCCGATGCCAAGAAGCTGCTGGATACCGGACTCAATCAGCTGGTATGCAGCTCCATGGCGGTAAAAAACACCGGCAAATGGGTAAAACTGTTGAAAGAGTTCCCGAATAAAATGATTTTGGGTATGGATTTGAAAGACGGCAAAATTGCCTACAACGGCTGGCTGGAAACAACCAATGAATCCATCGATTCATTTCTGCGGCCCATGCTTG
>Ga0306907_1000456_pt1 | contig 17800 bp, 10 predicted proteins | sample AntRauTorcE11898_FD_190415 | JGI IMG/M metagenome (GOLD analysis project Ga0306907, IMG submission 190415) | Saline lake microbial communities from Rauer Islands, Antarctica - Metagenome Torckler E11 #898 (v2) (version 2) | ecosystem: Environmental > Aquatic > Non-marine Saline and Alkaline >... | reverse complement strand
TTTTGGTCAGTTTTGAAGTGTTCAACAAACTCTAAGAGGTCTTGTCCTTCAAATAATTTCATATGTACATCGATTTTACTGGGATTAAAGGTAATGAAAAATATGCATTTATCTACTGACCTCTAAAGACAATTAGAATTTTTTTCATGTTTAATCTATTTTATTTTATAACAAAAAATATAATTATAGAAATCTACATCTTTTAAGTTTTTTGCTGCCATCGGGGGATGTAAAGAGACGTCCGTGGCAGCATGCTTAGTCGAAATTATTCTTCCCTAAATAAAAAATATCTTTGCTCTGTATATAATATTTTGAAAATCTAAAAGATTCTTTTATCAAATAGATGTGCTTGATATAATATATTCTTAAAAAAGGGATCGGGAAAAAGAAGGGGTGGGGTGGGGGCATTTGAACCCAATTATTAATAGCAAAATTTTTTATAAAAGAGTACATAGCCGTTATTAAATATGGTTTTTATGGGTAATTATAAAATAAACGATACTACAGTTGTGTTTCAAAAATATGAAAATTATTTATAATATACCTTATGATTTTGAAATTTTATTGCATTCATTATTTAATTTATGTGGGGCACCTCCTCTTCTTTCGTAAAAGGTGCAAATCATTTTGTGTATTACCTTCCACATCTATTGTATTCAAGAATGTTCATCTGTTATAAGAATGTTTTACAAAGGTAATAACTACTCTTATCCCAACAGATAAAATAAAAAAGCCGGACTAAAAGCCCGGCTTTTCATTAGTAGAGCATATCCTTCTGGTTGTAATCTATCTTAAAGGTAATCCCTTTTACTACTTCATCGTATTTCTCTAACAGTTGTTCTTTGTTCTTCCCGCCAAGGAATATATTTGCCAGCTCATAGCTGTAACTGTCCTGCCCAAACATATCATCAAGGTCGGTTTCAGGCTTAACATTGATTTTTATGGCCAGGTCTTCATATTTCTCTTTCAAGGTTTTAATTTCCTTGTCGGATGGCGTTTCTCTTACCTTACCATTCTCGAAAGTGCGCAGCATAAAGTGTGCAGCAATACGGAAATCACCGTCGTAATCGAGTGCTTTAGGCCTTTTTCCAAGTGCCAGACTCAACATGATATGATGGTGCGAGATGCCATGAATTTTTTCAAAAATATCAGTGTGAGCCTGAGAAATTCGTGGGTTGATTTCAAGAAGATACACTTGGTTTGCCGTACTATTGTAGAAAAATTCAATGTTGAACGGTGAATTCCACAACCCTATTTGGGTAATCGCACGACGCGTCAAATCCGCCATGCGGAATTGGATTTCCTGTGGCAGTGAGGATGGGTATTCGTAGCGAGAGAAAGAGGAACGGTCTTCCTCCCTCACAGAATCGACAATCCCATACACCACTACCTCATCGTCGTAGGCATAGCCCTCTATTGTGCACTGGTGACCATTGATAGGTGTTTCTGCAATCATTGTTTCATGCATTTGCGAATACTCCTGCGGCATACCGTACTCCTTAAAAATATGATTAAACGGCTCCGACATAAAATTCACATGCGCACGCACCTCTTCCATATATCCAGAAAACTGTACCGGCCCGTTGATTTTAAATGCCAGGTAGGAGCGGTATGATTTGATAGGCTTTATCCAGTATGGAGTAATAAAATCAATAATATCAAAGGCATTATCGTCAAAAGGGTCGAAAGCCTTAAACTGCGGGATACTCTTGGGGATAACTTTCTGCTGCTCCATGCGGCTCCAGTATTTGTGTTCGCATTTCAACACACTCTCCAGGGATGGACCCGGCAGGTTATACTTCTCCGCAATAATGGGCACTAACACCGTTCCTGGAAAATCATAGTAAGAAACTATGGCGTCGATGCGGCCTTTTTTTTTGATTCGTTCCTCTGCTTTTTCGAGCAGTTCAGGAATAGCGATATTCTCAACACCTCTTATTTCGGAAATCTCCAATGCCGCGTGAAAGTCGCAATGCGCTGCCTCGGGCAGCTTGTTTAACTTATCGAGGTTAAACTGATCCAGTCCAACAACGAACACTTGTTTTTTATCTGTCATTTTGTTTTAATCATTAAAGGTTATAATAAATCTCTTTTAATCCGTTCATCAAATGTTTTGCTATATACCCTTACATCGCCCTCATAGGCGTCGAGGGTGGCGCGGATGATAAAGTGTGTTCGGGAGGAAGTAAGCACCGTGCGGGTAATAGCCTGCGCCATCCAGCTATCCCTCCTGAAGGTCCGCACACTTTTCACCTCACCGCGCAGGGTATCGTAATTATTTCCCATATAGGAATATCTTTCAGACACATCCCTTCCTATCTCCCAGTTAATATCCTCCAGCCGGTATTGCCTGTCATTATTCACCACATTAAGCGACACCTCGTTATTGGCAAGGTTATGCTCCACCTTCCATTCCCTCAGGGCGGGCTGCAGAAGCGTCACCGGATAAGCGGGCACCGCTCCGGGTTTTCCCAGGTCTCTCAGTGTCTCTTCCTGCTGTATTTTTCTGCGGGGTAAGACCACGTTGGTGGAACCGATAAAAATAGTTATGCGGGCCGGCTCCGGCGATGGCCATGCCAGGGGCCAGTAACTGGTGGAGATGGCAACCCTGATCTGGTTCCCTGCCGGGAAGCGCTGTGCAATATAGTTCATAGGGATAGTGATGTAATAGCGCTTGCCGGGCTCTAATGGCTCCGGCTCTTCATCGCTGTGGCGGTGGGTGAGATTCAGAAGACCATACGACACTCGCGTGGCGCGTCCGTCAGGCCCCACATCGGAGAGGCGCACTGCTACGGTAGCTACCTCTTTGTCCGAGGTAAGATCCAGCGCTATCGCAGGACGCCCCAATATCTCATAATCCTCCTGTAGCGGTTCACTGTCAAACACCAGGGCTCCTCCATCCTCCTCACGCTGGTCGCTGGGCAAATCGGTAGACTCGGAATAGGAGCACCATTTCCCGGCAAACAATCCCACATTCAGGGGGCTCTGGATAGATAAGGCTTCCTGCCTGTCACAATCCTGCGGTTCCATAGCTATCTTCCCGGCAAACAAAGGATATTTTTCCGCTTTAATATGACTGTTCAGCGGAGGCCACTCTTTCTCGGCTACCCAGTGGCCGGGTCTTTTTGCTGAAAGGGGAGAGATGGTATCCTGCATCCATACGCGCAACACCGGATCCTCCTTCACGCCATTATCTATCCTCTTAAGCCATTGATCCCACCACCGTATCGATTCGTTGAGGAAATCTATCTCTGGCCCGGGGCCTCCCATATGAGGATATTTATGGCCCCAGGCTCCTATCAAACCCTTGCGTGGTGCCTGGAGGTTTTCCATTAACCGGAATACCGTATTAGAGTAGCCGTCGGCCCAGCCACTTACCGCGAAGACAGGACACTTTATGGCAGCATAGTTTTCACATACCGAAGCATGTTTCCAGTAATCATCACGGCGCTGGTGATCCAGCCATTTCTTAAGCCACAACCCACTACCTTCCAGGCGCTCCAGCCACATCTCCCTCCACTTTTCTCCAACCACAGCAGGGTCAGGAGGGCAGCTATTGAAAGCGAACATCGTAGAGGCCCACGACAGGTTGTCAGTAAGCAGCGTACCACCCATATAATGCACATCGTCGGCATACCGGTCATCCGAAGAGGCCACAGAGATAACAGCTTTGAGCTCAGGAGGCTGTAATTCGGCTAGCTGCAAGCCGTTAAATCCACCCCACGAAATCCCAATCATGCCAATATTTCCATCACACCAAGGCTGCGAAGCTATCCACTTGAGCACTTCCAGCCCGTCATCCAGTTCCTGCTGCAGATATTCATCACGCAAAATACCTTCAGAGTCTCCACTGCCCCGCAGGTCGACCCGTATTCCGGCATATCCGTTTTGAGCAAAATATCCATGAATCTCATGATCGCGTATCGCCTTAAAGTCACGCTTCCGGTAAGGGATATATTCAAAAACTGCGGGAACGGGATTATTTTCCGCATCCGCAGGCATCCAGATTTTCGCTGCCAGCTTTGTGCCGTCAGACATAGGTATCCAAATATTTTCTATGATCCTGATGTTATTCATATTTTTTACTGATTTGATTAATAACTGAAGCTTCGTATTTCTTTTATAATCTTTGAGTTCAGTTTAACAAGTTCGTAGGTTTGTATGTTTATAAGTTATGAATTTGAAAATCAAGAATTTAATTAAAAAATGCTTTTCCCATACAATACTAATAATCATTATATTATGTCATTTAATAAAAAAATTGACTCTTTTTAGACCCGCCTCATCTTGAATATTAGTATTTTATTAAATAATTGTTTTATAAATCGTTCTATATCAAATTCTAATATTCTACAATTTTGCTGTACGACTATCTTAGTGAAACGTTGTGCCCTCGTGTCTTGGTGGCCTTCCGGAAGGTCTGCCACGAAGGCTCGAAGACACAAAGTTATACCCAAATTGAGCGATTCTCGCTCACGATAAAGAAATTGTAAGCATTTCACCTTCCCGCAATTCTGCGGGACAGGCTACTCATTCGGTGAAATACAACAATTTCTAAATCGGGGGTTAAACCTAAGTAAAGCGCTTTTTCACTTTCCCGGAAAATAAGTCGGGACAGGCTGTTCAAACCGCTCAACTTAGGTTATACTATTATTTGATGTTAACTTATTGAAATTCATGATTTCAAGCTTCCGATTATTTAGTGCGAAACTTAAGTTAATAATTAACGGTCTGCTTATTGAATTTCCCTGAACAAAATGTTGTGAAACTTGTCGCTATTGTTGTTACTAATTACACCATATACTCCTTATATGAAGCATATTATACCATATTTTTCTGTTTACATTAATGGCTCAAAGATATTTTTTTTCCGGATATAAAACCCTGTTTAAAAAAAATAAACATAAAAATCGAACTATGTCTTACTGTCTGATTATTAATATAATTGAAGACAGTCATTCTTTGTTCTCTTATACCGATTATCATTTCAATGTTTCGCCGAAGCTCACTTCGAAATACAATTGGTATTATTCATCCTGCAGGCCAATATTTTTTGCGTAAACCTACTCGCAATGGGGCAAACAAAAAAGGCCGCCTCACATTATGAAGCGGCCTCTATGTCTTTTAAAGTTTCAAAACTTACTGCAGGGTAAACCGTATAGGCATATTAAACTGCACCCTTACCGGCTTTCCTCGCTGCATTCCGGCCTCCCATCTGGGCATTTCTTTAACCACCCTGATGGCTTCTTTGTCGCAACCACCACCAATACCGCGGAGCACCCTGACGTCAGTTATACTGCCGTCTTTCTCTACCACGAAGGTAACATAAACTGTTCCCTGTATTCCGCTCTCGCGTGCCAGCTGCGGATAATCGATGTTGTTAGAGAGATACCGCATCCTTGCCTGTTCTCCCCCGGGAAAAGAGGGTTGTTCTTCCACTACCATAAAAACCTTTTCTTCTTCCACATCTTCTTCTTCCTGCAACATGGGCGTATACTCTTCTACCTCTGTATCGTCATCGGCTTCCACATCAATAATAATGTCATCTTCCACATCCGCCTCGTTTTCCACGATATTCAGTTCTGTGGTGGTTTGCGGTGGCTCCGGTGGCGGCTCTGGTTCTTCCTGCTTGGTAATAGGAATGATCTCCTCGGGAATCTCTGACTGAGCCCGCTGCTCCAGATTCACTTCTCTTTTCTCGTAACTCTTCCATTCAAACGCGGCAAGCGTAATGGCTAAACTAATTATAAGGCCAATCTGTAAAAAGAGGGTCCTCTTGTTTTCCAAATCCGCCTTAAGTGATTTCTTCCGTTCCATAACCTTATCTGTTAAGATGTTAAACTTTCTTTAGCCTGTTTGCGGGCTAAATTATTAATAATTTTTCGTTTCACCGGGATTTGTCTTGTTTTTTTTCTGCATAAAGTCAAATAAGAACATCCCAGAAAAGCATCCAAGCGCATCAGCCCCAAAGTCATACAAGTTGCCTTGGCGCCCGGTAAACACATACTCTTGTAAAAGTTCGGTTACACCGCCTATAGCTATTGCGACCAAGAGCACAGCTACATATAGTACACGCTGATAGTTGGTTTCATATTGTGTTATAAAACTGCGTAACGCTAAGAACACCAATACAAAAAACAGCAAAAAGTGTGCCGCCTTATCATACTCTATCCAATCTTCCAGTCGCCTCACCCTGGGCACGTAATCGCCAGGCATCCCTGTCAAGATAAAAATTCCGGCCAGCCATGCTATCCAGGGCCAGTGTTGCTTAAAAAAAGGTTGTAATGACATGCAATATCCCGACACAGAAACAGCAGTGGCTGTTAAGAACCACTGTTTTTGTGTTCCATAATTGAAGTTTTTAGCCTTCTACCTGCTTTTTATATGCTTCAGCATCGAGCAGGTTCTCAAACTCAGCCTTGTCTTTAACTTTTATCTTCACCACCCATCCGTCTCCATAAGGATCTTTATTTACAAGTTCCGGCTGGTCCTCGAGTTCTTCATTAAACTCCTCCACTTTTCCGGTGACAGGCATATAAAGATCAGAAACAGTTTTGACAGCTTCGATAGTGCCAAATGTATCTCCTTTTTCCAGCTCTTCGCCTTCTGTTTCCACTTCAATAAAAACGATGTCGCCAAGCTCCTTTTGAGCATAATCTGTAATACCAACGAAAGCCGTTTCGCCTTCCAGGCGAAGCCATTCATGGTCATTGGTATACTTTAAGTTGTCACGAATGTCCATAATTAAATTTTTTCCAGGTAATAGTTCTTTTCAAAAATACGAAATTAACAATCATGGCAAAAATAATAATGTTTTTTAACATGATTAGAATTATCGTCATGCATAAAAGCGCTCCGGCACACTTTTTTACCCAAATTGTGCAATTCTCGCTCACGATAAAGAAATTGTAAGCATTTCACCTTCCCGCAATTCTGCGGGACAGGCTACCCATTCGGTGAAATACAACAATTTCTAAATCGGGGTTAAACCTAAGTAAAGCGCTTTTTCACTTTCCCGGAAAATAAGTCGGGACAGGCTGTTCAAACCGCTCAACTTAGGTTTTATTAATGTTATTGCAGTGTGAAGGTCATACTGATTCCGCCCTCTGTATTAGCTGTAGGGAATTGCGTGGAGATGTAGGGATTGTTTACGTTTTTATTGAAATAGAACCGCAGGTTTAAGCGCTGACTTACACTGTAATCTGCAGAAGCATTCAACGTATACATCTTTCGGCCTGCCGAAATCTGGGCGATGTCCTCATCAATTCTCCTGAGGATGGTCTTATTATTTTTCACTGACAGGTCTATTTTAATATTCAAATCGCTGCTGGTGCGGCTACGCTGATTATTGCCGCCACTGGTCATTGATTTGATAAAAAATTCGATATCCTTTACACGATACCCCAGTCCTATTACATATTCATTCGATTTTACCTCGGTCAGCTGATTGTTCACAAAACTTAAAGAGAGATTTCTGGATTTTTTCATTTCAAACCTAACCATGAGGCTGTTGTGCAAGGTAGCATCCACACCCATCAACGGGCTAAACTGCTCCGATACAGAAACCACTCCAATCTCTTTGGCAGGATAAAAATTACTAGCCTGGTCGCGTGCAAAAGAATAGCCTCCTTGTTCCTGGTACTTGGTGTTGGTGGTATAAGAACCTACACTGTATGAAGACCTGTAAGCATGTGACAGGCTAATGGATTTAAGATACTCCCTGATCCACATAATTTCTGTCAATCCATCGAAAGAAATACGCCAGTTGGGCAAAGGCAGGGAGGGGAAAGGATTGAGGCTAACCTTATCGGGCGAATCGCCAGTGTATGCCGCTAAAAAGGCAGGAATAAGCACCTGCTGTGAATTGGGGCCATAGCCGTCGGGGAACCCGGTAGAGTCGGTCACGCCCTGCGACCATGGGTTTTGGCGCCCCCACCGGTCAGCAATACTGCTCCGGTATTCCTTAAGATTATCAAATGCTGCAGAAAAATTTTCGGGGTTAAATTTCTCAAAAGCCGTACCCCAGGTGATAATACTGGTACTAAAGCTACCGCTCTCGGCAGGATTAAAGGCCGAGAAAACGCTGTCGGTACCTGCCTTAAAATACTCGGTATGAGAAAAAGCCTCGGTTTGGTTCCCCGTCAGCTCTATTCTAAAATCCCTGAAAGGCTCAATATTTACACGATAGGTAAAGTTAACATTTCGCTTGGTCATATATGGGTTATTCAGCAGCGTATCGTAGGTAATCCACCCATTACGTGCTGCCTTCCAGCGTATATCGCGCTGGCTTCCGAAAACAAACCCCATGCCCGGGGCCATATCGCCGGTGCGGCTTCCTAACATATCGGGCTCCGGAAGAAATCCCGGAAGCTGCGTGCCATTAGTTTCATTATAATTAATCGAAGCATCCTTCACTCCTGTAACAATTCGCAGCGTATTGTCAAGGATTTGCTTAAGGACTTCATTCATTTTGTTATCATCATCCTCCTCATCTTCCCCTTCTTTATCTTCATCGTTTTGCTGCTGGCTGCGCGGGTTTCCTCTTGCCCCGGGGCCTCCCCTGCGCGATCGCTGGTTACTGCTGCTGCTCAAATCCTTGAGGTAGCCCACCTTTTCATAGAGCTTAGAAAACCTGAAATTGGCATTTATCTGAACATTGTTGGAGTTTTCTATGGAATTTCCCAGCCGCTCCTGTACCGACCGCGCCGAAGCTTGCCAGGTGTAGTTGGCCGTATAGCGTGTTTGCAGGCTCGTCCAGTCGAACAGCGGAATCTGATTGATGGGCACATTGTAAGTAGCATTCAGCGATTGAGTATACCGGTCGATGGTACCCAGGTTAAAAAGCTCCTGCTGGATAGTATCCTTAATAGCAGAATAGTTGTCTGCATCTCTGTCGATAACTCCCGGCGGTTCATCAATAAAAGCATTTGCATTAGCAGAAAAATCGAGTTTAATGGAGCGCGTAAGGTTGTATTGCAATTCATATATCCTCCGCCAATCCCAGTTTTTAAGGTAGGTAGGATCTATCTTAACATCCCCGATGCTTTTGCTGCGTAACAGGCGCTCATTATATTCCCTGTTCATCTCGCTTCTGAAAGCAAACATCTTGGGCACGTAGTTGAAATTAAACTCGCGAATCGGCTTGAGCCATTCATTCTGCAAGAAAGAAACATTCTCGAAAGGCACCACCGGCTGTGGGCTGGTAGAGAAGTTATACCCCAACCCGCCCTGGTACTGCTTAGTAATATCGTATTCTATATCGATATTCCGCCGTGAGATCTCGGAATAGGCATAGGAGAGGTTAAAGTTCTCTATATCCCAGGGCATAGGTGCCCCTGAACCGCCGCCTACCCTGTCTTTGCGTATGTTCATAAAATTGATATTCTTTCTTACGGTAAGGTCTTCCGAGCGCTCAATAATGGAATCCTGCTCACCGCCGGGCACATTGTCCAGCTTATCGTCCAGCCGTACATCGGGACTCATGGGGTCGTATTCCGGCCGTCGGCGCGACTCGGAATAGTCGAAGTGCATAGGCACTCGTATTCCTGATTCTTCGGGGAAAAACTTCCCCAACTCCAGGTTGGTGGCAAAATCAATCTGTGTCACATTCTCTTTTTGCCGCTCATTAACGTTTTGTTCAATACTCCCAAAGCCGGGGGTGCTGTGACTTCCTGCCACAGTGATGTTACCAAGGTCGGCCAGGTTAGCCTTTACACGGGCTGTAGCAGCCCATCCGGAGCTTTCATCGAATCCTGTCAGCCGCAGCTCGTTGACCCATATTTCGGCACACTTCTCCAGCCCGTCATCCGTATCGTTGATACTGGTTTTTTTAGGGTTTCGCACTCCGATCATAATCGTTTTTACATCGCTAAGGCTGGGCATTCCTTTTACGGTAATTTTGTTTCTGCCGTCATTCACTTCGAAAGCCACCGTATTTGACAAGGCGGCATTTCCCTGGTTCCTGGCCTGCTCTCGTTTGAGTTTGGCATCGGTAAGCTTATCCAGCACCAGGTCTATTTCGTTGTTATCGGGCCAGATATCCTGCCGGTTTCCGGTACCCCAATCAGTAAACTCCAGCGGCACTTCATACTCGTAATAGTTCTCGTTAAAATCGGCCCCCAGCCTGATAAAAGCCGTAAGATCGCCGGTTTTGTAATTGTCTTCGATATTCGATTGCTCGGCATGGACATACATTTTCAGTCGTTTGTACTGCCTGAAATCGAAATCGGTAGTCTTATACGCTGCCCGGGCAAAACCATCGGGGAGGTCACACACCTCCAGCACCATCGATTGCTCGTTTTGCTGGTTGACTGTGGTGGTACCCACATTCCGTTCGCGTTCCACGCCGGGCGGCAGCACATAAGGGATCGGGTCGCGCTGCCCGTTTTCTTCTATGTTTACCGCAGAGATATCAAAAACAGACTCATCCTCATCCACCAAATATTCTCCATCCTCTATCAGCGCCTGGTTAAACTTACGCCATTCGCCCCTGACCAGCTCAAGTGTTGCAAACCGCAGTACAACAGGCTCCTGAAAGTCTTTCATAAACATCCTGAGAAAACGGATAGACTTAAAGTCCTGGATGTTTCCCACCACTTTATCAGGATTGCGGACGGGTATCTTGAACTGATACCAGGTAACCGAACGCCGTTCGCCGTTGGCCAGCTGCTGTGGTGGTGGCGTGTATTTATCAGAAATATAGTTGTCACCTACCTCCATTTTGTCAGGCTCCAGGTTTATCTGGTACTGAAAATATCTTTCTGACTCGCTGAGGGTGTTATCCTGGTTAATATCTTCCACATCAGGATTTCGGGTAGCCACCGTAGAGTATGGCTCGGGACTCATGGCATCGGTTGGCGAGTTAGCGTCGGGGCCGTTATAACTTTTATAGCGCTCCAGCAGGCTTGAATATTTAGGGTCGTTATCCAGGTCACTGCCCCTGAAATATTGATAATCATCATTCGAAGGGTCTTCCAGCGCTTTTTGATAAGCCTCTGAGGCGGGGCCGTACATTTCTGCCAGTCGCTGAATATATACAGAATCGAAAAAATCTTGTTCGTCCTCATTCCGGAGGCCGTCGTATCCCACATCCTGAAAAGGCCGTGAGGCATCGTTGTTATCAAACTCATTCACCATTGCCTGCACCGAAGGCACCCGCCCCCAAATAGTTGTGTCCACATTCTCCACATTCTCTGCTGAAGTAGGTAAACCGTGCTCGAAACTTTTCCTGCCGTCTCTCAAAATATCTTCAGAGATATCGCCTAAATTGAAATAGATCTTACCCCCCTGTGTATTAATAGGTTCTTTAGGGCCCTCCCCATCCGGATCGGCAAAGGGATCCATCATCCAGAACTCAATATACTCCACGTTAGTAGCCTCAAAATCGCTGCTCTCTATTTTCCGCATCAGGCCGCCCCATCGTGTTTGTGGCTCATTGAGCTGCCCTTCTTCATCAATACCATCAGAATAGCCCGGTTCACCATCCACATCATAATTGTATGGGCCCCGTTCCTCAGGGTAGTACGCCACATTAAAAACCGGCAGGTTCATAAAATTATTCTGTGGTGGATCAATATTAGGGAATACCTCATTTTCAGGTATATAACGCGTATAGTGCGAGGACAGTTCGTCGTTGTCAATATTGGGAGGTCGCAGCGTTCCTGTTTTTTCATAAAACAACGGGTCAATAATATACCATGCCGTTTGGGCCCTGTTAAAACCATAACGGAGTCCGGTGCCTATCGCCGCCTCGGGGAACATGCTCTGTTCGGTCTGGCCCTGTGGGGTAGAAGCAATAGACCAGTTTCCTACCTGCCTTAAATCTATCGTGGATTTGCTCCCCTCAAAATCAGCAATATAGGCTGTACCTGCATCGCCGACAGCTTTGGAATGGCCCGGAATAAAGTGGGCGAATTCTCCATTGACCTGGATATTACTCTCCTCCTTGGTGTCGATAAAGGGCAATTTGTCGACCATGCGGGTAAGGAAGCGTGATTCTGTTTCATAATCAAAATTCATTCCCCAGATGGTATTGGAGATAGGGTCATCGCCATAATTGGTCTTTTGCGTCAGGGGGCGTTCGTGGAGATTAATAATGGTTGCCCCTACGTTAAAATTGTCCTGCACCTTGTAATCAACATCCACTCCCATCATCCGTTGCTGCTGGATATTGAACATGCTGTTGCTCTCGAGCGAGATGTTGATAGGCGTTCCCGAATTCAGGATGCCTTCATTGATGATGCGTACACGTCCTAAAGTATAATCGACGGTGTAATCCACATTTTCGGTAAGCTCGATACCTCCCGCAGTCACTTTCACAGATCCTTTGGGCACATTCAGGGCGTTGAGGCTGATTTCAGAGCCTGAGGAAGATTTATACCTTCCCTCAATCAGGAATTTATTTTTGCTGGGATATTGCTGTGCCCCCACTTTCGTCATAGAATATAAGGAGTCATAAGCGTATTTGTCGCCAAGCTCTTCAGAGCCCAACTGCTGCCGCAGATAATTTCCAAAAGGCTCCAATACCGGGAAATATATTTTACCGTTCGACGACTCTATAGTACCCCCCCGGCTGGCCGCATTATCTATAAAGTCAAAAACCCCGTCATTTGGCGGGTTATTTTGCTGGTTTAAATTATCCAGATTTAATACTCTGATTAAAGGAACTCCATCAACATTATCCGGGCCTTCGTTGAGATACCCTGTAAGCACCCCTGACTCGCCACCGGAATAGAGCACATTAAGCATAAAATCCTCCCGGTTCACCTGGTATGCTCCTATGGAGTATACGTTTTTCATCATCAGGTCCCATGCCGGGATATTGGTATTCACGGCCGTACTTTTCAACAATTTCACCATCAGGGCGTCAGGGGTAGAGATGCCTTCATCGGAGAACTCCCCCACCTGGTAAACCTTGTCCTGTCCCACTACCTGATACTCATATGCCACCGCTAACGCCTGGTCGGAGTTTAAGGTGGTATTCAGGGAGATAAAGCCTAACTTACTATTTACCGTATATTGCGAAGGATCCAACTTGGTGGCATTCTCTACTTTCTCATAGCCCCTTCCGGCTACAAAACGCAAGGAGTGGGTTTCCAGGTAATCGGATACATTATTAATGTTGCGGACATTGTTGATATTAATTTCATCGAACAGGTTGTTCGACTCGTTAGACGGAAAAGCAGCACCCGCAGTGCGTTGTATCCCGCGGTTATTAAACCTGCGGGTTTCGCCCAGGTCAGCAAAAGCCACAATATTCCTGTTGTTCTCTTTGGCAGGGCCTATGGTAGTGCGCCACACCTCTATTTTTGTGATTTCAATATTTGATTTGATGATAGGCAATTCAGAGAGCGCTTCATTATAGTTTTCTCTGAAGTAGTGATCGAGAAAAAAGTGCTTACCGGACTCATAATCATCGGCTTTCATCTCAAAACGGCTGGTCTGGGCGCCTCCCTCCACGGAGATATTCTTTGCCTCACTCTCCTGTTTCGAAAACACAGCAGTAACCGTAGCCCTTCCAAACTTCATACGGGTTTTTATCCCGAATAAACTTCGGCTACCGTTGATGAGAGTGCTGTTAAGGGGCAGGGTAACATCGCCGGCCTCTATCAGTTTCAGAATCTCATCCTCCTTCCCTTCATATTTCAGCTTGAGCTTATTTTCAAAATCGAAAGTGGATTCTGTATTGTAGTTGGTATTAAACTCGATCTTGTCACCAATTTTAGCCATCACATTCATGGCTATCTCCTGGTTAAAGTCAAAATTCGTGGTACGCCGCCGTCGCACATCCAGACTGGGATCCTCTCTTTTATTGGAGACCACGCCAAAATCCACCTTAGCGGTACCCTGCGGACGGATATCGATGGTGTTGCCGCCAAAAATCTGCTCGAAGGCCTCACTGCCCACCTCTATCTGCGGGAAAGTCCCGTCGCGATCCCTGAGGTTGTTAGCACGCGATCGCTCCAGCCAATAAGAGCGCAGGGTGTTATCCATCTGCTTCTGCTGATACTGCTCAAAGGTGAGTGATGAAGGATTGCGGTATTTTAAAGAACCTATTTTATCCTGAAAAATATACTCGTTGGTTTCGGGGTCGTAAATAACTTCGGTGCTGATGTTGGAGGGATCTTTCATAAAAAGCGGGCTGATAAGATCATCCTCAAAATGCAACCCGTCTTCATCCGGAAATTCATAGGGCAGGTCGATAGTATCCTGGCTGTTAACACTGTCAGGAGCAAGAAACTGCCCCTGTGCCACCTGTCCCGGCAACGTCAAAGCTGCACTATCCCACACCAAAAACAGTATTGAAAAACCAACAATAAATTGTAAAATGTATCTCACTATCCGTCTTGTCAATTCATTCGCGTTTACCAATTACCCAAGCGATGGTTACAGGATTTTCAAAGCCTCTTTAATAAGCTGCTCCACACTCATATTTTCACCCCCCTTACTAATAATTTTATCGAGGGCTTTACCGACCTGAACTTTATTAAAACCAAGCATTACTAAACCTGATAACGCTTCCTCTTTGTTTAAATTGTATGATGCAGATAAATTATCAGAAACGGGGAAATCCTTGTCCAGTTTATCTTTCAGCTCCATGATAATACGCTGGGCGGCCTTGGCGCCAATCCCTTTTACCGTTTGTAACCGTTTGATATCCTCTCCTGTTATGGCCTGATAAATCTCATCAGGGGGCATAGCAGAAAGCATCATCATAGCCGTGCTGTTACCCACCCGACTTACGGAGATCAGGTAACGGAATAACGTTCGCTCTTTCTCGTCGAAAAAACCAAAAATATCGATACCCACAGGGTTAGTGTTTTCCACTTTAAAGGCAACGTGAGTATATAACCTAGCTTTTTCACTTTTTTCTAACCTGGTATAGGTGTTCAGCGAAATATTTAGTCCATAACCAATGCCGTGAACCTCCAGAACCACAAATGCCGGATTTTTTTCGACAATCTTTCCTTCTATATAATTATACATGCGCTGTAAGAATGTGTTGAAGCAGGCAAAAATACAATTTTATGATGACGAAAAATAATTTGGCGATGTTTTATAACACCTGGTTTTCTGAAATAACCGGTGCGTTGTGCAGGGCCATCTGCATAGGGCTGTAAAGCTTCTTTACCACATCAGCAGGATTGCCATTAAAATGGCTGCAAACATTATGGTTTATCCATATAAAAATTTACCTTTGTTGTAGTCAGACAAAAACACAATCAAAACTATAAAATCATGGACAATTTATTCAGAAAGGACGCCTTTTTATACCACTCTATGGGCCGTCCCGGCAAAATTGAAGTAGTTCCCACGAAACCTTACAGCACACAACGCGATTTATCGTTAGCTTACAGTCCCGGTGTTGCCGACCCCTGTAAAGCCATACACAAAGACAGGGATAAAGTATTTGAATATACCGCCAAAGGCAACCTGGTAGCGGTAATTTCTAACGGAACAGCAGTGCTGGGCCTGGGTAATATAGGCCCCGAAGCAGGGAAGCCTGTTATGGAAGGCAAAGGGTTGCTCTTTAAAGTATTTTCCGACCTGGATGTATTCGATATTGAGGTAGATAGCTATGATATCCAGGAGTTTGTGGATACAGTGGTTAATATTTCCCCCACCTTTGGAGGCATTAACCTGGAAGATATCAAAGCCCCCGAATGCTTTGAAATTGAGCGCCTCATTAAAGAACGGACCAATATCCCCGTGATGCATGATGACCAGCACGGCACAGCTATCATCACCTCTGCCGGATTGCTTAATGCACTGGATATCAACGGAAAAAATATTAAAGACCTCAAAGTGGTCGTCAACGGAGCCGGCGCTTCTGCCATTTCCTGCTCACGCCTCTACCTTAGCCTGGGCATCAAACCCGAAAATATCATTATGCTCGATAGTAAGGGGGTCTTACGGGAAGATCGTACCGACCTGAACGAATATAAGCGGAAGTTTACTACCAAACGCGACCTTCATACCCTGGAAGATGCAGTAAAAGATGCCGATATGTTTCTGGGCCTTTCTGTTGGCGGAGTTCTTAAACCCCATATGCTGCGTTCGATGGCTGATAATCCCATCGTTTTTGCACTGGCTAACCCCGACCCGGAAATAAAATATGACGATGCAATGGCTATAAGAGATGATATTATTATGGCTACCGGCCGCTCCGACTTCCCTAATCAGGTCAATAATGTGCTGGGCTTCCCCTTCATTTTCCGCGGCGCCATGGACGTGAGAGCCACAGCTATCAACGATGAAATGAAACTGGCGGCATCAGAGGCGCTGGCAGCACTGGCTAAAGAACCTGTTCCCGATGAAGTGAACCAGGCCTATGCCATGAAAAACCTGCATTTTGGCAAGGACTATATTATCCCCAAGCCCACTGACCCAAGACTTATCTGGCACGTGGCACCGGCAGTAGCCAAAGCGGCTATGGAGTCGGGGGTAGCACAAAAACCCATCGAAGACTGGGACAAATACAAGGATGATCTGCGCAAACGTATGGGCCTCAGCAATCCGCTGCTCAGGCAGGTAAAAGCTAAGGCGCAGAAAGATCCCAAACGGGTGGTTTTCTCTAAAGCAGAAAGTTATAAAATGCTTAAAGCGGCTGAAATTGTTATCAACGAAAAAATCGCCGACCCGATGCTGTTAGGACGCAAAGAACTGATAACAAGCCTGATAAAAGAGTTTGATATCCAGCTGCCCGATAACATCACCATTATCGATCCTTCCTCTGATGATGAGGCCAGGCGCAGGGAACAGTTTATAGACCTTTATTATAAAAAAAGGCAACGTAAAGGCATCACATTAAATGCCGCCCAGGAACGTATGCCTCACCGTAACTTTTTTGCTCCCATGCTAGTGGAAACAGGCTATGCCGATGCGATGATTTCGGGCCTCACCAACAACTACCCCGACACTATCCGGCCGGCGCTGCAAATCATAGGAAGAAAAAAGGGACACAAACGTGTGTCAGGAATGTATATTATCAATACAAAAACCGGCCCTTACTTCTTTGCCGACTGTACCGTCAACAAAGATCCTAATGCTCAGGAGCTGGCAGATATCGCCTTACAAACGGCCGAAACCGTGGAGACATTTAATTTAACGCCGCGGATTGCCATGGTGTCTTATTCTAATTTTGGCTCTAACAGAGGCCAGGAACCACTAATGGTGAAAGAAGCCGTAAGTATCCTGCATCGCGACCATCCTGATTTGATAGTGGATGGAGAATTACAGGCTAATGTAGCCATAAACGAGGAGCTGCTGGCCGAGAACTTCCCCTTTTCAAAACTTGGAGAGCAAGCGGCCAATACCATCATTTTCCCTAACCTGTCTACCGGAAATATCGCATACAAATTAGTGCAAGAGTTGTCTACCCACGAAGTGATAGGCCCGATACTTATGGGACTGGACAAACCAGTACATATCCTTCCGATTGGAAGCAAAGTGACAGATATCGTAAACATGGTGGCCATTGCCGTTAATGATGCGCAATGCAAGGAGAAAAACGAAGATTGCGACTAAACCCGCAGTAATAAACTTAATCTGTATCAGGAGGCAGAATAAACCTACAGGGCTTATTCTGCCTCTTTGCCTATACGCCCCCCCTTCTGCAAATGAATTGCTTTCTGTTAATAATACCGACCTAAATTGAGCGATTCATGAGCTCGGTGTGCCATTTTTACTCGGCTGGTTAAATTAGTATTCATATTATTTGGCAGTAAAAGGGATGTTTTGCTTTATTTGGAATAAACCGGTCATTTTTTCATTCCAACTCAAGCTGTTTATGAAGTTTTTC
>Ga0306907_1000442_pt1 | contig 18083 bp, 11 predicted proteins | sample AntRauTorcE11898_FD_190415 | JGI IMG/M metagenome (GOLD analysis project Ga0306907, IMG submission 190415) | Saline lake microbial communities from Rauer Islands, Antarctica - Metagenome Torckler E11 #898 (v2) (version 2) | ecosystem: Environmental > Aquatic > Non-marine Saline and Alkaline >... | reverse complement strand
AAATAACCCGTTATAGCAATCATCGCAGCATTATCGGTGCAATATTCCAACTTTGGGATGTGCAGACTCACACCTGAATTTTCAGTCATTTTTCGAGCCTTTTTACGCAACATGGTATTGGCGGACACCCCGCCTGCCAAAACCACCGTATTAACGCCGGTATGCTCTATCGCTTTTTTCAGCTTTTTAACCAGCACTTCAGTTATGGCATGCGATACACTGGCACAAACATCATGGAGGTGATCATCGAGAAAGGCTTTTTTATCATCCTTTTCCTGCAAATAGTAAAGTGCAGACGTTTTTAGTCCTGAAAAGCTGAATTCAAATTGATGATTGAGCATGGACTGCGGAAAATCATGAAAATGCGGATCACCCTGCCGGGCTTTTTCATCCATCAACGGCCCGGCCGGATACGGCAAGCCCAGTATTTTCCCAATTTTGTCAAATGCTTCACCGGCCGCATCATCCCGCGTACGTCCCAATAGTACGTGGTCGAATTCATTTTGCACATGCACCAGCTGTGTATGTCCCCCCGAAACGGTAAGCGCTACGAAGGGATAAGCCGGTTTCTCATCAATAAAATTGGCGTAAATATGTGCATCCATGTGGTTCACCCCAATAAGCGGAATATCCCGTGCAAGCGATAATCCTTTACTAAAGCATACCCCCACCAGCAGCGCCCCTATTAAGCCGGGTCCTTGGGTTACTGCAACAGCATCAATATCATCGATATCCAATTCTGCTTCATCGAGCGATTGCTCTACCGTAGCCCAGATCGTTTTGTGGTGGGCACGTGATGCCAGCTCGGGAACAACGCCGCCATACTGCTCATGGATCGTTTGAGAGGCAATGACGTTTGACTGAAGCCCATCGTCGGTATAAACAGCGGCGGCCGTTTCATCACAGGAAGATTCAATGCCTAAGATAATCATAATTCATAATTTATAACCACAAAGTTACGCGGAGGATACGCAGAGTTTCAAAGAGAGAATCTTAAAATTTACTTAGCATAACGCATTGTGCGGTTGAAACAAAGACACCACCTGACAGCGTTTCGGTGGTTTTTCTGAAACCTGTCAGCGTGTGAAATCAACGCAGTCAGGTCTTGAGACTCTAACAGGTTGATTTAGTAGTTGACGGCAAAACGGGTTAGCCATGATCCGCCAGAACCTTTTCGTAACTCTGCGGTTACACTTACGCAATACTAAGCATGCGTTCGATGGGCCGGCGTGCTTTTGATACCAGCTCTTCGGGCACCTTCACTTCAAAACGATCATTTTTGAGCGAATCGTGCAGCTTCTCAAGCGTAATCATTTTCATGTATTCACACACCGCATTATCGTTGGCAGCATAAAATTTCTTCTCGGGATTTTCTTTTTCCATGCGATGCAGAATACCGGTCTCCGTAGCAACCACAAACTCTTCGGCTTCTGATTCACTGGCGCGATTGAGCATGCCGCTGGTGGAATGAATATGTCCGTCATCGCAATCAAAATACATGGCAGATTTCATCATACACGATGTAGAACAACCGCATTCGGGGTGAATGAGCACTTCTGCATCAGGATATTCTTTCTGTTTCTCATTCAGGTTCAGCTCCCCTATTTTTTCATGCACATGGCAGGCGCCGTCCCAAATATTCAGCTCGCGGCCGGTAACCATCTCCACATACGTACCCAAGAATTTATCCGGTAAAAATAAGACTTCTTTTTCTTCCGGTATGGATTCTACAATCTGCACGGCGTTAGATGATGTGCAGCAGTAATCACTCTCGGCTTTAATGGCAGCTGTGGTATTAATGTACGAAACAACCACCGCATCGGGGTGATCGGCTTTCCATTCCTTAAGCTGATCGGCCGTAATACTATCGGCCAGTGAGCAGCCGGCTTTTAAATCAGGTATTAATACCGTTTTATCGGGTGATATAATGGAAGCCGTTTCGGCCATAAAATGCACCCCGCAGAAAATAATGGTTTCTGCTTCGGTCTCGGCCGCCTGCTGGGAAAGCCCCAGCGAGTCGCCTACATAATCGGCAATATCCTGCACATCCGGCACCTGGTAATTATGTGCAAGGATGACCGCATTTTTTTGGGCTTTCAATTCATTTATTTCATCAATCATTTGCTCTTTAAGCATGACGGTAAATAATAATTAAAATTGTCAATATTTTATTGGGATTGATAATTGTGCTCTAAACAGTCATCCCCCTTGATTCGTAGGTCGGACATCCTGTCCGACCATTAAAAATTCAGTAAACTTAGGAAGTTTACTAACCCTTTTATTTAAAGAAAGTTAGTTCTAATCAATAATTAATTGACTGATATCAAAAGCATTAACCGAGTGGGTCAATGCACCGGCTGATATATAATCAACGCCGGTTGAGGCTATTTCGTTTAAACGTTCGGGCGTAATATTACCGGAAGCTTCGGTACAAGCACGGTTATCAATCAAACGGACCGCCTCTTTCATCTCCTCGGTTGACATATTATCCAGCATGATCATGTCCACTCCCGCATCAAGCGCTTGCTCAACATCACCCAGTGATGTGGTTTCGACTTCAATTTTGGTATCGGGTGCATGTTTTTTGACTCTCTGCACCGCTTCTTCTATTCCACCCGCAATGGCAATATGATTTTCTTTAATTAACACCATATCAAATAACCCGGCCCGGTGATTTTCCGCGCCGCCGGTACGCACGGCATACTTATCGAGCACGCGCATACCGGGCACCGTTTTGCGGGTATCCAATATTTTAGTGGGATATCCGTTGAGTGTGCCAATATATTGATGAGCCGCTGTAGCTATGCCGCTCATACGCTGCACAAAATTGAGGGCCGTTCGTTCTCCAGTTAACAAGGCACGGCTTTCTGCGGTAAAATTTACAAGAACATCCCCGGGCTCTACCAATTCACCCTCCTGCACCTGCGGATTCCAGCTCACATTTTCATCAAGCATTTCAAAAACCGCCTCGCCGATAAACAATCCGGCCACAATTCCTTGTTGTTTGGCAATCCAGCGACCACTGCTTTTCGCACTTTGGGGTACAATAGCATTTGTTGTTAAATCTCCGGATTGAATATCTTCTTTTAGGGAGTGCTCAATGAGTTTTTCAGTTTCATCAGGCAGCTGTATCTGCGTAGAGGTATTGATGGTGCCTATATTTTCTATTTGTGTTCTCATTTTTAAAAATCAGAAGCTGAATATACAGTTTATGCAAACAAGACCCAATTATAGCCCCTGAAGGATATACTGCATAAAAAAAGAAAGCCTCCCTCTCGGGAAGCTTTCTAATATAAATTATCAAGTGGGTGATTTACTTATTTCTTCTCCTCTTCTTCATCAACCACTTCAAAGTCAGCGTCAACGGCGTCTTCTTCTTCAGAATCCTCATCCTGCGAGGCTTCATCAGCACCGGCACCGGGTTGTTGTCCGTTATCGGGCTGCTGTTGCTCGGCCTGCTCTTGCTGGGCCGCTTTGTAGATTTCCTGCGAAGCTTCTGACCAAACTTCATTGAGATGTTCCATGGCCTCATCAAGTGCTTCCATGTTCTCTTCTTTATGATGCTTTTCCACTTCTTCTACGGCGCCCTCAATTTGCTGTTTCTGCTCGTCAGAAATTTTATCGCCGTGCTCATCAAGCTGTTTGCGCGTTGAAAATACCAGACTGTCCGCTTCGTTGAGCTTCTCGGTACGCTCGCGGATTTGCTCGTCCTCCTCGGCATGCTCTTCAGCCGCATCCTTCATCTTATCTATCTCTTGGTCGGACAGGCCGGAAGAAGATTCAATGCGGATGCTTTGCTCTTTGCCCGTGCCCTTATCTTTGGCACTCACATTCAACACGCCGTTGGCATCAATATCAAATGTCACTGTAATTTGCGGAACACCGCGCGGTGCAGGTGGTATTCCATCCAGGTGAAAACGACCCAGCGTTCGGTTGTCCTGCGCTTTGGCGCGTTCACCCTGTAAAATATGTATTTCTACGCTGGTTTGATTGTCAGCAGCGGTAGAGAATGTCTCCTCTTTGCTGGTTGGAATGGTGGTATTTGTTTCAATAAGCTGTGTGGACACGCCGCCCAGCGTTTCAATACCGAGGCTTAGCGGACTTACATCAAGCAGTACCACATCATCAACGTCACCGCTCATAACACCGCCTTGAATGGCGGCACCAACGGCTACAACCTCATCGGGGTTTACACCTTTACTTGGATCTTTTCCGTAGAAGTCTTTCACCACTTCCTGAATTTTGGGGATGCGCGTGGAACCACCAACCAGAATCACCTGGTCAATATCACTCTTGCCAAATTCGGCATCATCCATCGCACGCTTGCAGGGTTCAATCGTTTTTTGAACCAAATCGTCAATCATTTTTTCAAACTGCGCCCGGGTGATGTCCACATTCAAGTGCTTGGGTCCGGCATCGGTTGCGGTAATAAACGGAAGGTTTACGTTGGTTTTTTGTGAACTGGAAAGCTCAATTTTGGCTTTCTCGGCGGCATCTTTCAACCGCTGCATTGCCATGGGGTCTTCCCGCAGATCAATGCCCTCATCTTTCTTAAATTCATCAGCCAGGTGATCAATCAGGCGGGAGTCAAAATCATCACCGCCAAGGTGCGTGTCACCGCTGGTTGATTTCACTTCAAACACACCGTCGCCCAGCTCAAGGATGGATACATCAAATGTACCGCCTCCGAGGTCATAAACAACAATGGTTTGATCCTGGTCTTTCTTATCAAGTCCGTACGCCAGCGAGGCAGCTGTAGGCTCGTTGATAATTCGCTTCACATTTAAGCCTGCGATATCGCCGGCTTCCTGCGTGGCTTTACGCTGCGCATCGTTAAAATAAGCCGGTACCGTAATCACGGCATCCGTTACATCTTCACCGAGGTATTCTTCGGCAGTCTGCTTCATTTTCTGCAACAGCATGGCCGAAATTTCCTGCGGTGCATATTTGCGATCATCAATTTGCACCCGAGCGGTACCGTCATCTCCTTTCACAATTTTGTATGAGGCCTGCTTGGATTCTTCCTTAATTTCGTTGTGCAGGCGCCCCATAAACCGCTTGATTGAAGAGATTGTTTTTTCGGGATTGGTGATGGCCTGACGCTTTGCAGGTGCGCCTACGAGGCGTTCACCATCTTTAGAAAAAGCTACCACCGAAGGCGTAGTACGCCCCCCTTCTGCATTTTGTATGACAACCGGCTCACTGCCTTCCATGACGGCTACGCAGGAGTTGGTCGTTCCTAAGTCAATTCCTATTATCTTACCCATAATAATTGATTATTAATTTTTGGTTTACTGTTTAAATTTTTTAAAAGTCTTAAACTTGTCATCCCGAATTCATTTCGGGATCTGAAATCAAATTTAGATGCTGATCACAACAGCAGTCGGGACAGCATTAAAATTCAATCATTCATTAATCGGTATATTTTTTGAATCGTCGTGATCATCCGTTTTTGGCATGGCTACTGTCAGCACCCCGGTACGGAATGTAGCATCCACTTTGTCGGTACCTACATTCTTTGGAAGCGCAAATGAGCGGCTGAACACGCCGGCTGTTCGTTCCTGGCGCCGGTACACTTCTTCATCCTCAAGTTCATTCACACGTTCGCCGCGTACCGTCAGTACAAACTCCTGTAGTGATACGTTAACTTCGTTTTTGGATAAGCCGGGGATATCAAGCACGATTTTATAGGTTTCTTCGCTTTCTATAATATCGCAGTGTGGACGAAAATCATGGCCTTTGTCGTCAAGAGGCACGATACGCCCAACCATTTGTTGAATGTCTTTTCCAAGTCGTTCCAGCTGTCGCTCGATATCAATAGTGAATTCACTCATAGCATTATCCGATTAATTAATATTTACTTGTATTAATGCAATGACAATGCCAAGCTCAAATGGCTTCAATAAGTATGACGTATTGGCATTTTTAGGGAAGCAGAAAAGCAGTTTTGCCAAATTTGCGGAGCAAAAGCCGCAGTACAATTCAATTCGTCAGTTTAGAGAGGTGATTCCAAAAGGATGGATAGGAAATACGGGTGCAATTGGCATCAGCAATAGTGGAAGATTCGGATCCCATAATGGCCAGAATTGCTGCAGCCATGGCGATACGATGGTCATCTTCACTTTCAAAGGATCCATACTGGGGGCGGAAATTAGGATTGCCCACAATTTCAAACCCATCGTCGTACTCTGTAAATGTAGCTCCCGCACGCTTCAGCAGCTGTGCCATGGCGTCAAGGCGGTCGGTTTCTTTATGGCGCAATTCCCGGGCTCCGCGAACCGTGGAACTACCATCGGCAAACAGCATGGCAATAATGAGAATAGGAATTTCATCGATACAATTCGGTACTATTTCAGCCGTGATGTCTACAGCTTGTAGAGAGGATGAGGAGGCCTGCAAATCTGCTACGGGTTCAAACCCTTCCATTCGTTTATTGGTGATGGAAATATCAGCGCCCATTTGCTGTAAAATATGCAATGCTCCGGTTCGTGTGGGATTCATTCCCACTGCGGGCATTCTTATGGAAGCATTACTGTGAATGCCGGCCGCTACCAACCAAAAAGCTGCCGCCGAGAAATCACCCGGAACCGTATAAGATTGTTGGGGAATAGCTTGGCTGCTGTTGCTTTTGATAACTTTCTCATCTCGGGTTTCGTCAACCGGCAGCTGTAGCAGACGTTCGGTGTGGTCGCGACTGGTTTTTGTTTCAATTACTTTTGTTGACTCTTTTCCAAACAACCCTGCCAGCAGCACGCATGATTTCAACTGAGCACTCGCAATGGGCAGCTGAAAATGAAGGGCATTAACTCCTGTGTGCGGTTGTATATTTAAGGGAGCAAAATTATCATCGCGCCCGGAAATATTGATACCCATTTGCCGCAGCGGATCAATGATGCGTTGCATGGTGCGGGCAGACAATGATTTATCACCTGTTAAGGTGCACGAAATTCCCGCGCCCCCCACTATGCCGCTTAAAAGTCGCATAGTGGTGCCGGAATTTCCGCAATTGAGTGGTTCGGCCGGTGGTTGAAGCCCATCACGCCCCACTCCATCAACAATAACTTGATTTCCGTTGGTTGATATACCCACACCGAGCTGACGCATGCAGGCAATGGTTGAGTGTGGGTCTGCGGCAGAAGAAAAATTATCCATCACCGATTGGCCGTCATGCAGGCCGGCGAACATCACCGCGCGGTGTGAGATGGACTTATCAGCAGGGAGCACGAGTGTGCCATTAAGCTTGCGGGCCGGCGATATGTTTTTATTAGTACTCAATGGCGATGAAATTTTGGACATTTGATGAAAAGAGGGATTTGCAAAACTAAATAATTGTGTCATTCTGAACCAACCTACGCTAAAGCTTCGGCAGGCATGGCTTGTTTCAGAATCTAAAATGTCGTTTTGTGCTTAAAACTAAGATCCTGAAATAAATTCAGGATGACAAGAAGGGGTTTTGCAAAGCCCTCGAAAAGTTAGAAGAGGAGATCGCCACGCCTCTGAAAAGCGAGGCTCGCGAAGACAGTATTGTGTAAAGTGTTTTGCAAACCCTCCGATTGGTGGAAGTAAAATGAGATCATACTTTACATCTTACTTTTCAATTCTCGCTTCTTGCTTCTCGCTTCTTGCTTCTTGCTTTTACTCATTATCAAGCATTTGCCGGGCCTGCTGTGCCTCCGAACTGCGCGGGTACTTGTTCATCAGTGACTGTAACACTTTTCGAGCCTGACTGTTATTGCCGAGCTGAATATAAGCTTCCCCGCTCTTGAGCAACGATTTAGCCACCCAGCGGTCATAAAATTCATACAACACCTGCACATTAGCGTATTCGTCCAGCGCCTGCTGAAACTCTCCCTGCTCCTGGAACGTAACGCCCAGCAGATACTGCGCTTCAGCGCCCACCGCCGTGGTGTTGGCTTCGGCCACGGGTGAAAGATGCTGCAAGGCTTCTTCGTAATTTTCCTGTTGCAAGGCTGCTTTGGCCAACCCTACTTTGGCGGCATCAAAAGATCCGTCAATTTCCAGTGCTGACTGATACTGCTGCCGCGCATCCTCAACGCGCCCCATACCAATACGGGCATTACCCATACCGGTGTAGGCCTCAACACGATAGGCGGAACCTTTTTCAAGCAATCGGCTATAGTAATCGAATGAATTCTGATAATTATTTTCAGCGAGCGTCATTTTTCCAAGTGCGATCAGTGCTTCAGCGGCTTCATCCGAGTCGGTATATTCTTCCAACAGCGTTTTATAGCTCTCCTCTGCCTTGGCCGAACGTTGCGTTTCACTATATGCTTTAGCCAGATTGAGATGTGCATCCGGCAGTAGCTCACTATTGTTGCTGATGCGAATATATTGTTCAAGTTTTTCAATGGCTTTGATGTAATCACCCGATTGCACCAGACTTTCAGCCTGCCGGTAGCGCAGCTGATCGTTGGTACCGCTCTGTGGATTATTTTCAATAAACTCATCCACCGCCGAAGGTTGATCGGCATCGTTGTCAGCGGGACGGTCTCCGGCTGAAGCCTGTCGCGCATAATCAATGCCGTTGGCTGCTTCAACCACATAATCGCTGTTGGGGTAGTCGTTCAACACTTTACGGTAGGCGGCAATGGCTTGATCGTAATCACCGGCATTATAATAGGCATCGCCAATATTGTATTGCGAGCGCGCCGCCCATTGCGTGCGGGGGTACCTGTTGATGGCCGTCTCAAATTCCTGCACCGCCTGCTCGTAATTCCCGGTATTCAAATAAATGTAGGCAATATTGTATTGCGCCTGCTCCCGAAGCCCGCTCTGGGGATGTTGGCGCAAAAATCGCCGGAAGGTGGTCACCGCCTCGTAGGTTTGATCCGAGCGATAGTAACTGTTTGCAATTTGAAACAGCGCATAATCGCCGCCGGGCTCGTCATTCACCGATTGCTGATAAATATTAATGGCCTGACTGTAATTTGAAGTAGCGTAGTATGAATCACCAAGCCGAAGACGTGTGTCGGTGTCGTAGGGAAAGAGCGCAATTTCGGGCGGATCGTAATTATTTAAAAAGCTGCGAAAAGGCTCAATAGCGTTCCCGTACTGCCCCATTTTGAAATAACTCCAGCCCAGCGAATACCGTGCGGCTCCTGCCAAATTGTGATCCGGATTCTGTTGAACGAACCGCGCAAATAACCGGCTGGCCGGCCCGTACTGCTCCATGTTATAGTACGAATCTGCGTTCCAGAACAGCGCCTCTTTACCCACCTTGGTATCGGGTGATTCGCGCATCAACTGTTCAAAAATTTGCTGCGCGGGCTCATAGGCCTGATTGTGGTATTGCACCCATGCTTTTTGAAATCGCGCCTGTCGCTTTACGGCCGGATCAATATCGGTGAGATCTTCGGCCGCTTCAAACGCCTGCAGTGCCCGGGTATATTCTTTGTTAGCAAAATATGCCTGACCCAGCCGCGTATAAATTTTGCCTTCCCACTGTAACTCCTCATCTGATCGAATAAGCGAGAGCAACGCCTCGATAGCTTCACCGTAATTACCCATTTCATAAGCGGTAATAGCCCACTCATAATATCCTTCCTCAAACCAAAGCCCTTTGGAATACCGGCTGCCAAACGTCCGGAAATCTCCAATTGCATTTTCATACCGCCCGCCCAGTTTTTCATTCACGGCTTGGTAATATAATGCCTTGCGCGCCAATGTATCCTGCCCCTGTGCGGCCTGCTCAAATTCATCGGCGGCCCAGTGATAAATGTTCTGTTTATGATACACCCAGCCCAGACCATAGTGCGCCGTTCGTTCTTTATCCGTTCCTTTGGTAAGGTTGATGTATTGCAGATAGTTTGAAGAAGCCCGGTCAAACTTATTCTGCGCATTGTAACTTTCGGCTGTTAAATAAATAGCTTTGAGCTTTTGATCTCCCTCCAGGTACGGCAGGCTTTTTTGCAATGCATCAATGGCTTGTTGATACTCTTTTTGTTGATAGTAAGACTCTCCCAGCGCGGTACCGATACGGCGGGTCATTTCATCATTCGGATAGCGCTCACGCAGTAACTCAAACGCTTGAGAGGAAGCTTCATAATTATTTTCGCTTAAATACAACCGCCCGCGGGCATAAAGCGCCTTGGGAGCTAATTTTGATTTGGGGTACTCATCGGCAAGAGTCAAAAAATAAGACCGAGCCTGCTCATCGTCGCCCTTTTCCGCCGCCGCCTCAGCCATCCAATAATATACCCGGGCCTCCTGTTTATTATTAATACTCTGCTGCAGCGATTGGTTGTAATAGCTTATGGCCTTGTCGTAATTCCCGGCACTCTTTTCTTTATCAGCAAGATCAAACAACAATTTTTGGCTAAAAACGGTATTGGGGTACTGCTCAATAAACTGCCGGTAATACGCACTTACAAGCTCAGGGTTCGTTTCACCGCGCGCACGAACATGATAAAACCGGGCCGATTCTGCCAATGCATGGTCTGTATTTTGCTCAATGAAAGATGCCAACACCTGCGCAGATTTTTGATATAAGCCCTCCTCAAAAAGCGATATGCCGTTTTCATAGGTTGCAGTATTCGGGCGCTGAATCTCCTGCGCCTGCACCCGGGCAGTACACATCATTACAAATAAAAGACTGAGTACAAATAAATTTCGGAAGTGATTCATTAAAGCAGTATAGGTATGAAGAGTTCTTTAATAGATATTATAGAGGCCTTTGCAAAACCACTCTTTCAAAGGCCTCTTATATTAATTTTGTGCGGAATGTTCCCTTACGTTTAATAAAATAGATTGCATTAAAAGGCGGCTATTTACATATCCATAAATTTCAGGAGCTCATCCGCGCGTGTTTCCAAATCAATATTCGTTGATTCACTTTCTGCTTCAGTTAAAATGGTGTAACCGTACCGGCGAAGCGCCGATGCAACGCGACTCACATCCTGTAAATTCAACTTGATAGACACTTCATACTGCTTTTTTTCGGCATTGGGTGTTTCAACAGTAATGCCTAAAATTTTACCGCCCTCGGCTTCAATAAGCTGTACTACTTCAGAGAGGGTGAAATCCTGATGATTAAGCCGCACTGTAATAATTGAGCCATATTCGGTGAGGTTCAACATTTTACTTAGTGATTCAAGCACCTGCTCTTTTTCAATAATACCTTTAAATATCCACTCATCATCAATAACTGGTAAAAGATGCAGCTCGTATTCCAACATCAGCCTGATAGCATGAAAAAGGTGCTGATTGCTGAAAATCTTGATAGGTTCAACTAATTCAAAGTCGCCGATTAAACGTTCATTATCAGCCACCGATTGAAGAACCTCCATACTTATATGGCCGGTTAATTTATGCGTTTCTGCATCTACCACCGGTAAATTGTTCACGCCAATTCGTTCCATATGCTCCCGGGCCTCAACCTTAGAATCGGTTGTAGATAGAACGCGCGTATCGGTATTTATGGCTTTTGCTACAAGCATGAATTCAATATTATTGTTCTATTTATCGGTCTACGATTTTTCGACGGATTCTCCGTTAACGTTATTCAACATATTCTTTAAGCGCAATAAATTTTCTTCAGAAATGCTAAAGGTAACCTCTGCGCTTGATTTAACGTATTCCTGTGAATGAATATTTGCCACGCGATGCAAAAAGGCAACACCCTCGTATTTGGCTACAGGAATTTTCATGGTGGTGGTTACAAAATCTCGTTCAATTAAATCTTGAATATCATTTTGCAGCCTGTTTAAGCCAATATTACGTTCTGCCGAAACAAAGGCGGCATCGGGATACGCTTTACGTAATTCAGCCAGCCGATGGGGTTCCAGATCGTCAATTTTATTGAAAATTTTCAAACTTTTTTTATCAACAATGTCTAAATCTTCCAGGGTCTCATCTACCACTTCAATATATTCGCGATACATGGGCGAAGTAGCGTCGATCACATGAAGCAATATATCGGCTTCGCGGACCTCATCCAGCGTAGATTTGAAGCTTTCTATTAAATTATGCGGAAGTTTGCGTATAAATCCTACCGTATCCGACAATAAGATGTCATAATTTTCAATGTCGTAACGCCGTACGGTGGAATCCAACGTGGCAAAAAGGCGATCTTCAGCCAGTACTTTGGTATCGGTAAGGGCATTCATCAGAGTTGATTTACCGGCATTGGTGTAGCCCACAAGTGATAGACGAATCATATCGGAACGCCCTTTTCGTTGCGTTTTGCGCTGTTTTTCGAGCGTTTCAAGCTTATCTTTTAATATACTGATTCGCTTGTCTATCAGGCGGCGATCCGTTTCGATTTGAGATTCACCGGGCCCGCGCGTTCCAATGCCCCCCTGCTGGCGGGAAAGGTGGGTCCAAAATCGGGTAAGGCGTGGGCGTAAATATTGAAGTTGGGCCAGTTCAACCTGTGTTTTGGCAGCGGCCGTTTTAGCGCGGGAGGCAAAGATGTCTAAAATAAGCCCGCTGCGATCCAGCACTTTGGCTTCGGTTGTCTTTTCTATGTTACGAATTTGCGTAGGCGATAAATCATCATCAAAAATAATAGTTTCAATATGTTCGCTGTTCACCCGGCCGCGTATCTCCCGAAGTTTACCTTCGCCCACATACGATGAAGGGTCGGGCTGGGTGCGGTTCTGCAATATTTTATCTATCACAATGCCGCCGGCTGTTTGGGTTAACAGTTCAAGCTCATCAAGATAGTCTTTAGCCTGCATACGGGCGGTATTCGGACCATAAACCCCTGCTAAAAGCGTGCGTTCTTCTCGAATTTCAGAATTATTAATTTCCTCGAACAACGTATTGTATTTGTTTAGTCTTCAAATTAAATAGTTCTCATCAATTAAAACTTTGGTACTGTACTGCTGAATCTTCCGAACAACTTATCCGGCGGCCGAGTTTATGTTTGAGCAATTTTTTAAACGGCTGCACTTGCTTTTGCGGAATATTTAGCTCTAAACGCACCATTTGGGATGCATGTTCTTCCGGGCGGTAAATAAAAATATAGGCGGTAGTGTGATCTAATTCTTGTGCAAAAAAATCGTTGATTTGGTGCCAGGGTACTGTTTGAGCAGGGTCATTTACATTTTTCACAATTCCATGATCGGTAACATATCGTTTTGAAGAAAAATAACTCGACACGAACCAGGATACCGATATAAATAAATATAACCCTGCTGCAGAAATCGACCACAACGAGCCATTAAACCACATTATCGCCGAAAGAAGAATACTGATTCCCAAAAACAATGTGGAAAAAAGCGGAAACCCTTTTAGGGTGCCGGCCCGCCAGCTCATCCGTTTATTGCGAAGCCTGAATACCTGCACTGTTGTTGTAAATGCCAAGCCGCCAATAGTCACCGAAGCAACTAATAACAAAATGGCTAAATAAATATTTAATCCGGGCATGTGAACTTATTTTTTTTCACAAAAACTAATCGCTGCATAATAGTTGCAGAACGTTTTTTTACTAACGTATATAAACTGCTTTCCATTATCTTCTAATTTAATTTATTCTTAATCTCTACCCACTCCAAATATCATAAATCTACCTTAATGTAGAAAATTTATTTCACTGTTAATACATTGAAAATGATACAAAAAAGGGCGTTTTTATCTTAGGGTCTCTTCGGACATATACACTATCGTTTATCTAATTTTATTATCAGAAAAACCCTTCATGCGGCACTTTAGTATCTATGCCAGTATTATAACAATTTTAATTTTATCTGTTTCTTGTACAAATAATTCTGAGTCCGGCTGGAGCAACATGGTCCCTTCCGAGACTTCATTTATTATCATCCCACCGCAAGATGCTACTGTTCAATCAATTTTAACATCCTCCTACATTCCACTGCTCGAAGATGTTAGCTCCGCTGCCATACAACCTATTGTAGAAGTGGATTCACTATCTTCTGAGCCTCTTTCCGTTAAAAGCTTGTTACTTTATCCCGGCCCTGATCAAAAACTTCAGCCAGTTTGGATTGTCAATAACTCGGGTGATTTAGACCGACTTTTAGAAGACACCTATGCCCGCCGCTTTACCCCTAACAGGTATAATTTTGAAGGCCGGTCGATTCTGAATGTGCAAATTAACAACCGATCTGTTTTTGCTGCTCCACTGGATGATTGGGTTGCAGTATCTGAATCGAGTTTAGCACTCGAAAATATTATCCGCACGCAAAAAGGCTTGAAACCGGGTATTAACTTTGATGATGTTGACATGGGGGCCGGCTCTTTAATTATCAATACGCCCGCATTAGATCGATGGGTGGCCCAGCTCAGCAAGGTTAGGTATCACCCCAAAACTAAAGATTTATTCCGGGGCACCGCTCCAACGGTTCTCAAATTGAGTGAAGCAGAATCAGAACGTGAAGGGCGCTATCAGCTTAGTGGCTCTATATCGCTAACTGAGGATGCAAAAAGTGTACTTGTGGCCTCCATTTCTCAAAAAAATCAGGCTATTTCACTTGATGAATATATTTCGTCGAATGCAGCCGGTTGGGGCATTTTCTATGATACGCCTGCTGATAAGCTCTCTAAAACTTTGCCAGACACTTCCGCTGTGGATGATTTTTTAATGACAAATCCGGCGGAATATGATGCCATTGCAAACACGCTGAAAAGTGAATTTGCCATGGTGATGTACACTGAGTCCGGCTTCCTTTCAACCGGCGAACATCTATTCATAAGAAAATTGAGTAATTCTGAAAGGCTGAATAAAAAACTGGAGCAGTTGCGCAATCGAGGATTTATAAAAAAAATCGATGGCCTTTATTTTGTGCAAAGCTTTGGGTTGGCCCGGCTCTTAGGTTCACCCTTGTGCAATTTTAAAGATTTTTATCTTGATATTACCGATGATGCGGTTGTAGTTTCAAAACGAAAAGGATTGGCCGAACGCATTGAAACAGATCGCAATCGGCGGCGCATCATCACCTATAAACCGTTTTATAAAGAAGCCAAAAAAAGATTTCCTGATCAACTGAGCAGTGTTTTCGTTTCCGGTCCCGAATTTACCTCATTTCTTACCCCCTATCTTTCGGCCAATAATTATGTGGATGCACTCACATCATCCTTTAATTATATGACCGTTACCACCCGGCTGGAAGATGATGGAAGCCGAATATCCCTGAATATATCAACGTTTAATGCTGACGATAATAATGTGCCATTTCGGTCGAAATGGATATACAACACCAACGGCAGCGAGCTTTCCGGTAAGCCTGTCACAGGTAATGTGGGGGGCAGTTATAATAATGAGGTCATCTTTGCCACTCAAGCAGGTATAGTAAATGTAATTGCCGCTGATGGAACCCTGGTGCAGCAATACCGAACCGGCTCCGACCGGCCCATAGGGTCGCCGGTAGCATATGACTGGTACGGAACCGGAGAAAAAATTGTGCTCATTGCAGCCGGAAATAAAATATACGGATGGGATAGAAATGGAGATATTTTACCCAAATTTCCGTTTGTGTTGGATGAAGATATCACCACGCCCCTTACCGTCACTGATCTTGATAATGATCGTCTGCCTGAAGCGGTGGTTGCCACGGCCGACCGTAAATTGCATGTGCTCAACGGCAGAGGCAATGATGTAACGGGCTGGCCGGTAACCACTAATGCCCCCATTCGCTCAGCCCCCCTCGTCGATTATTATCAAGGACAAGCTTCCATAATTGCATTTTCGGGGAATGCCGTGCATGCCTGGAACACGACCGGTACTCCTATTTCTGAATTTCCGATGTTCACGGATGCCACTTTAAAAGGATCGCCTGTATTGTTTAATGAAAATATTTTAGGCAACGCCGTGGATGGAAATTTGTACGTCATCGGCCAAGAGCAACTTTTCCCGGACTCTTTAAATGTTTCAAATTCATTAAAAAGAGAGGCTCTTTATGTCTCAAACAGTTCGCTTACCGGGAGCCCATTTGTCAGTAGTAATAATATATTAACCACCGACCGCAATGGGTCGGTATTTCTGTTGAATGCAAAAGGCACCCTGGAACTGACCAAAAGCATGGGGCAGGCCAGCGCTCAAAATTGGTCATCGGTTATTACTGATATTAATAATGACGGCCGCAACGATATGGTGTCACTGGCCGGTTACGGACGGCTGTATGCCTGGACCATAGAAACCGGCGAACGCATATTTGACCTGCCCAAAGCAAGTATGAGTCACGTTTCCATCGCTGATCTGGATAATGACGGGCTTAAAGAATTGATCGCCAAAACCGATGAGGGCGTACAAAGCTGGACGATATACGGGGAAAGATAAAAAGGAAACGGGAGTAGGGAAGACGGAGACTGGAGACTGGAAAATTAATTAAAGTTAAACTGTAAGTAATTCCCTCCAGCCTTGTCTTACTAAAAATGGTAAGAAACCTGGTGTAATTATGAATAACAAGATAAAGAAGTTTGAAGATTTGAATGTCTAGAAATTAGGAATGAATGTTACTGCTGCAGTCTATGAAGAACTCAAAAATTGCAAGGATTTTGGATTGCGGGATCAGTTACAACGAGCGGCCGTTTCAATCCCTTCTAATATTACGGAAGGATTTGAAAGGAATACAAACAAAGATTTTATCCGATTTCTATACATCGCAAAATCATCATCGGGAGAACTCCGAACCCAGCTATATCTCTGCAGGAAAATGAGGTTGATACCAGAAAAAAAACTGTAAGCATTTAATTAAACAAACAAGAAAAATTTCAGCAATGATTTATAAACTCATACAGACAAGGTATGAACATTTTTCTTAACCTGATAAAGTGAAAATTTATAAATCGGCAATCCGGTCTTCCGTCTCCCTTTCTCCTGTCTCCATTAAATAATTTCGCTCAAAGCCTCCCCAATATGCGGAAATTTAAACGTAAACCCGGCTTCCTGTAAATGCTTGGGGGTTGCGCGCAGGCTTTCTAAAATAGGTTTCGCGGCCTCTCCCAGTGCTATCTTTAATGCAAATTCCGGTACCCTGAAAGCCGAAGGGCGATTTAAAACATCGCCAAGTGTATTGGCTAACGTTTCCATGGTAACCGGGTTGGGCGCACACACATTGTAAGGCCCTTCAAAATGTTCGTTTTCAAGGGGGAATATGAGCCCCCGGCATAAATCGTGGCGATGGATCCACGGCACAAATTGCGTGCCCCGGCCTATAGGTCCGCCCAGGAAAAATTTTGTAGGCGTAAGCATTTTTTGGAGTGCCCCTCCACCCTGCTCCATAACAATTCCTATGCGGGGGATAGCCAAACGCACGCCTGCCTCTTGCACTGGCTGTGCTGCTTTTTCCCAGTCCACACATACCTGTGCCAGGAAATCATCTCCCGGCGGTTCTTCTTCGGTCAGAACATCGCTACCGCGTCCGCCGTAATAGCCCGCTGCCGATCCAGAAACCATTACCTCCGGTGGGTTTTCTACTTCTTGAATAACTTCGGCAAGTTGCTGGGTTGTTTCAACCCGGCTGTTGTGAATTCGTTTTTTAACTTCATCCGTCCAACGCTGACCGAAAATATTTTCACCGGCCAAATTGATCACGGCATCAGCGTTATTCATAGCTGCGGTCAGATCATCATCCCACGAAATAAATTGCTGATTTTTTGCCTGCTCATCAGCATGTTTTTGAGGGCTCCGCGTAATGATTGTCAAAAAATGCCCTTCTTGAAGCAATATTGGGCAAAGTTCTGAACCGATAAACCCGGTTCCACCTGTGATTAAAATATTCATGTATCAAATAGCTTACTTGATTGTTTATTTTAACTACGTAAAATCATTGTAAAACATTCATTTTTTAAAGTGATTTGTTCTTCGTTATTTATTATTAGTTATTATTCTATGGATATTTTTTAATACCAGATGGCTTTGAAGAAATCCAAAAGTGTCTTCGACTACAATCGTCGTTCCTCCTCATTGCACCGCAGGTATGCCTTTTGCTATAGGCATCCCTTTGGGAGAAATGGGCGTCAGTAATGCAAAGGCCTCTAAAAATAAATGAGTCAATAATGTCTCCCAAAAAACAACGCATCAGCCTGCTGACCATTCGAATAATAGTGGGATTGGTATTTCTGCTTTCAGGCATCGGTAAACTGCTGGACGAGGGATATGTCAA
>Ga0306907_1000439_pt1 | contig 18118 bp, 12 predicted proteins | sample AntRauTorcE11898_FD_190415 | JGI IMG/M metagenome (GOLD analysis project Ga0306907, IMG submission 190415) | Saline lake microbial communities from Rauer Islands, Antarctica - Metagenome Torckler E11 #898 (v2) (version 2) | ecosystem: Environmental > Aquatic > Non-marine Saline and Alkaline >... | reverse complement strand
TATTCCCGTTGAATCGCTGGAGAGCGGCAAAGGGAAGATGAACCGCAAAATGTATGACGCTTTAAAAAAGGATGACCATCCCGAAATTATGTTCTTTCTGGAATCAGCTCAGATGGTTGATAAGGCACAAGGCGGGCAATCATTCACCCTGAAAGCAACCGGTAACCTGAATATCGCAGGCTCTTTGAAAGAAGTAACATTCCCGGTAACGGCTACCAAAGCAAATGAAAACAGCTTCCGGTTTGAAGGCAGCTACAGCCTGGATATGAAAGAGTACGATGTAGATCCGCCATCGGCTATGCTGGGCACCATTCGCACGGGCGAAGAGGTGGAAATTGTATTCGATCTGCTGGTTAATAAAGCAGGAAAATAATTTCAAATAGTATGCTCCGTCCCGGAATCAAATATCACAATATGGCAAATGGCAAAACCAACGTTGATAAGATTGGTTTTGCCACTCTTATTGCAGCCGTTTTAATCCTGGCCGGGCTCCCGGCCCGTGCTCAAATTGCGCCGCAGGGAGCCTGGAAAATCATTATAAAATGCTTTTGTGAATGATGAGGTTTCTGAACTCTATGCCACTTACTGTCCCCAGGGCTTTTAATGATAAAGGGGCTTACTGGATAGCGTAAATGAAAAAGAGCTGCAAGGACTTTAAGAAATGAAAAGCATGATAAAGATAATAAGGGAAGGGCTGCTGTTGAGCCCAACGGAGAATTCATTTGAAAACAATGGAGTGCTTAATCCTGGCATTTACCAGGATGGGAAGCAGGTCCATATTTTTTACCGGGCGGTAGAGAATGGTAATTTCTCTACCATTGGGTATGCAAAAACCCAAGGGCCCTTGCAAATAACGGAAAGAAAAGAAGAAGCCTTGATTTCGCGTGATTTTGACTACGAGAAACATGGGGTGGAGGATGCGCGGATTGTAAAAATTGGAGATACTTATTACCTCACCTATACCGCTTATGATGGGGTTAATGCCATGGGGGCCTTGGCGGTCTCCAAAGACTTGAAAAATTTTGAAAAAAAAGGGATTATCACTCCGTCTATCACCTACCAGGAATACAAATACCATCTTGAGCATTGCAACCAAAAAAAGCTAAATCCTAAATACTATCACTACTACAACCTGTTTGCCGGTATAGGCGTGGTGGATGATAAACACCGCCTGCTGCGCGACAAGGATATTATCCTTTTTCCCCGCAAGGTGAATGGAAAGTTTGTGATGCTGCACCGTATATGGCCGGGCATACAAATAGCGCAGTTTGAAAAATGGGAAGACCTGACTAAGGAATTCTGGGAAGGGCATATAAAAAACCTGACTGATCACATTCTTTTGGATCCTCTCTATGATTTTGAGGTCAATTATGTAGGCGGGGGGGGTGCCCTCCCATTGAAACGGAAGAAGGATGGCTATTGATTTACCACGGAGTATGTGAAACCAACATCGGGAAAACCTATCATGCCGCTGCAGCCTTGCTTGATCTGGAAAATCCGCAACAGGTTATCGGCCGGCTTAGCTATCCTTTATTCAGCCCAGCCAAAAAATGGGAAAAGAAAGGTGTAGTGAACCATGTAGTTTTCCCTACGGGGAGCGCACAATTTGGTGATGACCTGTACATCTACTATGGTGCAGCCGATACACGCATAGCAGTAGCCCGGCTTTAGATGACAGAACTACTAAATGAGCCCATTTAAAAAGGAACAAATAAAGACAAATGATATAAATGAAATAATAACAATTACATAGTCATAAAACTTAACAAATCATGAATAATTCAGGTTAAGCTTCATCCAACTCTATATATTGTTTGCCTTTTTGTAGATTGGATATGGTGCTTTCATCTTCAAATATTACAGGGGTTAAGGCAATGCATCTTTACCGTTTATTTTGCAAATTGGAACAAGATGGTATTTTGCTGGCACAACGTTTTAACAATAATCTAACTAAACCATATTACTATGGCCGTACGAAAAATAGCTAAAGAGAATTGGCAGAGCTACTTCGATACGTTTGCAAAACTTTTTCTAAAAGACGATCAGCCCGAATATGCTGATATTAAAGTACTTTCGGATGAGTCCGGAGCGCTATCCGAAACAAGCTGGCAAATTCTGGAGGGAATTACCTATAACGAAAAGGATAAACTGCTGAACGTAAAGGTCGAAAACTTGAACCGCATGATTTTGAATCCACCGCAAATATATGTTGATGAAGTGGAGGATGGCTGGATTAACAGTATGGAAATTATCGAGGAAGATGGTACCAAAACCATTATTGAAACGCGATAATTGCTGTATGGATATCATGCTGCCGGCCGGTTTACGAGCCACAAGAAGATGCCACGCTAATTTAAAATACTATTTATATGGAGTCAGAAGCTCAAATCCATTTTAATAAGGAGCATATTGAAGATACGATTTATGAACTTGCGCTCCGCCAGGAAGCGACTATGGCGGCAAAGCCGATCCAGAAAATTGAGCCGCTGCTGAATTCCTCAAAGAGGACGCTGGAAAGGGCGTATCGGGTACTGGCCGAAGCTGCCCGGCAAAAGCGGGAGCTGTCTCCGTCGGCCGAGTGGCTGATGGATAATTTTTATATCATCCAGGAACAGATTGTAGAGCTCAAGCAGGATCTGCCTCCCTCATATTACAAAAAATTGCCCCGCCTGCTGAATGGGACCTACAAAGGATTCCCGCGGATTTACGAGCTTGTGCACATGCTGAGCGGCTGTTGTGATAACGTTATTGACCGGGATATTACCTCTATTGCCGTGAAGGCCTACCAGCAGGAACAAACGTTGACACTGGGCGAGCTATGGGCCGTTCCCATCATGATCCGGCTGGCGTTGATCGTCAGACTTACCGAGCGATCAAAGGCTTTACTCCGGCAACGAGAGTTGAAGGACTATATCGACCAGGAAATTGAGCCCTTGCTGAATCCGCAGTCAGACGAGCCGGGCTATCTGCTGCGCAAACTGATCGATATACCCCAAAAGGAGTATGATGAGCAACCTTTTTTGACTACGCTTGCCCAGCGGCTGCAGATGGTGGGGGGGCTTACGGATACGGAACGCCGTTGGCTGGACTATAAATTTAATGCGTGGGATATTACCCTCGAAGAGGCGCTTCGGCAGGATGCCCATAAATCATCACGCCTGCATCTCAGTATTCAAAACTCCATCTCCTCCCTGCGGAAGGTTTCCGAGACCGACTGGTCGGTTTTTGTGGAGGATTGCTCGGTGGTGGAACAGATTCTGCGGCTGGATCCGGCGGGTGCCTATCCTTCGATGGATCGGGAAACGCGTGATACCTATCGAAAAGTGGTGGAAAAGCTTCACGAGCATTCCTCCTGCCGTTCCGAACATCACGTCGCCGAACAGGCCCTGCAGCTGACCGAAGAGGCCGCTCACAGAACACCGCAGGATAATCCGAAGAAAAAGCATATCGGTTATTATCTGGTGGGAGATGGATATACGGAACTGGCCCGAAAGCTGAGCTATCGTATGCCGCTTCTGGAGCTGTTTCAGCGATGGATGGAACGGCATACCACTGGTTATTTTCTTTTTATAGCGAGTCATTTAATTGTATTTCTGGCACTCATCAGCCTGGTTACCAATATATTTAATGTTTCTGGGTGGCTTACGGTGCTCAGTTTGGGCATTGCTTTAATGCCGGCCCTTGAGCTTTCGGTTGTATCAGTGAATCGGGTACTGGCCTTTCTAATACCACCCCGTATACTGCCGAAGCTCAATATAGAAGGCTCCGTTCCGGATGAATATCGTACCCTGATAGTGGTGCCTACGCTGCTCAGTTCGCCGGCCGATGTGCGGGAGCAGCTGGAGGATCTGGAAATCCGCTCCCACGCCAATCCCAATAAAGCGCTGCAGTTTGTATTACTCTCCGATTTTACCGATGCTCCGGAGGAACAGATGCCGGGCGATGAGGCCATTCTCGAAACGGCCAAAGAGGAGATCCAACGCCTGAATGAGCAAAACAATAGCAAGTATGGTGCCCGTTTTTACCTTATGCACCGCAAGCGGTTGTGGAACCCGTCTCAGCAAAAGTGGATGGGCTGGGAGCGCAAGCGCGGCAAGTTGGAAGAATTTGACCGATTGCTTAGAGAACCGGAAGCCGAAACCAGCTATACCTTCGTAGCGGGAGATTTTGGGCAGACGCTGGACCATGCACCCGTTAAATATGTGATTACCCTCGACGCCGATACCCAGCTGCCGCCGGGCAGTGCCGTGGATATGATACGCACCGCCGCGCATCCGCTGAACCGGGCGGAGCTGAGTCCGGAGGGCGATTTTGTGGTGGACGGCTACGGAATTTTCCAGCCGCGCATTTCCATTTCACCCAAAACCGCCAACCAGAGCTGGTTCTCAAGGATATTCTCCGGCAATGTGGGCATCGATCCCTATACTACGGCTATTTCCGATATCTACCAGGATTTGTACGGCGAAGGCGTGTTTACCGGCAAAGGATTATACGATGTGGAGGTGTTTGAAACGGTGTTGGGTAACCGGTTCCCGGAAAATACGGTACTCTCACACGATCTGTTGGAAAGCACCTATCTGCGGGCAGCCCTGGTTACCGATATTGAGCTGTTTGATGATTATCCATCTACCTATCTCAGTTACAGCAAGAGGAACCATCGGTGGGTGCGCGGCGACTGGCAGATTCTTCCCTGGCTCTTTTCTAAGGTTCGGGGTAAAGAGCATAAGGAAGAAAATCCTATCAACAATATTTCCAAATGGAAAATATTCGATAACCTGCGCCGATCACTCAATCCGGCTTTTATACTGCTTTTCTTGCTGGCGGTCTGGACTATTTTTCCCGGTTCTGCTTTGATCGGTACCATGGCGGCATTGGGCATCACCGCTTTTCCCATCTATTCGAGTTTTTCCATCCAGTTATTCCAGCGGCCCACCCGCGTAATGTGGAAGCTCTATTTTGAAAAGATTCGCGCCGATTTGAGGGTGAACACCATCCAGGCGCTTTCCACCTTTATGATGATGCCGCACCAAGCCTATTTATCACTGGATGCTATAGGCCGGACTCTGTGGAGGATGTACGTTTCTGATCGTTTATTGCTGGAATGGACGACAGCCTCAAAAACAGAGCGTGAAGCAAAAACGAATATCTTCGAATACTACAAAAAGATGTGGATTAACGTGGCCTGGTCGGTTTTATGCCTTGTTCTGGCCGGAGTATATAAACCAGCGGTACTCTTTCTGGTTACTCCTTTTGCGGCTGCGTGGACCATTGCTCCCTACCTGAGTTACCGCTTGAGTCTGAAGCTAAAAAAGGAGAAAGAAGAGCTGAGCGAAGAGGATATCCGGGAGCTGCGAACCTATGCCCGCCGCACATGGAACTATTTTGAGCGCTTTGTAAATGAGGAGCATTCTTGGCTGGCTCCCGATAATTTTCAGGAGCAGCCCTATCTTGGAGCCGTTGATCGTACGTCGCCGACCAATATGGGACTTGCCCTTACGGCCACCTATACCGCTTACGACTTTGGATATATCACCCTGCAGGAGCTGCTGCACCGGCTGGGAAATATGCTGGGATCGATGAAGCTGCTAGAACGGCGGGCGGGCCATTTTTATAACTGGTACAGTACCAAAACACCCGAAGTACTGAATCCGAAATATATATCTACTGTCGATTCAGGCAACCTGGCGGGTTCGCTGGTGGTGGTCAAGCAGGGACTGAAGCAGCTTCCCGATCAGCCGTGGCCGAACCCGGTTTTCTGGCAAGGCCTGCAGGATACGATTTGGGTGCTCGATGAAATTGCCGGTGAGCTCAAAAGCAAGGAAGGGGTGACCAAAAGCCTGGAGAAGGAGATAGCTGATCGGCTGGAAGAATTGAAAGAGATGCTGCCCGGAGAGTCCCCCGGCGAAATAGCGAGCTGGCAACAAAAGCTGACACAGCTGCAAGCGCCGGCTAATAAACTCAAGAATATAAGCTTTGATATGCTCCGCGACGAGTTGACGAGCGTAAAATATCGGGAACTGATCGATTGGTTTAATCGCCCCCTGATGCAGATTGAAAGCCAGCTTAATGAAATCCAAACCTTATCCGTCCAGGAAGCAGAGCAAACCGGTAATCCTGCATCTACCGTTGGAGCCTTGTCGGTCAACGGGGAAATCGGGGAGTGGCAGTCTCACGCGAAAGAGTTGACACGTTGGTGTGACGAGCTGGTACGCGAGATGGACTTCCATATCCTCTATAATGAAGAACGCAAACTGTTTAGTATTGGATATAATGAAGATCATTCCGCGCTGGATTCCGGTACCTACGATCTGCTGGCAAGTGAAGCGCGGCTGGCCTCTTATATTGCCATTGCCAAAGGGGATGTGCCACCGGAGCATTGGTTCAGCCTCAGCCGGCGCCTCACCAGTATCAACAGAAATGAGATCCTGCTATCCTGGGGTGGCACCATGTTCGAATATCTGATGCCGCTTCTTTTTATGGCACGCTATGAAGGTACCCTGCTTAGCAATACCTATGAAAATGCCGTTACCTGGCAGCAAAATTACGGGAACTCCCGTAATCGTCCATGGGGATTTTCGGAAAGTGCCTATGGCATATTAAACCTAGAGCTCCACTACCAGTACCGGGCCTTTGGAGCCCCGGGCCTGGGGCTGCGCCGGGGACTTAGCGAAGATTATGTGGTAGCCCCTTATGCCAGCATGCTTGCGCTGATGGTTCATCCCAAAGCCTCCCTCGAGAACCTGCGTCAGCTTAAACAAGAGGGGGCTTATGGCATGAATGGTTTTTATGAGGCTATCGATTATACGTCTTCACGGGGCGAGGCCGATGAAGAAAAAACCGTCATTAAAATGTACATGGCCCACCACCAAGGAATGGGCCTGCTTGCCTTGGCTAATGTGCTCAGGCAGAATAAGATCCAGCGGCTGTTTCATGCCGATCCGCTGGTGCAATCCTGCGATCTGCTGCTGCAGGAACGTATTCCCCGCGGCATCCCGATCAAAGAACCGCGCCCAATCGATGTGGAGTTGGAGCCGGCTGAAGAAAAAGCGGAATCCTCTGTGGCAGAATATATCGGCCAGGAGGCACTCAACGAATCACCACCGCGCACGCATATTCTTTCCAACGGAGAATATTCGACGGTCATCACGCATGCCGGCACGGGCTATTCGTATTGCAATAACCTGGCGCTGACCCGGTGGCGACGCGATCCTGTAAAAGACTCCTACGGCTTTTTCTTCTATGTTAAAGACTTGGAAAGCAACGAATTCTGGTCGGTTGGCCACCAGCCGGTGGGAAGGAAAGCCGACCGCTACGATTCCTGGTTTCATCCCGGGCTGGTGCAGACTGCCCGCGTCGATGAATGGACCGAATCGTTTATGGAGGTTTGTGTATCACCCGAAGATAATATAGAACTCCGAAAATTAACGCTAACTAATTACGCCAACCGTACCCGCCGTTTTGAGCTGACCAGCTATGCCGAGGTAGTGCTGAACGAGCAGGAGGCAGATACTGCCCATCCGGCCTTTTCCAATCTGTCGATACAAACAGATTACATCCCCGAGCATCACGCCGTTATTGCAAGGCGGCGGCCACGCGAAAATGAACAGCCGGCCTGGATGGTCCATACCATGGCGAGTGAAGATATTGAACGATTATCCGAGCCGCTGCAGTTCGAAACCGATCGCAATAAGTTTGTAGGGCGGGGGCGTACGCTTGCTTATCCTGCGGCTCTGGATAGAAATAATGAACTTTTGGGTTCGGTAGGCAATATTTCTGATCCCATATTGAGCTTGCGGCGGATCGTAGAGCTGGAGCCCGGAGAAAAAATTAGTATCACCTTCGGGCTGGGCAAAGCAAACAGCCGCGAAGAAGCGGTGGCTATGGCCGACAATTATGACAACCCCTATGCCACCGATCGTACGTTCGAGTTAGCTTCTATTTACGGTCGAATGGAGCTGGAACATATCGACCTAGGCGCCCGGCAGGCTCACTATTTTTATAAATTGGCCGGATCGTTGATTTATGGCAATGAGGCGCTGCGGGCTGATGAAAACATCTTGTTGAGAAACCGGAAAACCCAGTCGGGGCTGTGGGCATACGGCATTTCGGGTGACTTGCCCATACTGCTGTATAAAATTAAAGAGACAGAGGATATCCGGACCGTTAGACGATTGCTAAGGGCCCATGCGTTGTTCCGGCTGAAAGGCCTCGATATCGACTTGGTGATTATAAACGAACACCTGCCTTCTTATGTGGATGAGTTGCAGGAAATGCTCAACAATACTGTACAGGCTTCACAGGAACATCACTTGCTGAATGAAAGGGGAGGGGTTTTTTTGCACAAATCAGGAAACATGCTGCCGGAAGACCTTACGCTGCTGGAGTCGGTGGCACACGTAGTGCTGCAGGGAAGCCTGCCCGTTATTGGTCCTGAGCCTCAAAAAGAGGCAGAAGCAATAGATACGGATGGAGAATTGGACTACGCTCCCATCGATCTGTCATACTCAAAAGGAGGCGAAGCTCAATCGCGTACTGACCTGCAATTCTTTAACGGCTATGGGGGATTTAGTGAAAATGGTCGCGAATATATTATTCATGTTGATGCAAAGGAAGGCAACGGACTGCAATTTCCGCCGGCTCCATGGATCAATGTCATTGCCAATCCCGACTTTGGGTTTCTTATTTCCGAGAGCGGTTCGGGTTATACGTGGAGCAGGAATAGTCGCGAAAACCGTCTGACGCCCTGGTCCAATGATCCCGTCAGCGATCCACCTGGCGAAGCGCTATATATCCGCGATGAAGATCACGAACTCTACTGGTCGCCTACTCCTAATCCGACGCCTGGCAGTACCAGTTATCAAATCACTCATGGATTTGGATATACCTGCTTTGAGAGTGAAACCCTGAACATTCGCCAGCAGATGACGATGTGGGTGCCCATAGAAGATCCCGTAAAAATTATCCGGCTCCGTTTGACCAACACTGACTTAACGTCAAGGACTCTTTCGGTATTCCGATACGCCGAGTGGGTGCTTGGGGTATTCAGGGAGCAGTCGGTGCGGCACGTAATTACGAAATTGGATCCCGATTTGCAGGCCATCTTTGCCCGCAACTTCTATAATAATGAGTTCGCCGGCCGAGTGGCTTTTGCCGCCCAGTTCAGTCCAGTTGAATTTACCCGGGAACACTACAGCGCTGATCGAACCACATTTGTCGGCAGAAACAATGATCTTGGCGCACCGCGGGCCCTCCGGATGGATGCACTGGGAGACGGCCGGTTCGGGGCCGGCTTCGATTCATGCGCGGCTTCCCAGGCCCGCTTTGTCCTGGATTCGGGTCAGCAGACGGACATCTACTTTTTGCTTGGTGAGACTTCCACCGAAAAAGAGGCAAAAAACCTAATCGAAAAATATCGCGACAAAGAAAATATTGAGTATTCTTTAACCGAGGTTACCGACTTCTGGGAGCAGAAACTGGGAACCCTCCAGGTTCAAACGCCCGTTCCCGAGTTTGATCTGCTGGCCAACGGCTGGCTTCAATATCAAAATATCGCCTGCAGAATATGGGCTCGTACCGCGTTCTATCAGTCGGGTGGTGCCTACGGTTTTCGCGATCAGCTCCAGGATGTGGCATCAGCCCTGCATATCGATCACACGCTGGCACGCCGTCAGCTACTGCTGCATGCCGCCCACCAGTTTCCCGAGGGCGATGTACTGCACTGGTGGCATCCGCCCACCGACCGGGGCACCCGCACCCGTATTTCCGACGATCTGCTGTGGCTTCCCCATGTAACCGGCCTTTATATCAGCCGGACCGACGATACCGATATTTTGCGGGAAAAGGTGCCTTTTATACAGACTCGGCAGCTGGAAGAAGACGAACAGGAAGCTTATGTGACTCCCGAGCCGGCTCCTAAATCGGCTACGCTGTACGAGCACTGCTGCCTGGCTATCGACCGCTCGCTGACGTCAGGAGTCCACGGGCTGCCGCTGATGGGGGCCGGAGACTGGAACGACGGGATGAACCGCGTGGGCAAAGAGGGGAAGGGCGAAAGCGTATGGCTGGGCTTCTTTCTCTATACCATCCTCGAACAATTTATTCCGATCTGCGAGGCCCGCGACGATAAAGATCGTGTGGAGCGCTACCGCGAATATCAACAAGAGCTGAAGAAACATCTTAATGACGAAGGCTGGGATGGGCAGTGGTATCGTCGGGCTTTTTATGATGACGGCACGCCTCTCGGTTCGGCCCAAAACGAAGAGTGCCAAATTGATGCCATTGCCCAGTCGTGGTCGGTTATTTCCGGGGCTGGCACACCCGACAAAATTAAACAGGCTCTCGAAGCGGCCGACCGATATCTGATTTCTGAAGAGGATGCTATTATACGGCTGCTGACTCCTCCTTTTGATGACGGTCCCAAAGATCCTGGATATATAAAGGGTTATATTCCGGGTGTACGCGAAAACGGGGGCCAGTACACCCATGCCGCCATGTGGCTGATCAAGGCTTTTGCCGAAAGCGGCCATGGTAGCCGGGCCGTGGAATTGATGCAGATGCTTACGCCGGTAAATCACAGCCTTTCAAGAGCACGAACCGACCGGTATAAAGTAGAACCCTATGCCGTTGCGGCCGATATTTACGGCGAGCCACCCTTGACGGGCATGGGCGGGTGGACTTGGTACACTGGCTCGGCCGGATGGATGTACCGGGTTATTATAGAATCCATTTTAGGGATTAATGTTACCGGAGGAAATACGCTGCAAATTAATCCGTCGGTTTCTGGGGAATGGGAAGAATACCGTTTTTCCCTTAGAGAACAACAGGGCGAAACGATTTATCACGTCACCATCCATAATCCTGACGGTCTGCAGACAGGTACTCTTGAAGGAACCGTTGACGGACTGGAGATTAAAAAAACTACGGCTGAAGTATTTTCAATGGATCTAAAATCAGATGGACAGATACATAACGTTACCCTCACCTTGGTGCAGACCATCGAAGACTAATCTTCTTTTGGACGGATAAATATAGTAGAGCGATTTACTTAATTGCAACCGACTCTGGCTATTATCAAAACAGGTAAAATGACAAGAAAGGTAATAAGCATGATCATATTTTCCGAGAAATAATTCTGAATAAAGTCCTTGGGTAGGGGAAACGATTACATGAGTTGGCTACAATATAGCCCTGTAAATATTATTTTTTTTAACGCGTTCTCAACTCCCCAGTGCATCAAGCGCAGAAGGTTTTGCGAAGGCCTCCGTAAATTATTTAATTGGTAATTAATGACTGGATACAAACCTTTAAAAATTCCTTAAGTGTTCTCATTTAAAACGGATTCAGTATCAACAGAAAATAGTCAGGCTTCGCATACTTAATCCTCTTCCCCGCCTTTTTGGGCCCAACCTTTTGAATCGGTTATTGAAAGCCTACAGGCGAACCCGGATAAAGGGTTCAGCACTAACACGGTTACCAAACGCATCGAGAAATACGGTCCCAACCGGCTCAGAGAACACGCACGGAAAAGCAACTGGCAGATTTTCCGGGACCAATTTAAAAGCCTCATTATTCTGCTGCTGGCTGTAGCGGCAGCGGTATCGTTCTTTTTCGGTGAGTTTATTGAAGGATGGGCCATTCTGAGTCGTTTGCTTCACTATACCTTAAATTAATTAAAAAAAAAGGGGGGGGGTGAAGTCAGCCTTCGGTATATATAAATAACGTGAGTTCGAGATAAGATTTATAAGGGTTCTTTAATTATTTTTATATCGAACTTACGTTAAATAGCTTCCTTTGTCTTCTCTTTGGTACAGTAGTTGTATGTGTAATAGTAAATAACCATTTTTGTGTTGCCTTGGTTCTTGAGCGACAAATCAAAATATTAGGTTCCAATTACCGATGACAGAAAATAATAACAATAAATCTGTTTACAGCTTAACGGCTCGCCGGTTCAATGCCCTCTTGGCGGTATTATGTGCGATTAGTTTGGCTGCCGGATTTTTCGGTTCTGTTTTTGGTCTTATTTCTGACGACACGGCCCGGCTGTTTTATATTGGTGCATACCTAACGGGGGGCTACGCAGGAGTCATACAAAGTTTCAGGGCGCTGGTAAAATTTGAGATCAATGTTGACGTGCTGATGATTTTTGCTGCTATCGGTGCGGCCATCATTGATAACTGGCTGGAAGGGGCTGTGCTGCTATTTCTGTTTTCACTGAGTAACACCCTGCAGGATTATGCGATGGGCCGTAGCCGGCGGGCCATCCGGTCGCTTATGAAACTTCGCCCCGATGAGGCCCTTGTCCGGTTGGAAGATGGAACCGAAGTGTACCGGCCGGTTGAAGAGTTGACTATTGGAGACCGCATTATTGTAAAACCGGGCGAACGAATTCCCATAGATGGCCGTATAAAAACCGGCATTAGTACCGTAGATCAGGCGGCCATTACCGGCGAAAGTACACCGGTTGATAAGGAATCCGGGGACGAGGTATTTGCAGCAACCATGAATGTAAACGGAGTGCTGGAAATAGCGGTAACCCATCATTCAGGCGACACTACCCTGGCAAAGATTATTCGTTTGGTGGAAGAAGCCCAGGCTCAGAAAGCAGAAACCCAGCGGTTCCTTGATGAATTTGAACCCAAATATGCATTCGGGGTGATTCTGGCTACGATCGGACTTATTGTGATTCCCTATTATGTATTAAATCAACCCTTTGATCCTGTATTTTATCGAGCTATGACCATATTGGTGGTAGCTTCTCCCTGCGCACTTATCATCAGCACACCGGCCAGCATACTCTCGGCTATTTCAAATGCAGCCCGAAATGGAATCTTGTTTAAGGGCGGAGCTTACCTGGAACAGGCCGCCAACCTGACAACCATTGCATTCGATAAAACGGGCACGCTCACTACGGGGAAGTCTGCGGTAACGGATATTATAAGTTTTGAAAACCAAGATAGCTCCGGCCCTGTCTGCACAGATGAAGTGCTGGCACTGGCCGCTTCAGCCGAAGAGCATTCGGAACATCATTTGGCAGGCGCCATTCTGCGGGAGGCGGATAAAAGAGGCGTCCAATTTGTAAAGGCACAAAATGTTACTTCCGAGGTTGGAAAGGGGGTATCGGCGCACGTTGGTACTGATGAGATTAAAGTGGGGAACAGAAAACTTTTTGATGGGCTGTCTGACCATTGGGATCCCGAAGTTAAATCAGAAATCAAAAAACTGGAAGGGAGCGACCAAACGGTTATTTACGTTGGCCGCAATGGAAAGCTGGTCGGACTGCTGGTTTTTGAAGATCAAATCCGCGAGCAGGCGTCGGCAGCGCTGGAGGAGCTTCGCAAACTGGGCATAGAGAAATTTGTGATATTGACCGGAGACCTGGAGGGAGTGGCCCGGCGTGTGGCTGATGTACTGCATATCGATCGTTATTATGCTCAATTGCTGCCCGAAGAGAAGGTTGAAATCATCCGTAAGATAGCCCAAACCGAGTCCATTGCAATGGTTGGGGATGGAGTAAATGATGCCCCGGCACTGGCCAGCAGCCACCTGGGCATCGCGATGGGTGCTGTGGGGACCGATGTGGCACTGGAAACAGCCGATGTGGTGTTGATGGCCGATGATCTTACCAAGCTGCCCTATACCATCAAGCTGGCAAGAAAAGCCCGAAAGGTGGTCATGCAAAATATAACCCTCAGCCTGGCCGTAATTGCGGTTTTAATTCTGTCCGTATTCTTTTTCGCTCTGCCGCTTCCGCTTGGCGTGGTAGCTCACGAGGGCAGCACGCTTTTGGTAGTGCTGAATGGATTACGGTTATTGCGAACTGGAAATACCTGAAAACAGTGCATGGAGCGTTTTAAGCTAATATATCATTATTCTGATTCTCCTAAACTCTAACTTGACTAATCAAAAAGATTATGAGTAAAAAAGAATCTTCTGAAAAAATTGTTCCATCTCTAATTGAGTTTATGAAACGACCTGATTCCTATCCTCATCAGCCGGATCAGGTCGAACATATCCAAACGCATATATCACACGTTTTTATTGCGGGGAAATATGTTTATAAATTCAAAAAGCCCGTTAACTTTGATTTTCTGGATTTCAGTACGCTGGAAAAGAGAAAATACTATTGTCATCAGGAACTCAAACTCAACCGAAGGCTGACGGATGACATCTATCTTGAAGTAGTTTCCATAGGCAGATCCGGAGAAAGCTATCGGCTGGAATCCGGCGATCCCGAAGCAGCGGTTGAGTATGCGGTGAAGATGAAGAGGTTGCCCGAAGAGTATTTCCTCCATACGTTTATTGAAGAGGATAAGCTGTCGAAGAAACATCTCGACCGGGTTATAAGCAAGCTTACCGATTTTTATCTGGCGCAGGACCCGGATGACGAAATATCCGAGTGGGGCAAGCTTGAAAACATAAAATACAATACGGATGAAAATTTCAGCCAAACGAAACCTTTTATCGGAGATACCATTGATAAAAATAGCTGGCAGGCTATTTGTCGATATACCAACCGTTATTTTAAATTAAACCGGGCGCTGTTTAAGCGGCGTATTGAGGAGAAAAGAATAGTGGACGGCCACGGCGACCTGCACCTCGAACACATACACCTTGCCCCGGATGCCGTCAACATTTACGACTGCATCGAATTTAACGACCGTTTCCGCTACGGAGACGTGGCCGCTGATCTGGCTTTTCTGGCGATGGATCTTGATTTTAATTACTGCCCGCGGCAGGCAAACTACTTCGTGGAAAAGATGGCAAAGGACCTTGATGATGCAGACTTATCGAGACACATCAATTTCTACAAATGCTATCGGGCTTATGTTAAAGGCAAGGTGAAAAGCCTGCAGTCTGATGAACCCGAGGTCGGTGAAAAAGGACGCGAGCAAGCCCGTAATACGGCTATCCGGTATTTTAAGCTTGCCCTTCGCTATGCACTGCTGGGATCAACTCCGACCGTGTTGGTAGTAATGGGGCGCCCGGCTACGGGGAAAAGCACCCTCGCAAAACAGCTGAGTCAAGAATTGAATATCGACCGTTTCTCGTCTGACCGCATTCGAAAAACGATAGCAGGACTGCCCCTCGACCGGCGTCCCGACCCGGAAGCCAGAGAACAGCTGTATGCCCCGGAAATGTCCGCTCAAACATACCGCAGACTTCAGGAGGAAGCCAAAAAGGGAGTGGCTGATCATCACTGCATCATCCTGGACGCTACCTACAGCAACATAGTGGAGCGAGAACGTCTTGTCAAAGTCCTGCGAAGCCGTTCGTGCAGCTACTATTTTATTGAGGCCTGCGCCTCCGATGAGATCATCAAAGAACGGCTTGGGGCAAGAACCGGGGAACATACCATATCGGATGCCCGCCTCGAAGACTTTGAAAAACTGAACCGGTACTATGAATCCCCGGAGAAGATCGATACAGAGCACCTAATAAGGATAAATACAGAGAAGTCGCTTCTGGAAACGCTGGATCAGCTTTACCGGGAATTGATAAAATGGCATCTAAAGGAAGATTGCTAATGCATCAAGGTTACATTCATTGCTGTGATGAACGTGATTGGATTCCACCCGTTCGTTTTGGATATGCAGTGACGCGGCATATGTTGGGAAACAATAATTTAGCTGAAATGGCAAAACAATGCTTAAAAAAGGAAATTTACGTATTACGGCTGAGGAAGGATACAAATGGGAATAAAATCATTGCATCCCCACAAGAGAAGGGGGGCTAAAGATATTGCAGATCTGCAATAGTTGGTAAAGCAACGATTGAATAAATAGCCCACCACTAAAAATATTGTGCTACTCTAATCTTCTGAACGTATAATCATTCAGAAACAAACCAAGAGTAAAAAAATGGCACGCTAATTGTAGCTATTAACTATAAAAGGATAACAATTTCTTAATTACAAAATTGACGAAAAATGAGTGATCAGGAACATCTCTACGAAGTCGATATTAGCTGGAAGCAAGGACGCATTGGTTCAATGACTTCCCCCAAACTTAACCAAGAGATTGAGGTGGCTACTCCGCCGGAATTTCCGGGCGGCGTGGAAGGCATATGGTCGCCCGAGCATCTGTTTGTATCATCCGTTGCCAGCTGCTTTATGACTACGTTTTTAGCTATTGCCGAGTACAGCAAACTGGAATTCGAGAATCTCAGGATAAACGCAATTGGAAAGCTGGGCAAAGCCGAAGACGGCAAGGTTATGGTAACGGAAATCATATTGAAGCCCGACCTTGCAATCACAGATGAAAAGTTTACTGACAAAGCAAAGCGCATCATGCAAAAAGCAGATGCTGCATGCATAATATCAAGATCTATTAAGTCAAAAATTATTTTAGAGTCCAAGGTGAGTGTTGGGGCTTTAAATTAGAATTAATACAAATAAAAAACGAGGAATAAAGATGAATAATTTAAGCACGATTGGTTTAGACAGAGACAAGTCAGAAGAACTGGGTGAAAAGCTTAATGTCCTTTTGGCTAATTACTCGGTGTTTTATCAGAATACGCGTGGATACCACTGGAATATTAAGGGCGATAATTTTTTTGAGCTTCATTTGAAGTTTGAAGAACTGTATAACGATTTGCTCCTGAAAATTGATGAGGTGGCCGAACGCATTTTAACGTTGGGGTACACCCCGAATCACCGCTACACTGATTATCTGGAAGTATCGGAAATTGAAGAAAGCGGGCATGTTTCTGATGGCAAAAAGGCCGTACATGAAATCCTGGCTGCTTTTAAATCGGTCATTGGCATTCAGCGGGAAATCCTTGATTTGTCCGATGATGCAGGTGACGAAGGTACCAATGCCCTGATGAGCGATTATATTCAGGAACAAGAAAAGATGGTCTGACCTGTTTTTTTATAAATGGATTATGAAAACATGCCCCAACCAACAACTGGTTAAATAATAAACAAGGAATTAAATCAAAAAATTATGTCCTATTATTTCAGTAAAAAAATAGATGTTCCTTTTGAGCAAGCGATCAAAAAAACGACGGCAGCTCTAAAGCAGGAAGGTTTTGGTGTACTTACAGAAATTGATATCAAAAGCACCTTGAAAGAAAAGCTGGATGTGGATTTTAAAAAGTACCGGATTTTAGGGGCATGTAACCCCGGCTATGCCCATAAAGCGCTTCTGGCTGAGAGTCATATCGGGCTCATGCTACCTTGCAATGTAATCGTTCAGGAGCATGATAACGGGGAGGTCGAAGTATCGGCGGTTGATCCAATTATATCCATGCAAGCGGTAGAAAATGAAGATTTACAAGAAGTAGCACAACAGGTTCGAGATCTGCTGGAAAAGGTCATTGAACATATTTAGGTAGGTTTACAAACAAATAGTTTTCCTGGCCAGCACTTGCAGCCCGTATGGACTGGTTTTATTGCACATGGAAGTCAATGGAGCTTCTTTGAGAGCACTTTGAATATCAATGAAACCAATTCCATTCATTATGAAAAAACATACGTCCATATTAACAGGGATTATCATTTGCTTTATCGCTGTAATGATGTTGGTAGCTATGCGCCAATCTACACAGCCAAAAACCATGCCTTTGGTCCCGATGATGCAATTATTGCTTACCGACATACAGCGGGCAGATCAGGGAATCTATACCGAAAATTATACGATGATTGAGGAAGGAGGCCGCTCCATTGCCGATCATCCCGTTATGACCGAAGCCGACAAAAAGCTGGTAAAATCGACACTCGGGGAAGAGATGAAGCAGTTCATTAAATATGACATGATCGTTCATCATCATGCCGATTCGCTTGCGGATGCCGCAATCCAAAAAAACATGCAAAAGGTTCTGAAACATTTTCGAATTGTGCAGCAGGGCTGTGTAGATTGCCACGCGAACTTCAGGGAACGCATAACTGAGGCAAGAAAATAATTTTTTTACTTACAAGATGATTCGGTTTGAAGCATCTAAAACAATCAATAAAACCAATGGAGGTTCAAAATGGACGCTACACATTTACATTTGTTAATAAATCATGTACCCATATTAACTACCGTTTTTGCTGTTTTAATTTTGCTTTGGGGAATAATCAGATCCAATAAAAGTTTTCAACAGCTGGCAATGGTTGGTTTTATAATAGCAGGCATTT
>Ga0306907_1000438_pt1 | contig 18140 bp, 7 predicted proteins | sample AntRauTorcE11898_FD_190415 | JGI IMG/M metagenome (GOLD analysis project Ga0306907, IMG submission 190415) | Saline lake microbial communities from Rauer Islands, Antarctica - Metagenome Torckler E11 #898 (v2) (version 2) | ecosystem: Environmental > Aquatic > Non-marine Saline and Alkaline >... | reverse complement strand
GTTCATCCGGCCCGCGCCCACCTTCGAGTCGGTCGTTGCCGGGACCGCCCTGCACGAAATCGGGCCCGCGACCGGACTCGACATGATCGTCGGCTTCACTGCCCTCGATCCAGTCGGGACGATGGCTGCCCGTCGTGTGTTCGGTTCGCGCAACCAGGTCCGCCAGTGTCGCCGTCGTCCCGTCCTCGAACCGGACCTCGTCGATAACAGCGCCGTCGTCCACGGTGCCCGCGTAACGGATGCCGGTGTCGTACAGCTCGTTGCCGAACTGATCGACCAGGCGCAACGCGACCGCCGACTGGTCACCCTCGGTAAGTTCGCGTACGACGACATTGTCCGCTGTCAGGGGACCATCGAGCGCCAGCACATCGTGCCCCGCGCCCGCCTCGATCGTGTCGACGCCGTCGCCGATGCCGTAGCGGTAGACGTCATCGCCGTCGCCGCCGTCGAGCGTGTCGTTGCCCGCCCCACCGACCAACAGATCGTCGCCGGCCAGGCCGGCAAGCGTGTTGCGACCCTGGTTGCCGACCAGTTCATCCCCGCGAAGGGTTCCGGCTGCATCGCCATCCGCCTGACCACCCAGACGCAGGCGTTCGAAATGCTCGCCAAGCACGAACCCGGCCGAATCCGGATCAACGACCACGGTGTCGTGGCCCCCGCCGGCGTACTCGACGATCGTGTCGGCGCCGTCGATGTGATAGGTATCGTCGCCCGCGCCGCCGACCATGCGGTCTGCTCCGCCGCGCCCGTCGAGCACGTTGGCACCGTCGTTGCCGATCAGCTCGTTGTCCAGCGCGTTGCCTGTGCCGGCAAAATCGCCCGCGCCGAGGAGCGTCAGGTCTTCCACATGCTCGGGCAGAACGAAGGTCGCCGCCGCCTCCACCCGATCATGGCCTTCGCCCGCGGCCTCCACCACGGTGTCGGTCGTCCAGACCCTGCGCGTATCCGGGCCGGTGTCGTCGGGATGCCCGTGGCCGGCAAAGGTTCCGTAGTCGCCACATGCAACCCCGCAATCGCCATTATCGTCATGACGACCACCCCGGCCGCCTTCGTCGTCGCCGCGGCGATCATGGTGCCCGTCGTGCCCCTCGTGCTCGTCGTGAGGGCGATTGCCGAAGCGCGCTCCCGGCCGACCGGGTCCCGATCCGGGGCCATCGTTCCAGTTCTCGTCATGCCCCGGAGGCGGTGGATCCTCGCCATTGCCAACGCCCTGATTTCCGTGCCTGTGCCCGTCGCTATCGTCATCGTCGGACGATCCGCCCGAGTCGCCGCCGGAGTCGTCCCCCCCATCGCCGGGGATCTCGACCGTCTCCGAGAACCCGGTCACGCGAAAGACATCGTCGCCGTTGCCACCTTCCAGGTGATCGATGCCCGCGCCACCGTCGACGAGATCGTCGTCCGTCCCGCCGAACAGGGTGTCACTGCCTGCGCCGCCATACAGGCGATCGGCATTGCCAAGGGCCGGTGCCCCACCGCCATAGCCGTACCCGTAACCGCCATCGTCCGGGGCCGTGTACAGCCCGTCGTCGCCGCCGTAGAGGACGTCATCGCCGTCCCCGCCCTCCAGCAGATCGTTACCTGAACCGCCGTCCAGATGGTCGTTACCCGACCCGCCGTGCAATTCGTCCGAATTGCCGAACGCCGGAATGGCTCCGCCATAACCGTATCCGTCGCCATAGCCGTAACCGCCGCCGTCATCGGGTTCGATGTAGAGGCCGTCGTCCCCGCCATACAGCACATCGTCGCCCTCGCCGGCGATCAGCAGATCGTTGCCCGAACCTCCGTCGAGGGTGTCATTACCGGCGCCCCCGTAGAGTTCGTCGGCATTGCCCAGCATTCGCGGGCCCTCGATCTCTGAATTGCCGTAGGCGTAGCCATAGCCGTAGCCGCCTCCGTCTTCGGGCTCCAGGCGGAGGCCGTCGTCGCCTCCGTAGAGGAAATCGTCGCCGACGCCACCGCGCAGGACATCATCGCCCGACCCACCATCGAGCTGGTCGGCACCGGCTCCGCCGGTCAGCGTGTCCGCATTCGAGGCGAGACGTCGTATCGTGCCACCGTAATAGTCGCTCTCCTCGATCACCTCGTCATCGCCGCCGAACAGCCAGTCGGCGCCCGCTCCGCCCTCGAGGTCATCATCGCCGGCCGCGGCGTCGATGCGGTCGTCGCCCCCCATGCCCGTCAGGCGATTGTCCCCGCGGTTGCCATCCAGATGATTGGCCAGCTCGTTACCCGTGCCATCGAGATCGTCGTCGGTATCGAAGCGCAGGTTCTCGACGTTCGCGTCGAGCGCAAAGTCGTCGCTGGCCACGACGGAGTCCGTACCCTCGCCGGATTGTTCGACGATGACCTCGTCGCTCCGGTCCACGTGGTAGCGATCATCCCCGGTGCCGCCGATGAAATGATCCAGTCCGGAACCGCCCACGAGCACGTCGTCGCCACCGCCGCCGACAAGCTGGTTATCCCCGTGATTGCCGTACAGGCCATTGGCGATGGCATTGCCCTCGCCGCGCAGGTCGCCGTAACCGGTCAGGCGCAGGTCCTCCACGTGGGCGCCGAGCACGTGGTCATGACTCGACCGGACGGTGTCGTGCCCCGCGTCGGCCTGCTCGACCGCCGTGTCTCCGGCCGCGTCGACGAAATAGGTATCGTTGGCGGCGCCGCCGCGCATGCGATCCGCACCCGCGTCGCCCTGCAACCGATCGTCACCGCCACCGCCCTCGAGCACGTCGTCACCCGAACCGCCCTCGAGTTCGTCCGCGCCGGCGCCGCCACGCAATACGTCCGCACCGCTGCGCCCGAACACGACATCGTCACCGGCGCCGCCGGCCAGGTCGTTGTCCTCAGCGTTGCCGTGGATCGTGTTGGCGATCGAATTGCCGTGACCGACCACGGCGCTGCCGAGGCTCAGATCGAGCACCTCGACGTTCGCCGCCAGCGTTCGATCGACGAAACTGATGACCGTATCGTCCCCGGCCGCTGTACCAGCGGCTTCCTCCACCTCATCGCCCGCCTGCTCGACCACGTACGTGTCATCGCCATCTCCGCCGGTCAGGCGGTCCGCCCCGCCGGCGCCCTCGATCCGGTTGTCGCCAGCGTTGCCCCGGATCGTGTTGTCCTGCTCATTGCCGGTGGCGGCGAGATCGGCGTTGCCGAGCAGCGTCAGGTCCTCGACATGGTCAACGAGTACATATGACAGCGACGTCTCGACACGATCGTGCCCGCCCCCCGCGGTCTCGACGACCGTCGTCGCCGCGTCGTGCACCTGGTAGACGTCGTCACCGGCTCCACCGGCCAGCCGATCGGCGCCGTCCTCGTTGATCAGCAGATCCGAACCCGCGCCGCCGAACAGGTCATCGCCGCCACGACCGCCATCGAGCCGGTTGTCCGCGCCGTTTCCGGTCAGGACGTTGTCGCGATCGTTGCCGACGCCCTCGATCGCAGCCGGGCCGAGCAGCTCCAGATCTTCCGTATTGGCCTGCAGCCGGAACGAAACCGTGCTGCGCACGGTATCGTGACCCTCGGTCGAGCGCTCGGAGACAACGTCGTCCTCGTGGTCGACGTAATGGATATCGTCACCGCGGCCGCCGATCGTGACGTCGGCCCCGGCACCGCCATCGAGCACATCGTTGCCGCGGTTCCCGGCCAGGCGATCGTCGCCCGCGGCCCCCAGGAGCACGTCATCTTCCGTCGTGCCGAGGATGAGATTGTCCAGCGCATTGCCGGTGCCGCGCCGGGCGCCAGCGGACAGTTCGAGTTCCTCGACCCCCGCGGACAATACGCGGTCGACACGGCTGGCGACCCTGTCGACTCCGGCACCGGGCGCCTCCACGACGACATCTCCGGCGGAATCCACGTGGAACAGGTCATCGCCACCGCCGCCTTCCATGCGGTCATCGCCGGTCCCGCCGATGAGAACGTCATCGTCGTCGAGCCCGATGAGCGTGTCATTGCCGGCACCGCCATCGAGCGTATCCGACGCATCGGTCCCGAGCAGTTCGTCGGCGCCGTCCGTGCCGCTGAAATCGAAACCGAACTCCTCGATCAGATCCGCGTACGAACGCGCCGGCCCGCCGTCGTTCACCCGGATGCGATCGATGCCCGGCGCATTGAACGGGTCGCGGCGATCGAAGCCCTCGATGTGGATCTCCGTGCCGCCCTCCACATATGGCGCCGTGATCTTGAGTGAACCGACGCCGAAGCTGAATGCCGGTGCACCGGATGTGCGCCGGAACGACGCCAAGTCCGCGAGGAACAGCGTGTTGCTGCCGCTGTCGCGGATGGTGACGTCGCCCCCGTCTGCCCGGAGGAGGTTCACCTCGTACACATCCTCGCCGCCGCCGCCGGCCAGGATGTCGCTGCCGGGACCGGCGGACAGGCGGTCGTTGCCACTGCCGCCGTCAATGACATCGTCGCCGCTGCCGCCAAACAGGACGTCGTTATCGGCGCCACCGGATACCAGGTCATTGCCGGCATCGCCGAAGATGCGGTCCTCGCCGCTCCCCCCGGCGAGGCTGTCGTCTCCGGAATCACCGTCGATGACGTCATCACCCGCACCGCCCGCGACGTCGTCGCCGCCCGCACCACCGCTGAGGATGTCCGCGCCCGTGCCGCCAAAGATCCGGTCCGCGCCGCCACCGCCGAAGATACGGTCCTCGCCCGTTCCCCCTTGGAGGTCATCCGCGCCATGGAATTCAGCCGCGAGATCGGCATCGTCGCCGACGAGCAGGTCGGCACCCGCACCGCCGATCAGGCGATCCTCTCCGCCACCCCCCTGGAGCGTATCGGCGCCATCGCCGCCGTTGAGGACGTCACGGCCGTGGCGTTCACCCGCAACGTTGCCGGCATCGCCGATCAACGTGTCATCGTCTGCCCCGCCATCGAGCCGGTCATCGCCACCGGCGCCGACCAGGCGGTCGTCGCCGGCCCCGCCGATCAGCACATCATCGCCATCCATTTCGGCGGAAACACCGAGGCCCTCTCCGAGGAGCTCATCGGCGCCCTGGCCGCCGATCAGGCGATCGCTGCCGCCGCTGCCATAGAGCGTGTCGTCGCCGTCACCACCGTTGAGCAGATCGTCGCCATGCAGGGCGCTCTCGACCTCCGAGCCATCGCCGATCAGCACGTCGTCCTGCGTGCCACCGAACAGTTCATCACTGCGACCGGCACCGATCAGCGTATCGCTGCCCGAACCGCCGTACAGCGTGTCGCGTCCCTGGTAGTCGCCGGAATGACTGCTGTCGTCTCCGACCAGGACGTCGTCATCGGCATCGCCGTACAGGGTGTCCCCACCGCCACTGCCAAAGAGCTGGTCATTGCCGTCGCCCCCACGGAGCACATCCTCGTCGTGGAACGCCGCGTCCACGGCGCTGGCATCGCCGTCCAGGACGTCGTCACCAGTGCCACCCGTCAGGACGTCGCGCCCGCCCATGCCGAACAGGTGATCGTTACCCGCACCACCGGCCAGAAAATCGGCACCGTGGAACTCGCCGGAAAGGCTCTCGGTCACGATATCGCCCTGCAGCTCGTCATTGCCGCGCCCCCCGATCAGGGTGTCGGCGTCGCCGCCGCCGAAGAGCACGTCGTCGCCGTCGCCGCCATCCAGGTAGTCGCTCGCACTGGTTGCGTCGGACGCATCGCCCTGCAGGACGTCCGCATCGGCGCCGCCGAACAGGGCATCGGAACCACCGTTCCCGAATAACCGGTCCTCGCCTCCTTCGCCGTGCAGGACATCACTGCCCATCTCGTCGACGGGCAGGTCCGAGTCATCGCCCAGCAGCGTGTCGGCATCCGCCCCGCCGAACACGATGTCGTCGCCCGACTGGCCGAAGACCACATCCTCACCCGCCTCGCCGTGCACCCGATCATCACCAGCACCGGCATCAACGTAGTCCGCGCCCGCGCCCGCATGCACCAGGTCATCGCCCGGCGCGTCCTCGCGTTCGGCGCCGACAACGCCGGAATACGAAACCTGGTAGGTCGTGCCCTCACCACCCTGCTGTTCATCCACCGAGATCGACCAGTCGAACCCGAGGCCCCACTGACCGATGTCCGTGGTTTCCTCGAAGCTGCCGTCACCAAGGTGCTCGGTTCGGACGAACGCCCGTTCATCGCCGAAGATGTAGTCGTCGCCGGCACCGGCATACAACCGATCGTCACCGCCACCGCCCAAAAGCGCATCGCCCGCACGGGCCCCGACGAGCACATCGTCACCGCCCATACCGCTGAGGAAGTCGCCCGGACCGGCGACGCCCGGCTGCGTGTTGCCCTGCTCGATCGCCTCGGCCTCGCTCACGCGGGCGTCCGCATAGATGCGGTCATCGCCGTCGACGCCCACGGCCTGGATGCGGTCGCCATCGAGGATGTCGCGGCCCGCTCCGCCGATGATCACGTCGTTGCCCGAGTTCGAGAACACGCGGTCGTTACCCGCGCCGGCATCGATCAGATCGTCTCCGTCCGGTCCGTCGAAGAAATCACCCGGGATGTAGTCGTTGCCGCCACCGCCCTCGATGCGGTCGTTGCCGGCACTGCCCTCCAGCACGTCGCCCTGCCCCTCGACCACGGTATCGTTGGTCTCGCGGTTGCCCAGGGCCGTGCGTTCATACTGCACGCCCGGCTCGTCCGGATCTCCGTCGACCCATTCCCGGTCCCCCACAATCACGTGGTCGAATTCCGCCGCGTCTTCGGGCTCGTCGTCGCCGAGGAGTTCGATCGCGAAGTCGGCCGTCGCACGCTCCGTCCCGCTCGCATCGACATAGCTCGCCTCGACGGTCAGGCTCCGCGTGTCGTCGACGTCGCCGTCGTGCAGCAGCGTGACCACGGCGCGATCGCTGCCGGGCTCCAGTGCCACCGTGGCGGCCTGCCCGCCCGGAACCCGCTCGCCATTCGGCAGCAACCACTGGAAGTCCTCGCCGCCGCCGCCGAGTTCGATCACGATGGCATCGCCCCCGGCGGCGGGGCGGTCGGTGAACAGGTGGATGGCCTGCGCACCGCCTTCGGACAGGTTCGCCGTCGGCTCGGCGGGGGCGCTGTCCCCACCGGGCAGCGGATTCCCGCCGTCAAAACTGACGGCGAGTTCCCGCGCTTCATCGAGCTCGATCCCGAGATCCCCATTGGTGAAGTTCTCGATGGTGATCGAGTCGCCTTCCTCCAGCGCGCCGCCGGTGAGCTCCAGCGTGCCGCCGTCGGCGATATCGCCGTCCAGCAGGGTGTAGGTCGTCCCGTCCGTGGCGGTCCAGACCGCGCCGTCGGCGCCGGCCTCGGCCTCCGTGTCCGTGCCGGTCAGGGCCTCGCCGTCGACGAGGAGTTCGCCCTCGCCGTCGGCATCGAATATCTCGTCCTCGCCATCGCCGGACTGAAAGGCGTAGGTGTCAAATCCGGCGTCGCCTTCGAGGATGTCGTCGCCGCGCTGGCCTTCGAGGCGATCATCGCCACCGACTCCCTCCAGCACATCATCACCCCGCCCGCCATAGAGCCGATCGTTCCCGCCCGCGACATCAACGGAGAACACATCATCGCCCTCACCCCCGAAGAACACCCGCGTGCCCGTCGTGCCGGGATCGATTCCGACGAAAGCACCCGAGTCCTGGTCGATGAACTGGCTCGTCAGGGGCTTGCCGCCCGTACCACCCTCGCCGGCAACCTCGACCACGTTCGCGACATAGCGTGCCCGGTCCAGCAGGTACTGACCCGAAAAATTCTCCGGCGCATTCGCTGGCTCATGAAATACCGAAAGATCATTGCGCAGCACCATCACATGACCGTGATCCAGCGCGTAGCGCAGCGCGGCATCGGTTTCTGCCTCCACCAGCAACTCGGCCGGAGAGCGGCCGGTCAACTGTTCAGGATCCAGCGCGACACCCGCGAGATGGTCTTCACCGATATCCTGGATCGCCTGCTGGACGTTTTCCTGAATGAAGCGGGCTTTTTCGATATTCGATGTACCGCCCAGCAAGTCGATCACGGATTGCCCCACCAAAGAGTCCAATCCTGGCACCTGATCCGCTATGCGCGGCAATAACTGACTACCTGCGATTGCAATAGCCGTTCCGCCAACAATCGCAAAAATCCCTGCGCCTAAAGTTGCGGGCACCCCTATCGCAACCGTTGCGACGATGCCTGCCGCCAGACCTCCTACGAATGAAAACGTCGCGTCAGCTGCCTCTTGAACAGATCCGTTTTCAGTGGCTTGCTGTGCCTCAGTTGCGAACAGGGTTGCATCGACTGGCAGTGCTGCCTTGCCCGCCAACTCACCCAGAATGCCGAGCGTTCGGCTGAGGCGTCGAGTCTGGGTTATCGCACCATCGGCCTTCGCCAACTCATCATCGGCACGATCGAGCGCTTCGCCAATAGTATTCTGGAGCTGCTGGAAGCTCAGTGTGACGCGCGCGCGAACCTCGGGATCGTTTGTTGAGAACAGCCAACGTGCCTCGATTTTTTTAGCGCGTGTTAGATCTGCGAACGCTCCGTCTCGCTGTTCCAAGGCCCGGAAGAACTTCTCCTGAGCCTCCTCCGTGGACAGATCGACATTCTTAAGGGAGCTCAGGCCTGTCAAGACGCCCGACGCATACTGCTTCTTGGAAATTTCCGTTTCATCCATCTCCATTTCCCCTCAACAATTTATCCGGTCTCATTGTGTCGGCGACGGAGTTCCTTCAAAAACCCCCACGTCCATGCGAGCGCAAACGTAATGAGCACCCAGAGACTAATATTGGTCAAGATCACAGCGAGATTATTGCTGTACCAAAATCCTGGCGGCTCTCGAAATATACCGTCCCAAAGGAAAATCCATAGAACTAGTGGCGCTGCGAGTCCTAGTGCACATATAGCACCGAACAAGAATCTCCAAGAGGCAATCTCATAGAACACAGGTAATGGCAAAGTAATCAGTCTTATGACACAAAGACTAATGCCAATTAAGTGAATAAAGCTCAACCGTGCCTTCGACGCTTCGAGCTGAATATAACGATACTGCGGTTCCAGACCGCCTATCGATGGCACAATGTGCTCCATAACCGAGACGAACGACTTCACCAATGTCCACTGTCCAATCCAGGCCCATGGTAAGTACAGTGCGCAGAACAGGAGTAGCGCAAGTCCCACATAAAGCTCCCACCACATCAGAAAGCGGTGGGGATTGGTGGCGTAGATATCCTTCGCGGGTATATCGCGGGCATAGGCCGGCAATCTTGACCTGTCCATTCGTCGACTCCGTCGCTTCTGTCCGCTTATCTCGTGCGCGTACGAAACGCTATTCTTCCGGTTGTTGGTCCTCGGCTGCATCCAGCCAAATCTTCTGGATCTTCTCGATCCGCTGTCGCTTCTGCTCGGCTTCTCTGCGAGCGGCGGCGGCAATTTGATCCAGCTCGGGCGTTTCAATGAACCGATACGTCGATATCGATTCATTGATCGCGTCGAGGTCCAGTTGTGCTTTGGCTCGTTCGGCCGCAGCCAAGGTTTCGTCGCGGTGTTGTTCGTAATCCGCCTGCTGCTGGTCTCGCTCCCGTTCCGCAACGATGGCACTGATGCCAATCGTAATCGCCACGCTTGCACCTACAAGCAGCAACGATCCAATCGACGATCGACCTGCGGGAAAGAAACGGTCGCGAGTTGGTGGCGCCAGAGCCAGCGTCATGAGTAAGGCAAGCGCGGCGCTATTCCAATAGGCGTGCTGCACAAAACCGATGGCCGCTAGTGCGAAGAACCCACAGAACACCCAGCTCGTCAGCCAGGCAAGGATTTCGATGCGAGAAGAAGACGTGGAACCCCGAGTATTCGGTGTGTTCATGACGAACTCGCCAATCCGGCGCACACCTGTTCGACGATGGACTGTAGTTGCGCCAAGAAAAAGCGCTGACGGGAGAGGAAGCAGAAAATAACGAAAGGGGTCATCCCTGATCACTCCTGTTCGTGCCGATTCGTATTGTCAGTTCGCGCTAAAGAGGCCGCCGATGGTTCCTTTTGGCGGTCAACGGAACTTATCGGCCGGTTTATTGCCCTGTCAACCCTGATCTTGTAACAAACGGTGCATTGTCGGCCGCGCTTTTCCTATCAGCATCGACGAGAAAAACATCCGGACCCGCGCGCCCGAGCACGTTGTAGGCGCCGCGGTCGAAGGTCCCCGACGGACCAGTCTCGTCCGCGAGATACACGATGTCGTCATCCTCCTCCCCCCCGAAGAACACCCGCGTGCCCGTCGTGCCGGGATCGATTCCCACGAACCCCCCGGAATCTTCGTCGATGAACTGGCCGTCAAGAGGATTCCCCCCGCGGCATCACCCGTGCCCTCGACCACGTTCGCGACATAGCGTGCCCGGTCCAGCAGGTACTGATCCGAAAAGTTCTCCGGCGCATTGGACTCTTCCCGATAGACGGGCAGATCTGCGCGAAGCACCATCACGTGACCGTGATCGAGCGCGTAGCGCAGCGCCGCGTCACTCCGGGCCGATTGGGCAAGCGATGCGGAGGAGTCCCCGGTCAGTACATCGATGTCGGCATTGCCGACAAGCGCGGTGTATCGGGCACTGTCCTTCAGTGCGAAGCAGTTGTCGTAGAATTCCTCCCGGTTTCCCTCGGGGGTCGACGCCGTGTCGCCGCCGAGCACGATTTCCCGCAAGGCATCAAGCGCGCCTTCGAGTGACACCTCGTTGTTCCTTCGCGACGCCTTGACGATATCCATCACTCCCGAGGCTTCCAGCGAGGGATCGAGTTCGCCATACAGGGCATGGACGGCGAGCGCGTCGGCAAGGCCGACAATGCTGTGGTTGTCGAAGGGGTTGGCCTTGCTTTCCGTCTCGATAAACGTCGGCGGAGCGGGCTGCTGGCCGAGGCCGGCGATCAGGGATATGCCGGCGGTGCCGCGGATGTTGGTCACATCGGAAACGAGCGGCGTATCGCCCAAACCGAACACATCGCGGATCGCGTCCGCGATGTCCCCCGAATCCCCGCCAAAACCGGGCGCATTGAAGGTGTAGACCGCGCCTGCTTCGTCGAACGACGTGCCCAGGCCAACCGCCAGGTAACCCCCGAGGGAGTGGCCGGTGATCGAGAAACCGGGCGACAGCGTGCCGTCGTCGATCCAGTCCTGCACCGCACCCTGCAGCCCGATGAACTGCGGGTTGAGCTGCGAGCGGAATCCCTGTGCCAGAATGTAGTCAGCGTTGATGTCGCCGGCGTCATCGGGCTCAGCACCACGGATGGCCAGATAGCGTTGGTTGGCCGCCATCGACTTCTTCGAAGACCGTGGCCGAGGCGCCGGAGGCGTCGATGTATTGGTCAATGACGGTCCATCGAGCACTGAAATCCTCGGCCTGTTTTTCTGCAAAATCCTCAGCCCTGAATGTTTGAACATCCGGCCTACCGATATCCAAATCAGCATAAGCAGCGAATGCCAGGCTGGCCTGCAAAGAAAAGTCATTCAGTCCGCTCATTTCCTGAACCCCAAAACTATCTGTTTTCAATGAAGACGCGCTGATTGATATATTTTATTCCGGCACTGGGTCGTTTCGGACACATATAAGACGATGAGTGCCATGGTCCAACAGGATCTCCTCCTCGCCTTGTATATCCAATTCCCTCGGCCAACAATTCGCCCCCGGAACGCCTATACAGTGAGATGTGATATCGATACAACTCGAAGTCATATATGCTCTCATCACCGGCGACGATCCACTGCGTTTCCGTCGTATAATAGAATTCGTCATTCGGTTTCATGTCTTCCTTTGAGGGCAAACGAATTTCCCCGAACTTATTGAACTTATCCGGCGGCAACTTCACCTTCTCATAAACCTTGATACCCCCATCCTTCGCACACAGTTCATCCACAAGTCTGTCCGCGCGCCACTTCTGGTAGGTCGGAATGCCCAGCCATACGACCAGGAAGGCAACAACGGCAATCGCACCCAATACCTTTACGTTTACGCGATAACGCATGGATCGTGATTCAGTCATTTCCATGCCTCCTGTCACGCCGCGATATGGAAGCGCAGGATCGATGATGGGAAAGGTATCGAGGGAGCCTCTGCGTTGCTGGATCGGACGGAGTCGATTCCCGAAGCAACTGCGCGATACGGAGAACCGAGCGTCGCTTCGTCAAGTTCATGACCTCTCCGTTGCTGGCGCCCGCTCGATAGCAACGATCAGCCTCCGGAAACGACGAGACCGCCGGAACGGATCCCCTCGCCACCAGACGTCTTGCTCCATGATTTCTGTCAGTCGTGACCTGCAGACATGCGCTCTGCTTGAGCCAGACTGACGGCTCCCTGCGCCATGGATGTTCATATGTGCCCTCGCGATACGCGATCTCGTCCGTGCACAGCTCTTTGTTGCAGGCGCCGAAGACGATCTGGATGCCGTCGGTGAAAACGTCGGTGGCGGTCGCGTGATGCTCCGGTCCGGGCTTCGTGAAAGGGCGCGACACAACGCGCCCATGCGCGCGAGAAGCGCACGGAGTCCAAGCACACCGGTTCGCTGACGAGGCAGGTTGTGGAATACGCACGGGCCCCGGTAATCCCCCCGACGAGCACGTCGTCACCGCCCATGCCGCTGAGGAAGTCGCCCGGGCCGACGACACCCGGTTGCGTGCTGCCCTGCTCGGATGGTCTCGGTCACGCGGGCGTTCTCATAGACCCTGATCCCATGGCCGCAACTGCTGCCTTCCTTACTGCCGTCATGAGCTTTTCATTTCCGGAGAACCTATGACTCGCTGACGCCCTGCTCCTGAGTCTTTGCACGAGAGTCGGGTACACCGGCCTCCGGCTTCAAGCCGGAACCTCCACCGAGCGAAATCACGTCGTCCAGATGCAGCCCCAGGGGCACCTGATGCGTAATGAACAGGAGAGTTACACGCCCCTTGAGTTTGTTGACCGTCGCGGCGAATCGTTCCGCGGTAGCGGCATCGAGGCCACTCGTGGCTTCGTCGAAGATGAGAATTTTCGGCCGCTTCAACAGGGCGCGGGCGATGGCCAGGCGCTGCTTCTGGCCGCCGGACAGTCCGGCGCCGCGTTCACCGAGGGCGGTCTGGTAGCCTTCCGGGAGGGACTCGATCGTTTCGTGGATTTCCGCGGCACGGCAGGCCTCCACGATCTGCTGGAAGGTCGCCCTCGGGTTCGCGATGATCAGATTATCGTACACGGAGCCCGAGAACAGCTGGGTCTCCTGGGGCACGACGCCGAAGTATGCGCGCAGTTCATTGGCGGCCAGTTGTCGGATGTCCCGGCCGTCGATCGTGATACGGCCTTCGGTTGGCTGGTAGAAGCCCTGGAGCAGCTTCGCCAGTGTGCTCTTGCCACAGCCGGAAGGTCCCGCGATACCGAGTGCAGTGCCCGGCTCGACCGTGAGGTTGAGGTTTTCGTAGAGAAAGGGGCGATCGCGCTCATAGCGGAAGGCGAGCCCCTCGATGCGGATCGGTCCCTGCCCGCCCGAAGCCCGGGTGGGCATAAGGCTGTAGGGCTCGGCTGGCGCGTCCATGATGTCGCCCAGGCGGCGAACGGCGACATCCGCCTGCTGGAACTCCTGCCAAAGGCCGACGATCCGGAGCACGGGCTGCGCCAGGCGGCTGGCGAACATGTTGAACGCGACCAGCATGCCGACGGTCAGCGCGTTGGTGGTCATGACGATCCAGGCACCGACACAGAGGACCGTCAGCATCTGCACCTGTTCGATAGTGTTGGCGGCAACGTTGTAGGTGTTGAAAAGACTCCGGGTCCGGAAACCCGCGCCGAGATAGGAGGACAGGTAGTCCCCGAATCGCTGACGCATCTGCGGTTCCATCTGCAGGGACTTCACGGTCTCGGCACCGTTGATGTATTCGGTGAGGAAGGCCTGATTGCGTGCGCCGAGCTGGAATTGTTCATTGAGCCGGCGCCGGAGCGGCCCGGCGACGAAGAGGCTGATCAGCGCGATTGCCGTTAGGCAACCGACGACGATCAGGGTCAGTTGCCAGCTGTAATAAAACATCACCGCGAGAAAGATGAACAGGAAGGGCAGGTCCAGCACCAGCGTGACCGCTGCGCCTGACAGGAAGTTGCGGATGGTTTCGACACCCTCGAGCCGGGCGACGAGCGTGCCGGTGGGACGTTGCTCGAAGTATTTCAGCGGCAACCGGAACAAATGCGAGAAGACCCGGCCACCGAGCACGGCATCGACCCGGTTGCCGGTGTGGAGAACGAGATACTGGCGGACCCATGTCATGACACCGGTGAACACCGTGAACATGATCAATGCGGTTGCGATCACCAGCAGCGTGCTCGTGGTCTGATGGACGATGACCTTGTCGATGATCACCTGGGTGAACAGGGGCATCGCGAGGCCCAGCAACTGGATGAACAGCGAGGCCGTGACGACGTCCCGCCAGACCTTCCTGTAGCGGAAGAGTTCCGGAATGAACCAGCGAAATCCGAAGCTCGGGGGCTGGGCGTCTGACTCGTCGGCGGGAGCCGCTTCTTCGCGGCTGCGTGCTGGATAGCAAACCGGGAGAAACTTCGTGTGCGCCTCCGCGGTGGCCACGGTCCGGGGCTGATCCTCCCCCGCGTGGAAGTAGAGCATGCGCCCATTCGCATTACGCGCCACGAGTACCAGGCGCCGGCTGGCGTCGAGTTCTCCCTCTCCCCGGGGGGCGCCTTCGGAGGGCGACTCGTCGTCTTCCGCTACGGGATCAGCCGGATCACTCAGCCAGGCCAGGCACGGCAACCTGTGGGCAGGGAGTGCCGCCACGTTGCAGGCCTCGCGCTCGATCTCCAGCGCGACCGACTCCGCCGCCTCGCGCAACTGCGCCAAATCGTGAGGCGGCGGGTTCTGTTCGCGAACCAGATCGGCATCGAAGGGTATGCGGTGCAGGCTGCAGAGACTGCCGAGCGCCCACAGCCAGCTATCCTGCGAAAGTCGGGCATCTTCCGCGGGCAGATTTTCCGCGCGGTTTCTCGACCGCGCACGGCGGAATGGGATTACGGTCATCCTTGACTTCCAGAGGGTTCCATGCCGAATTCGGGGCGCGAAGGCCCGGGGTATCGGCCCGACCGGGAAAATGAACGTACCCGAGGGCTGAAGTCGAGGTCAAGTTGGGGGCGGGGGGAACGGCGGCCCCGGCCATTGCGCCCTGCAGGCGTTGTCGCGGCGACTCTGCCAGGCGCCCCGGAACCGAAGGCCCGTCTCTCGACATGCGGAATGCGTCGATCTAGCCCGGCCTTGCAAGGGAGCCCCGGGGCGTGGTCTTCTGACGATTATATCGGAGTCGGTCCAGGCCACCGGCCCCTGGGAAGACTTGATGAGTTTCCGCTTACCCGAGATTACCGAACTGGACGGCGCCCTGCGGCGGGGGGACGGGGGCTGGTATTGGGCCGATGGCCGGCCCGAGCCGCGGGTGCGTGATCTGCTGCTGGAGGAGCTCGCGCCCGAATGGCGGTGTGTGCGGCGTGGCCACCGGGCCTGGGTGGAAATCCCCACGGAATGGCGTACCCGGATTTTCGATCCGGAACTCACGCGGGCGGTGACGGAACTCGTGCGCCAGTACGCCGATATCGGCCCGATCCGCGATGAGGGCGCCGCGGCGGTCGTTGGCGAGCGCGGCCAGTGGCGTTCGGGCTATCGGGTACCTCTCGAGGCCTGGCGGGTCGTCATGCGCCAGCCGTGCGGGGCCACCTGGGACCCAGGCGACGATGCCGAAATCCGGGCGCTTGCCCGCGCCTGGCTGCGCCACAAGGCCGACTGACCCGCCGGCGAATCACCGCCGACGTCGAACGCTCTGCCCGCCAATCGTTCGTCCGGGCTTCCGGCTGCATCCGTTACCGGGTTCCAGGCGCAAACCTCCGTGAACGCATCCCCTCCATTGCTGTCGAACCTGATAGTCCCGGACAGCCGGTCGTGCCGCACCGTCGAATGGCCATTGCACACCTGCAGTCCGGGGAGTTTAATAGAACCGGGAGCACCGCCATCCTGGCGAACCATCCGAAGGATGGACTCGTACGAATTAATCTTGCAACAGACAAAAACGTCCTACAGTCAACAATAAGAAGTAAGGGAGGAGATACCCGACGTACCGATCATCGCGGAGAGACAATGAGCGAACCCAGCATTCTGGATCTTGCGCAGAGCGAATATGGCGAACGCAGGACCGCGACCGAGATGTCCTTCCAGGATTATCTCGACGGATGTCGCAATGACCCGCTAATGTATGCGGGCCCGGCCGAGCGCATGCTCGACGCCATCGGTGAACCCGAGTTCATCGACACGTCCGCCGACGAACGGCTAGGGCGTATCTTTCAGAACCGTACCCTCAAGCACTACCCCTACTTCCTCGACTTCTTCGGCATGGAAGAAGTCATCGAACGCCTCGTCGGATTCCTGCGCCACGCGGCTCAGGGACTGGAGGAGCGCAAACAGATCCTCTACCTGCTTGGTCCCGTTGGCGGCGGCAAGTCGTCACTCGCGGAACGCCTCAAGCATCTCATGGAAGAACGCCCCATCTACGTGCTCAAGGCCGGTGAGCAGTTGAGTCCGCTCTTTGAAAGCCCACTCGGTCTGTTCGACGCGGAACGCTACGGGGATCGTCTGGAACAGGAGTACGGCATCCCGAGGCATCGCCTGCCCGGCATGTGTTCCGCGTGGGCACTGAAACGCCTCGATGAATTCGACGGCGACTTCACGCGTTTCTCGGTCGTGCGGATGCACCCGTCGAAGCTGCGCCAGATCGCCGTCGCCAAGACCGAACCCGGTGACGAGAACAACCAGGACATCTCCACGCTGGTCGGCAAACCCGACATCCGCAAACTCGAGTTCTACAGCCAGGAAGACCCGGACGCCTATTCGTACTCCGGCGGCCTCAATCTCACGACCCAGGGCATTCTGGAATTCGTCGAGATGTTCAAGGCCCCCCAGAAAATGCTCCATCCACTGCTCACGGCGACCCAGGAGCGCAACTACGTGGGCTCGGAGAACCTGGGCGCGATGCCTTATCACGGCCTGATCCTGGCGCATTCGAACGAATCCGAATGGCAGAGCTTCAAGGCCAACCGCAATAACGAGGCCTTCCTCGACCGGATCTGCGTGATCGAGGTGCCCTACTGCCTGCGTTACACCGAAGAGGCGATGATCTACGGCAAGGTCCTGCGCGAGTCCGAGCTGGCCAATACACCCTGCGCGCCCGGGACGCTCGACATGCTGGCGAAGTTCTCCGTGCTGACCCGGCTCAAGGAACACGAGAATTCATCGCTGTTCACGAAGATGCAGGTCTACAACGGAGAGAGTCTGCGCGACTCCGACCCGACCGCGCGTACGGTCCAGGAATACCGCGACGTCGCCGGCGTGGACGAAGGGATGTCCGGCCTGTCCACACGTTTCGCCTACAAGGTGTTGTCCGAGACCTTCAATTTCGACACCAAGGAGGTCGCGGCCGATCCCGTTCACCTGATGTACGTGCTCGAGCGCGCCATCCGGCGCGAACAGTTCGCCGCCGATACCGAGGGGAACTACCTCTCCTTCATCAAGGAGGAACTGGGACCCCGCTACGCCGAGCATATCGGCAAGGAAATCCAGAAGGCCTATCTCGAATCATACGACGACTACGGCCAGAACCTGTTCGATCGTTATATCGCCTACGCCGACGCCTGGGTCGAGAATCAGGACTTCAAGGATCCGGATACGGGCCAGTTGATGGATCGCGAGACGCTCGACCATGAACTGGCGAAGACGGAGAAGCCGGCGGGGATCGCCAATCCCAAGGACTTCCGCAACGAAGTGGTCAAGTATGCGCTGCGCGAGCGCGCCCGCAACAGTGGCCGCAACCCGCGCTGGACCGCCTACGAGAAGATCCGCGAGGTGATCGAGCAGCGCATGTTCGCCAACGTCGAGGAACTCCTGCCGGTGATCTCGTTCGGCGCGAAGAAAGACACCGAGACCGAGAAGAAACACCAGGCGTTCCTGGAACGGATGGTCGAGCGCGGCTACACCGAACGCCAAGTCCGGCGTCTGGTCGACTGGTACATGCGCGTACGCAAGGCGGGCTGATCCATGGATGTCATCGTCGACCGCCGGCAGCAGCCGCGGGGCAAGAACCTCGGCAACCGACAGCGCTTCATACGCCGGGCACGGGCACAGATTCGCGGCGCGATCCGCGAGAACCTGAAAAACCGGGGCATTACCGACGCCGA
>Ga0306907_1000431_pt1 | contig 18343 bp, 17 predicted proteins | sample AntRauTorcE11898_FD_190415 | JGI IMG/M metagenome (GOLD analysis project Ga0306907, IMG submission 190415) | Saline lake microbial communities from Rauer Islands, Antarctica - Metagenome Torckler E11 #898 (v2) (version 2) | ecosystem: Environmental > Aquatic > Non-marine Saline and Alkaline >... | reverse complement strand
CCTGGCTGGGAGATTTATTACAGGGTGCCTTTGATGCGGTAGATGATTCGCTGTTCGAACTGGCTAATAACGCCAGAAGCAACAACGAGCAAAATCGCTACTTTGAAGCCATGCGCGAAATCCGTATCAAACGGAAAGGCGTAGAGAAGCACTTCCAGAACGTGGTTGGTCAGCTGTTTTCTCACCCTCCACAGGGCGGAACTCCGGTGGCCGAAGACACGTCATCAGCCTCTGCCAGCGCAGACACCCTTGCTCTTGTCGGTGATGACGACCTGGAAGAGCAGGTCGCGCTCAATGCGATGATCACCAAGTCAAAAGTCCACTTCCAGGGCCCTTTACTGCAGCTGCAGGCACGTTTCAGCGAAATCTACCCCAATGTGAACAAGGAAGTACCGGTCAACCCTATGGCTCCGGAGCATCTTTGCAGCGCCTTTGTAGAAGCCATTCAAGCGCTCGAAATCCAGATTCGCGAACGCCTGATTCTCCTCAAGCAGTTTGATCGCTACGTTGTCTCCAATCTCGGAATGCTGCTTGATGAAGCCAACCGCATATTGGTGCAGGCCGGTGTCATCCCAAATTTTCGGTACCATGGCAAGGCTGGCACGCAGCACGACAAGTCTGGCAAAAGTCCAGCCGTAACCGGGGAACCTGGCTCTGAAAACTCCGATGCGGCGGCAGCATCTGCTGGCAGCCAGGGGCACCACGAAGGTGCAATGTTCGAGCAGATCCGCCAGATGCTGGCCTCCCGGCGCACAAGCACCGGACGGATCCTTAGTTCGTCTGACCCTGATGCCCATGTCATCGGCGGTGCAGAGCTGATAAGCCTTCTCAGTGCCCTGCCACAACAAACTGATGATGTAAAAAACCGTAACAACCTGAGTGAAGGCAGGCCAGCCATGGTTGACCTGCAGTCTGTGGTTGAGCATTTGCTCTCCCAGACGGGCACCACCGCGGATGGCAAAAAACCCGCACTCAATGAAATGGACGAGGACCTGATCAACCTCGTGTCCATGCTGTTCGAGTTTATTCTGGACGATTACAACCTGTCGGCACCGGTTCAGGTACTGATCAGTCGACTGCAGATCCCCATACTCAAGGTAGTCATCAAAGACAAAACCTTCTTCAGCAAAGCCACCCACCCTGCACGCCGGCTTCTGAACAGCCTGGCAAGAGCAGGTATCGGCTGGAGCGATAGCAACGAGAAGGCCCGGGACAAACTGTACGACCAGATTCACTCCATCGTTGCCCGCATTCTCAATGATTTTGACGGGGATATTTCGCTGTTCGAAACACTTGGCGAAGAGTTTGAACAGTTTTTGGCCCGTGAAACCCGCAAGTCCTCCCTAGTGGAACAACGTACCCGGGAGTCGGAGCGTGGTCGCATCAAGTCACAGAAAGCGCAGGAAACCGTCGACCAGCTGCTCCAGTCAAAGCTGGCTCGCTACAAACTTCAGGAGCCCGTTCGCAACATTCTGCTGAACGGCTGGAGTCGCGTCATGTTCCTGGCTTACTTACGGGACGATATTGAGCATCGCTGGGTCCAAACGGTACGAGTGGTTGATGATTTGATCTGGTGCCTGCACCCCCATCAGGAAGATGAAGAGCGCGACCAATGGGTTCGGGTGGTTCCCGGACTGCTGAAGTCCTTGCGTTCCGGGCTTGAGGAAGTGTCTTACAACTCCTCGAAGCTTGATGAAATGATGGTAAACCTGAAGCACGAGCTGACTGAAGCATTCCGGGCCAACGCCCTCATGGAAGCCATGGGAGACTCGCCCGAGCCTGAACAGGAAGAGGCACTAACCGCGCCTCAGACGGCGATCGAGCGCCAGCAGGAACTGGAAAATGCAGCCATTGCGGATTACGTCGCCCAGATTGATCAGATTGAAATCGGCAACTGGGTGGAGTTCAGCCTGGTCAACGGTGCCAGCTTCCGCTGCAAGCTGTCGGCCATCATCGAAGAGGCCGAATGCTTTGTTTTCGTCAATCGTATGGGACTGAAGGTGATTGAGAAAACACGGTCCGAGCTTGCGCATGAGCTTCGTAGAGGCCGGTTGACGGTTCTGGAACAGGGTGCACTGATTGACCGCGCGCTGGACGCCGTTGTCGGCAGTTTGCGGAGCAAGGCTGGATAAGCTAGCCTGCTTCGCGTTCTGCACCGTCCGCCCGCGTTCTGGAGAGCCCAAGCGTCAATGCTGAAGTATGGCAAGGATACCGCTCTTCCGGAAACCTACCGGATCACCCTGGCAATTTCTGTTGCCTTTCTGGCACATACGCTGTTGATGGCGACTTTTCCATTTTCGCTGCCGGAGCACAATCACAACCCGGTTACGGTCAGCGTTCAGCTGACGCCGCAAGGCACTGCGCCTTCCAGAGAGAGTGTCCCCGGAGAGAGAGCCCCGTCGCAGTCCAGTCCGCCGGTTCACGCAACGCCTTTTACCATTGAAGAAACCCCGGCACCCCAGCCGCCGAGCAATATCCCGACCACCTCGAGCCCCCAACCTCGTGCAGTTCCTGAGCCGGCTCCCGATGAGGCGTCACCTGACAAAGAGCCGTCCCCGGCCGAAGCCAACCGCACTGCGCAACCAGAAGGGCAAAGCGCGCCATCTTCCGGTGCCCCGGCCTCAGCGCCTAGCCGTGCAGGCGAGCAGACCGCAAGGCAGAGTGACTCGCAGCAAGAGCTGACGCTCAAATCCGAAGCACCCAGTGAAGAAAGCTCTTATCGGTCATTGCTGGTTCAGAACATTGCGCGCAAGGCGAAAATCCCGAGACTCGACCGTTTTGAAAAAGGGCAGGTGCTCAGCGTGGAGCTTGAGCTGAATCTGATGTCCAACGGCGCCCTGATGGGAGCCAGAATTACGAAATCGTCGGGGAATGACGGGCTGGATCAGCGAGTCTACAGGGCTGCACTGGCTGCGAGCCCATACCCCGAACCGCCACCGTCTCCGGCACGACAGCAGCGATTCAGGGTCGAGGTCAAATACACTTTCTAGTGATCATTCAACCTTCAGGACCTAGGCTTCCGCCTGCTTTGCAGCGGCCTTGACCTGCTCGGCAAGCTCTCCGCTCTCGGACATCTCAAGAATAATGTCACAACCGCCAACCAGCTCGCCCTTGATATAGAGCTGAGGATAGGTAGGCCAGCTGGAGTAGACTTTAAGCCCTTCACGCAGTTCCTGATTGTCCAGAATGTTAACGAACGCAAAGCGTTCACCGCAGGCCATCAGTGCCTGGGATGTTTTCGCAGAAAATCCACACTGGGGCTGCTGCGGACTACCCTTCATGAAAAGAATGATCGGGTTTTCTTCAAGCTGGTTCTTAATGGTCTCGTTGATGTCCATTGACTGTTACCTCTTACATAAATCATGGGTTGCCTGAGGGCAACGACCTGCTCTCTATTGTACACGGCTCTCCTCGCCCGGACCAATGGCCCGAAGCAATCATCCGGGCCCAGTAACCCCGTACTGCCACCGGCGCTGCGGCGTTGTCATCAAACCGCTGACCGGCTAGACTTAGGCCCCTCTGCAAGGCAGGCCGCCGCTAGCCGGGCACCGCGCCTGAACTCGACGCGTCTATGGATCAATGAAGGGCCATGTCATGGCAAGACACTTTCTCACACTCAACGACCTGAGTCCGGACGAGCTTGAAGCTCTGCTTGACCACGCCACCAAACTCCGTAAGGAGTGGCGCCAGGGTACAGTTCGGGATACTCTGAAAAACCGCGTGCTGGCGATGATTTTCGAAAAGTCATCCACTCGGACCCGCGTGTCCTTTGAAGCCGGAATGACCCAGCTTGGCGGCGCTGCGCTGTTTTTATCCCCGCGCGACACTCAGCTTGGCCGTGGCGAACCCATTGAAGATTCGGCCATTGTCATCTCCAGTATGGTGGATGCTGTCATGATCCGTACGTTCAATCATGACACGGTCGAGCGTTTCGCAACAGCCTCCAGGGCCCCGGTGATCAATGCCCTGACTGATGATTTTCACCCCTGCCAGTTGCTGGCAGACATGCAGACCTACCGTGAGCACCGAGGCAGCATTCGGGGCGGCACTGTGGCCTGGATCGGAGATGGCAACAATATGTGCCAGTCCTATATGAACGCAGCGGACCAGTTCGGCTTCAACTTGCGGATCGCCTGTCCCGAAGGCTATGAGCCAGACAGGGCGCTTCTGAAAACCCATTCAGACCACGTAGAGATCCTGCATGATCCAGCCGAAGCCGCCAGAGGCGCGCACCTGCTGGTAACGGATGTCTGGGCCTCCATGGGCCAGGAAGATGAGCAGAAGACCCGGGAAAAGGCCTTCATGGAGTATCAGATCAATCCCCGGCTGATGAGCCTGGCGGATAAAGACGCCGTGTTCATGCATTGCCTGCCCGCGCACCGGGGCGAAGAAATCTCTGCAGATATGATGGAGCACACAAGTTCCGTGGTCTGGGACGAGGCGGAAAACCGGCTTCATGCCCAGAAAGCCCTGCTTGAATTTCTGATTCTCAACCGACTGGACTAGCCTGATGATTGAGAACCTGAGCCGAACAGACGACTGGCTTCTCGAGGTCCACAACATGTCCTGCGGGTATGGCGAAGAATCGGTGGTCAAAGGGGTAAGTTTTGCGCTCAGTTACGGCGACATTGGCTGCCTGCTCGGCCCCAGTGGCTGCGGCAAAAGCACCATTCTTCGCGCACTGGCCGGGTTCCTGCCACTCAACAGCGGCGAGATTTGTCTCCAGGGATCTTCCATCAGCCTGCCGGGCAAAACCCTTGCGCCGGAAAAACGGCGGATCGGAATGGTGTTTCAGGACTATGCGCTCTTTCCCCACCTGACCATTGCAGAGAACGTGGGTTTCGGTTTACGCAACAAAAGCCGCGCGGAAAAGACGCAGAAAGTTGGCGAACTGCTGGAAGTGGTTCACCTTCAGGACCTGGCAGACAATTACCCTCACGAATTATCGGGCGGCCAGCAACAGAGGGTAGCCCTGGCCCGGGCACTGGCCCCGGAGCCCACACTGATTTTGCTTGACGAGCCCTTTTCCAACCTGGATGCCGATCTGCGCAGACGGCTGAGCCTGGATGTGCGGGATATTCTGAAAACCCTCGGCATCAGTGCAATACTGGTCACTCATGACCAGCAGGAAGCGTTTGCCATGTGCGATCAGGTGGCCGTCCTGAAGGACGGCGGCATCCAGCAGTGGGATGTGCCCTATAACCTTTACCACGAACCCGCCAACCGGTTTGTTGCTGGCTTCGTCGGCCAGGGCGGCTTTATCCCCGGCAAAACGCTAGGGCCTGATACCATTGAGTCAGAACTGGGCGTCATTAGCGGTAACCGGGCGTACCGCTGGGAAACCGGTACCCTGGTAGACGTTCTCATCCGGCCGGACGACATCGTGTACGATGCCGATTCTGACCTCAGGCCCAAAGTCGTGGAAAAGACCTTTGCAGGCACCTCGACGCTCTACAAATTCCGTTGTTCCGAGGATACGGAATTCGAGGCGCTGTTTCGCAGCCACCTCGATTTCCATCTGGGGGAACACGTGCCCGTGCGGGTCGAAGCCGACCATCTGATCGCCTTTGAGAGAACCTGAAGCCGCACAGATGACCCGATCAGAGCGGCGATTCAATCGGTTTTTTACGAGGCCATACCAGGCTGAACCTGGCGCCACCAAGGTCTTCGCTGCGGCTCACAAACGCCTGGCCGCCGTGCCAAAAGAGAATCCGCCGGACAATCGACAGGCCCAGACCGTAACCGCCAGACGTGCGAGTACGGCTGTCGTCCAGGCGAGCAAAGGCGGTAAACACCTTCTCCCAGTCTTCCTCTGGCACGCCCGGGCCGTCATCTTCCACATCAATACGGCAGTTGTCCTCATCCAGGTGGCAATGGACCCGTACCCGGCTGGACGCGTGACGGGCACCGTTGCCCACCAGATTCTGTATGGCCCGGTGAATGTACCGCGGCTCCACGTCAGAAAGCGCCCAGGACTCGGATTCCTCATCAATATCTGCTTCAATCACATGCTCGGTGCGGATAAGCTGCTGTTCGCTGACCACCTGCCGGACAATGTCCGTGACCGAACACTCCTGCAAAGCAAACACCGGCCCACCTTGCTCTAGCCTGGCGTAGGTCAGGATCTCATCAATCAGTTCATCCAACTCCTGAATGTCGCCATCAATACCGTCGAGTTGCTTGCGCAGGGCGACCGGGTCCTTGGTGCCCTCAATCATATGCACTCCGAAGCGAATGCGGGCAACGGGCGTGCGCAGCTCATGAGAGACCGCGTGAATCATCTCTCTCTGTACGCCCACCAGCCGCTGAATATGTTCCGCCATCCCGTTAAATGCGACGGCCAGGCGCGATACCAGACGACTGTCGGTCGTTTCTACCCGTGCACCCATTTCACCCCGGGCGATTCTGATAGTCACCGATTCGACAGCCCTGAGATTGCTGTCCACCTCTCTCATGGCCAGATAAAGCGCGAGTGCCAGCACACTTCCGCCAACCACCAGCATTAGCAGCAGAACCGGCCAGGCCCAGCCATCGAATGGCGGTGGCATCGACAGGTCAATCAGGGCGCCATCCTCCAGACGGATAAGCACATGGGCCCGACCACTCGAAGGATGTTGGTACAGAGAAACTCCGCGCCGGGAAACCCGCCCGAGTACATCTGAATCCGGTACCGAGCCCGAGTCCTGAACCGCTGCCATAGAAACGCCCAGTGATTCGGACAGCTGCGCCAACGCCTGCTCGCGACTCTCCGGCGGGATTCCCCCGAGATGCCAGCGAGCAATCAGAGCCAGCGCTTCAGATACGTCGCTGTATAGGTCGCCAAATCGCAACCTCAACACCTCTCCTGCTTTGTTCAGGATCATCACCTGCTGACCGATGCTGGTATCCAGCGACACAACCTGCCCGTAGGAAAGCCGCTCAACCACAATGTCAGATGCCGTTAACTGATCGGGAGATAACACCCGGAAATCGTAAAAAGAGGAAAGCCAGTGATACTGTTGCGCTGCGTTGGGCGTCGATGCAATCCAGCGCATCAAAGGCGCCGCAAAGCGCTCCTGCCAGTACTGTTCACGAACCGAGTTAACCCCCAGAAACATGGAAGCACAGAACAGAAGAATCAGGAACGTCAGGCCGATCAGGCGGGCATAAAGTTTGAAGAAAAACTTGAAGGGCATTGTATAAACCCTGGCAATGAACGCTGGCCCCAAAGGCCCAGCGCCAGAGACTGGATAGTCAGGCTTCCTTTACGAACAGATAGCCTTTACTACGAACGGTCTTGATGCGTCGCGGATGGACAGGATCGTCACCGATTTTCGGCCGGATTCTGGAAACCCGGACGTCGATGGAACGGTCCTGCCCGTCGTATTCGATACCCCGCAACGCGGTGAAAATCTCTTCACGACTCAGCACCCGACCGGCATTGCTCGAGAGCAACCAGAGCAGATCAAACTCTGCACTTGTCAGGTCGATGCTGACATCGTTGAGCCAGGCTTCACGCATGGAGCGGTCCACTACCAGGTCGTTGAACTGCAGCCGAACCGGCTCTTCAGCAAGGCCCTCCTCGGCGGCCAAGGTGCCCTGCTCGGTCACCCGGCGCAGCAGCGCACGAATCCTCGCCAGGAGCACGCGGGGCTGGACTGGCTTACCGACGTAATCATCCGCGCCCATCTCCAGGCCGAGCACCTGGTCGAGATCATCGGTTCGGGCCGTCAGCATGATGATCGGGCCTGAATAATTGGGCCGGACCCGACGACAGATCGAAATACCGTCCTCGCCCGGCAGCATCAGGTCGAGCACCACCAGGTCAGGCTGCTCGTTGCGGATACGTTCGACCGCATTTCCGCCGTGGTTTTCCAGGGATACCATGAGGCCGTTGCTTTCCAGATACTCCTGGGTCAGCTCCGCCAGTCTCTCGTCGTCTTCGACTATAAGAATCCGCCAACTTTCGTTCGTTTGTTCCACGCCATCCATCTCTGATTTTGTTATTTGAGTTTTCCTGCACGAATTACCGTTTATCCGACGATACAGGCTACATCCTGTAACAACAACTATACATGCTTTTCAGAAATATACATGGAACCGACTGTCGGTTACACGATGATCACGTCCATTGGCGGGCGTCAATGGCATTCAGCATCGAGCCCTCGACCTCAGCCCAGCGGATAACCGGCAGCCACTTCCCCATCGGTTGCCTCGCGCTTTTCGAGGATTTCCAGATCAAAGAAGAGGGTGAAACCCGCCAGCGGGTGATTCGCATCCACTTTGATCAGGTTTCCATCAATGCTGACAACCTGCACCACCTGAGCTTCATCACCGGTATTGGTCTGGAATTTCATCCCGACCCGCAGATTCTCAATGTCCTCGAACATGGATCGGGGCACGGTGCGGATCAAATCAGGATTGTGTTCGCCATAGGCCATGGAAGGCGGCACGGTCACTTCCAGGCAATCGCCCACTTGACGGTCTTTCACCGCTTCCTGAATACCGGCGATCACCCCAGGGCTGCCCTGAATAAAACGCAGGGGCTCGCTACCTTCGGAGGTGTCTACCAACTCGCCAAGCTTGTTCTTGAGCACATAATGAACAGTAAATACGGCAGGTTTTTGCATTCGTCTGTCTAGCTTCCTGTTTCCGGTGAGGTGGTGGTCAGATCAAGGCCGTGAATCATCAGCCGCTGATCAAGCTGCTCCCGCAATCCCCGGGGACTGTCGAGCTGCATTCTCTGCAACAGGGGCTGATAGCGGCCTTCGGTGTCGTTGGCCATTATTGCCCGCCACAGGGTTTTGATTTTACCACGGCGCGTCGCCGTTGCGGCTTTCAGAGTTTTCAATGCCTTGCCCAGTACCAGTTCTTCTTCGGTAAAGTCACAGCCAAACGGGAAGGCCGGGAAAAGGTCACCGCCTCCGGCACTTTCGACCGTGCGCGTCACATACTCCCGGGTGTTGTTGCGCCAGGCCAGTGGCATTTGGAAAGCTGCATCCACCTTGCCTGCCTTTTTAGCCTGGGCCAGTAATTCCTCCTGAAAACGGGAATCAGTAATCCGTATCAGGCGCAGGTAGACTTGCTCATCCGGCTGACTGCGAAGGTCTGCAATGCCGTATTCGGTAATAACAACATCCCGAAGGTGCCGAGGTATGGTGCAGTGACCGTAGTTGAACACGATATTGGACACGGTTTTCTGGCCAGATTTCCGGGTGCTTCGAAGGCAGATGATGGAACGTGCCCCCGGCAGCTCATGTGCCATGGCCACAAAGTTGTACTGGCCGCCGACCCCGCTTACCACGCGCCCGTCCTCAAGTCCGTCGGAAACGGCAGCCCCGCTGAGCGTGTGCATCATGGCGGTATTGATGAACCGGCTGTGAACCCGCTGCGCCGATTTCAGGCGCTGATTGCCGTAGGCATGATCGTAAAGATGATTGATGTAGTTGACGCTGGTCATACAGATACGCTGGCGATCCTCGGCAGGCAGATCACGCAGGCGCTGGTAGAATGACTCTGGCCCCACGTAGAAACCCCCGTGAATGACAATGCCTCCGGTCAGACGCGTACCCAGAGCAAGTCCGCGGATGGATTCACGGGATTTGTCGTTATCCAGATCCGGTTCCAGAGACTGCTGACCCACCCGCAACCGGCCGCCCTTGTACTCCACGTCCGACCTGAGAATGCCATACCCGCGAAGCCAGGCCACGTCCCGCGCCCGCAGCGGCGAGTCGATCAGGTCTTGCTCTCGCAGAACATCCAGAGTTTCCAGCGACACTTTCTGGCCAATCCGGCCATCATTGATGAGCTCCTGAAGACCTGCGTGATTGTAGACCTCGCGATGGATCACGCCTGCCTCAAACAGGTAGATAAACCCGTCCACCATCATCTCGCTACAGCCATAAAGGCCCTGTTCAAAGGTACCAACCCCGCCCAGGGACTCCACAATCGGGAAGTTGTCCGCGACCGCCAGATAATCGTAGACCACTTTCCAGCGGTCATTCCGGCAATGCCTCATAATCGCGCTATGAACCAGTGCAGAGCCCAGCGAACCAATGCCAACCTGAAGCGTGCCGCCGTCTTTCAGCAATGTGCTGGCATAAAACCCGATCAGGTGATCCTCAGGACTAACAGCCATCGGCGGCGCCGAGAAAAGCGGGTAGTCCGACCGCGGATGCTCAAGCAGAATGTCAAACTGGCCTTCACTGATCGCCGCATGATTGCCCATGAACGGTAAATAGCTATTCAGCTCTCCGATTAACGCCACGGGGTCACCCCCTGCCTCTCGCTCACGTAGCAGCGGAATAAGATCAAGAGTCAGATCCGGATTGCTGCTCAGGCTCACCATGCCTTTGCTTTCAGCCTTCGTCGGCGGTGCCACCATCTGGGCAACCACATTGACCCCTTGCGCCATCAGGTCACGAACCGCATGAGTGTAGTTGGTACAGACATAATGCTGTTGCTGTGAAGCGTCGTTCAGAAAGACCCCTGCTTTGAAAAAGAATTCCGACACCGAAACGTTCGGCGGCAGGCGCTTGCGCAGCACGTCTTTCGCGTAATTCAGCTCAGGAATATCGCCATACAGCCTCTCGGCAAATGGCTCCATAAAACGCTTTTCAAGGGAGGACCGGCCAGTGGGTGCGGTCAGCGATAGCGCGGTAACAATGTGCAGCTTGATATCCGGGTCTGCACTGGCACGTTCGTAAAGCGCATTAATGAACCGGACCGGTTTACCAAGGCCAAGGGGTAGCCCGACGGTGATGTTCTTGCCAACCCGCTGAATGAGCTGGTCCACGCACGCCTGGCTATTATTCAGCGTAAGCGGCTTATCGTTGGCCATGAGCGAACTCCGTTTTGGCATCAAAGAACGATTACAGGAAACGGATGATCACACGGCTGGCCGAGTCAGGCAATGGAGTCAGGCAATGGAGTCAGGCAATGGAGTCAGGCAAGAGAACTGAAAATAACAGGGGGCGGATTACCGGGGAATACTAGCGGATCAGAAATTCCACTTGAAATTCAGGCAGGCGCCTTCCTCGAGCAGGGCAATACCATGATCAGGCTTCGCGGATTCAGACGCATAAGTACGACCTGTGACACCTGAACCAGACAGGCTCAGGCTCAGCAGACGCGACCCGACAGCCGCGTACATATCGGAAGGCTGGCGTTCGAAATCGCCGGACATTTCTTCCTGCAACTTGTAAACATCCTGTGTGGGCACCTCATCGGCAAACACACGTTCACCGGCTTCAGCGCGAACGACGAAGGCCAACGTATTGAGTGCAAGAAGCGCGATAAAGATGCGAATAATCATGAAGTTTTTGAGTTCCTGAATCGAGGCAGAATTCTAATGTCACTTGCTATTAAAGTCTAATGATTCAGCCCAAAAATATTGTGAATTTGCACACAACTGCGGCGGTATGCCGCCGCCAGACCCCCTCTTTTTTGTCAAAAAACCAACGCTTTTTGTATCCGCCTGTAACCAGAGTCTATGGACACGGGTAGGTGAATTCCTCGTGAAGGGCTTCAATACCCGACAGAACCTGATCGTCCAGCACCAGTGAGGCCGAATTTATATTCTCCTGCAGCTGCTCAACAGAGGTCGCCCCGATGATATTGCTGGTCACAAAATCCCGCCCGGTCACGTAGGCCAGCGCCATCTGCACCGGTGACAGGCCGTGCTGTTTCGCAAGGTCGACATAGGCCCGGGTAGCCTCCTCACCCCGCTTGCTGGTATAGCGGGCAAATCGGGTATAAAGCGACAACCGCGCACCATCAGGCCGTTGCCCGCCCAGATATTTGCCGGACAGAACGCCGAATGCCAGCGGCGAGTAAGCCAGCAACCCGACCTGCTCCCGACAGGCGACCTCTGCCGCACCCACTTCAAACGTGCGATTCAGCAGGTTATAAGGATTCTGAATACTGACGATACGAGGCCAGTTGCGCTCCCGTGACAGGCGCAGGTACTCGGCCGTACCCCAGGGGGTTTCATTGGAAATACCCACATGCCGGATCTTGCCTTCCTGAACCAGCTCGTGCAGCGCTTCCAGTGTTTCTTCGATAGAAGTCGATTGTTCGTCCGGCTGATGCTGATAGCCAAGCTTGCCAAAGAAGTTGGCATTCCGGTCGGGCCAGTGCACCTGATACAAATCGATGTAATCGGTCTGCAGGCGCTGAAGGCTGTCTTCACAAGCCTTACGGATATGGCTGCGGGTCAGTCTCGGGCCGTTGCGCAGGTAAGTCAGCCCATTTCCAGGGCCAGCCACTTTGGACGCAATCACCAGGTCGTCGCGCCGGCCGCGCTTTGCCAGCCAGCTCCCGAGATACGTCTCTGTCAGCCCCTGGGTTTCCGCCCGGGGCGGCACCGGATACATCTCTGCAGCGTCAATAAAATTGATGCCTTCAGCGGTGGCAAGATCCAGCTGCTCAGCGGCTTCACGCTCGGAATTCTGCTCGCCCCAGGTCATGGTGCCCAGGCATATTTCACTGACTGCAATATCGGTTTTGCCAAGCGTGCGGGTTTTCATGCATCCTCCAAATCGGCTTGTTTGTGGTGTCACAGGATTGTTACAAGGCTGTCGCGACCCTGTCATGGCCCGTCTTCACAATGGGTATCATGAAAACAGAGTCTTGGGGAAATAAGGTGATTCATTCAAAGAGTCTGAGCTGGGTTGTCGGCGATTCATCGCTGCGGAACCTTACCCCCAGGCCAAGCAGACGCACCGGCCGTTCGGTATTGGTGACAAGCTCGTCCATCAGCGGCTGGTAATCTGCCAGCTCGGGCTGCTGAATCTGATCCCGGACCCGCTCAAGGGTGTGGGTGGAAAAATCGCTGTAGCGGATTTTGACAAATAGCTTGTGGATGGGCTTTCGCCCGGCTTTGCGGCTGAGCCGGAGGTTCAGGTCCGCCACCAGTGAGGCCATGACCGAGTCGCAGGCCTGTTTATCCGGCAAATCCTGGGAAAAGGTCCGCTCGACGCTGACGGATTTGGCAACCCGCGACACCACAACCTCCCGGTTGTCCCGGCCAAACGCCATCTCCCGAAGCCGATAGCCCTGTTTGCCAAACCGATCCAGCAAATCTTCTATGGGCACTCGTTGCAGGTCGCCGCAGGTACTCACACCCAAATCATGCAGTTTGCCAGCCGTGACCTTACCCACGCCAAAAAGCTTTTCTACCCGTAAAGCCTCAACAAAGGCGTCCACATCGACGGGCCTGATCACAAACAGCCCGTCCGGCTTTTCCCAGTCGCTGGCAATCTTGGCAAGAAACTTATTCGGGGCAACGCCAGCGGAGATGGTAATACCCACCTCATCTTGCACCCGCTGCCTCAGATGCTGTGCCATAAGAGTAGCGCTGCCCTTATGATCGGTGATTTCGCTCACATCAAGAAACGCTTCATCAAGGGACAGTGGCTCGACCAGGTCGGTCATTTCACGCAGAATAGCCATTATCTGCTTCGATACCGTGCGATAACGATTCATGTCCGGCGGTACGGTCACCAGGCCCGGGCAGAGCCTGCGAGCTTCGCCGCCGGGCATGGCAGAGTGCACGCCAAAGGCCCGCGCCCGGTAGTTGCAGGTGGTAACCACACCACGACCACCCTCCCCGCCAACAGCCAGGGGCACATCCCGCAAAGTGGGGTCATCGCGCATCTCCACAGCGGCATAAAAGCAGTCGCAGTCCACATGAATAATTTTGCGTTGGGCCATGGCGTTTCAATCAGGTAAACAGTCTGTACATATAGACAGCCTTGTATCTTAAGGTAACATGCACAGAATGTCAGGATCGTTAACGCCGAACTGTAAAACGGAAGCCCTAACATGACCGACCGGATTCCCGAGAACGCCCAGACGCAAATTGAAGCCGCTGCGTTTCGAAAGCTGCTGAGACATTTAAGCGAGCATACAGAAGTTCAGAACATTGACCTGATGAACCTGGCCGGCTTCTGTCGCAACTGTCTTTCCAAGTGGTACCGCGCAGAAGCTGGCGACAGGGGTTTCGACCTGTCCGACCCACAGGCACGAGAGATCATCTATGGCATGCCCTATGAAGAGTGGAAGGCGGCTTATCAGACTGATGCCAAACAAGACCTGAAGGACCAGCCACGATGACTCTTAACGAGCGGGTCCGGGTGCATCTTGCCTCCATTGCTGCCGGCCATGGTCGGTTTCACGATACCCTTGAGCTGATCAAGCAGGGGTTCGAGTATCAGCCGACCGGTTTCCACAACGGCCCGCTGGCCAATCAGGCGGGAGAAAACGAGGGATCATGCAAAGTGTTTTCGCTGGCCCAGTACTGCAATCTTAACGAGCCTGATACTCTTCAACTGTTTGCCGAACACTACCAACAGGTCCTGGATGATCCTGCAGGCGAAAGCCACGATAACATCCGGCAATTTATGGCAACCGGATGGTCCGGGATCCGGTTTGACGAACAGCCTTTACGCAAACGCCCGGCCACCGGCCAGGAAGATACTACCGAAGAGAACCTGTAATGATTGATACCGCTGATTCTGGCGTCACACAGTGTTTCCAGCTAAAAAGCGCCAGCGTATCCATGACGGCGCTAGAACTGTATTTTTTTGAAGAAAATGAATTTGAACAAACCTTGCGGGACAAGGTCAATCAGGCACCCGGTTTTTTCAAGGACACCCCGTTAATCATCAGCCTTGAAAAGTACGAGGGACAGAGCAGCGAGCTGGACTTCTTCAAGATCATAGGAACCTGCCGCCGCCAAAATATTCACGTGATCGGCGTCCGGGGTGGCAACGACGACCAGCGCAGACTTGCCCGGGGTGCTTGTCTGGCTCTGCTTCCGGGAGGAAATCAGCGTGACCGGGAAATCAGCGAGCCTGAAGCTCAAAACACCACTTCAGTGGCCGCAGAACAAAATAAAGCGCAAACTGGAACAGTCCGAAGCACAGAACAGGGTGAACCTGTTCCCGCACGCATCGTCAACCAGCCCGTGCGCTCCGGCCAGCAGGTATATGCGCCAGAGGGCGACCTGATTATTCTGGCGTCGGTGCAGGCAGGTGCCGAAGTGCTCGCGGCGGGCAACGTGCATGTGTACGGTCCCTTAAGGGGCCGGGCTCTGGCGGGCGTTCACGGGGCTGAGCATGCCCGGGTTTTTTGCCAGTCGCTGGAAGCAGAGCTTGTGTCCATCGCCGGACACTATAAAATCTCGGAAGATCTTCAGGACAACGGCTGGAAAACCGCCGTCCAGATTCAGCTCAAGGATGACCTACTGGTAGTAACGCCACTGGACAAGGGCTGATAACCAATCACGAACTCACAGCAAAACAGGGATGCAATCTTGGCTAGAATCATTGTCGTTACCTCAGGAAAAGGTGGCGTAGGCAAAACCACAACCAGCGCGTCTATCAGTACGGGATTGGCGAAACTCGGCCATAAAACCGTGGTTATCGATTTCGATGTGGGCCTGCGGAATCTTGATCTCATCATGAACTGCGAACGCCGCGTGGTGTATGACTTTGTTAACGTCATTCAGGGCGAGGCAAGCCTCAATCAGGCACTGATCCGGGACAAGCGTGTCGAATCGCTGTACATCCTTCCCGCGTCTCAGACCCGGGAAAAGGAAGCCCTTACCAAAGAAGGCGTTGAAAAAGTCATTAACGAGCTCTCCGAGCGCTTCGACTACATCGTGTGTGACTCACCGGCCGGTATCGAACATGGCGCACTGATGGCCCTTTACTACGCCGACGAAGCCATCGTTGTGACCAACCCTGAAGTGTCTTCGGTACGGGATTCCGACCGAATTCTGGGCATACTGCAAAGCAAGTCCCGACGCGCTGAGATGGGACAGGACCCGGTCAAGGAGCACCTGCTTCTGACCCGTTACAACCCGGACCGCGTAGCGAAAGGTGAAATGCTTTCGGTTGCCGATGTGGAAGAAATCCTGGCAATTCCGCTGCTGGGCGTTATTCCGGAATCTCAGGTTGTTCTGAACGCATCCAACCAGGGCGTGCCGGTCATCCTTGAAGAAGGCAGTGACGCCGGGCAGGCCTATGAAGATGCTGTGGCACGGCTGCTGGGCGAGGAGCGCGAACACCGCTTCATGTCCTCGCAGAAAAAGAATTTCTTCTCACGGATGTTCAAAGGGGGCTAAGGAATGAGTTTCCTGAACTATTTCAAAAGCAAGACGAACACCCGTACCGCCAGCGTTGCCAAAGAGCGACTGCAGATTATCGTCGCTCACGAGCGTGGCCAGAGAGGACAGCCGGACTACCTGCCACAACTTCAGCAGGAAATTCTGGCCGTGATCCGTAAATACGTTCAGATCAGCGACGACATGGTTCAGGTCGAGGTTGACCGGACCGACAGCCATTCGGTCCTGGAGCTTAACGTCACGCTTCCAGAGCATTAGGTTCCCCTGGCGGTTTGGGTACCCAGTTCACAAACCCCGAATCACGTCGGGCTGATTGTCAGGCCGGCGTGGTAAACTCCTGCCATCATTTTCAAGGAAGTGTCCGAAATGAAAAACCCGAGCACCCATGATGCTCGGCGGTCGGCGTTTGCCATGACCGCGCGAGGTGCTGTTACTGGTATAGCCGCTCTTTTTTTCCCCCTGTTCGCCTCAGCCGAACTGCCCCAGGAAGAGGCAGACGGCTGGGACCTGCGCAAAGAAACCGGTTCCATTCAGGTGTTCACGATCGACCAGCCAGACTCCAGCTTCCAGGCCTTCAAAGCCGTTGGAGTGCTCGACGCGCCAATTGAGAACCTGATGGCGGTGATGATCAACCCGAAATCCTGCGTTGAATGGGTCCATAAATGCACCGAATCCTACGCCTTTGGCGAGGGCGATTTTTACGACCGCTACGCCTACTCGGTCAACGATATGCCCTGGCCTGTAACAGACCGGGATTACGTGTTGCGAATCCGCACCCACAGCGAGGGTGACGGGCACGATATCCTTATGGACCTGAATGCCGTGCCGCAGCGTCGGGACGTCGAGGACGACTACATCCGGGTTGACCGGTCCGACACACTCTACCGCTTTACGCCCATGGGCGATCAGACCCGCATGGTCTGGGTTCAGCACACTGACCCGAACGGATCTATTCCCGGCTGGCTGGTCAACTCCCTGCTGGTGGACATTCCCATCCGGTCCATGGAGCAACTCGAGCAAGTTGCTCGTAAAGAGCGTTACCAGGGCCACAAACTGGTTTATGACGCCCAGGGCAAACTGAGTGCTGTGGTGCCACCCGCACCAGAAACCCAATCAGGGGATGACGACTCCTGACGAAACCGCTAAGCTCTTGAACTAATGAAATGCCACGGAGCCCGAGCGTCAATGACCGTTCTCGCCTACGAGATTATGACCCCCAGCATAAAAGCTGTACCCCAGTCATGGACGATGGACCGGCTGGCACGGTTTCTCACCGATAACGAAATTACCGGCAGCCCGGTCACCGATGACTCGGGCGAGATTGTCGGCATTGCCACCCTCAAAGACATCACCGAATTCCGCTGGAACGCCAGACGAGCCGAATCCGCCGAAAACCCCATGACTAAAGAAGAAGAACAGGAAGCCCGACGCCTGCGCATGGTCATCTTCGAAGAAATGGGAAAAGTACCCGTGGAAGTGCGGGACATCATGACGCCGACCGTGCTGTCTGTTGACGAACAGACACCGGTTCAGGACATTGCCGAACTCTTGATGAAAGAGCACCTGCACCGCATTTTTATCACCAAAGAGAAAAAAATTACAGGTATCGTAACCACCTACGATATGCTGAAACTGATCTCCGATAAGGAGCTCACCAAACGCTGTGCCGGGAACGGCTGACCAGAGAGGTATCGCACCCTATGCCAAGAGCACCGCAGGCTCGCAGAAAGATGTACGTCCTCGACACCAACGTCCTGATCCACGATCCCAACGCCCTCCTGAATTTCGAAGAACACGATGTCATCATTCCGATGACGGTCCTTGAAGAACTCGACAGCCTCAAATCCGGCAAACTGTCCGTCGCCGCTGATTGCCGTCAGGCCATTCGGAACATTGACCGACTCCTGGGCGATGCGAGTCCCGGTGAGATCGAAAAAGGGGTGCCCATCGTTCGCGGCAAGAAGGCCAAGCCGCTCGGCAATCTTTCAATACTGATGAGCACGGGATACCAGGGCAATCACAGCCTTCCTGAGCATCTGAACGACAACAAAATCATTAACACCCTGGCGGCGCTGCAGGATCGCCATACCTCCCGTGACATTATTCTGGTCAGCAAAGACATCAACATGCGCCTGAAGGCGCGGGGATTTGGTGTTGAAGCTCAGGACTACCACAACGACCAGTTGATCGACGACATCGACCTGCTGCCCAAGGGCTACAAAGAGTTTCCAAATT
>Ga0306907_1000429_pt1 | contig 18361 bp, 19 predicted proteins | sample AntRauTorcE11898_FD_190415 | JGI IMG/M metagenome (GOLD analysis project Ga0306907, IMG submission 190415) | Saline lake microbial communities from Rauer Islands, Antarctica - Metagenome Torckler E11 #898 (v2) (version 2) | ecosystem: Environmental > Aquatic > Non-marine Saline and Alkaline >... | reverse complement strand
GCAGACGAGAATAAGGGGGCTGTCTTTTTTACTCATATTTTAAAATATCTTTGAAATCTATAACTATAAATAAAAGAGGTATAAGGATATACGGTATAAGGGAAATTCATTTGCTGTTTAGAAACCTATTTCCCTATACCATTATTCCCTTATACCTAACTATACTCTTCATCTTCATTGGGAAAGTCGCCGGATTTTATATCGCTGATGTACTGCTGTACCGCTTCGGTAATGTTGAAATCAAGATCGGCATAACGGCGCAAAAATCGCGGCTTGAATTCTTTGTTCAGGCCCAACATATCGTGCACCACCAGCACCTGCCCGTCGCACTCCGCGCCGGCACCAATACCAATGGTGGGAATGGAAATGGCTGCGGTGACTTTAGCCGCCAGATTGGCCGGAATTTTTTCGAGCACAATGGAGAAGCAGCCCGCCTTCTCCAATGCTTTGGCATCATCAATAAGGGCCTGTGCTTCTTCATCTTCGGTAGCACGCACTTTATAGGTGCCAAATTTGTATATGCTTTGAGGCGTAAGGCCCAGGTGCCCCATCACCGGAATGCCTGCATTCACAATTTTTTCTACGGTCTCCACAACGGCTTGGCCCCCTTCAAGTTTTACGCCGTGAGCGCCTGCTTCCTTCATCATTCGTCCCGCGCTGCGCAGGGCTTCGTTGGGCGTTACCTGGTAACTCATAAAGGGCATATCGCCAATAACCAGCGCCCGCTCAACCCCACGGCTCACGCACGAGGTATGATAAATCATGTGGTCCATTGTCATGGGTACCGTGGTGTCATAACCGGCCATCACATTACTGGCCGAATCACCCACAAGAATGATTTCTACACCGGCCTTATCTATGATGGAAGCCATGGTAAAATCGTAGGCGGTAAGCATGCTAATCTTTTCCGCCTGTTGCTTCATCTCAACAACGGTTTGGGTGGTAATTTTTTTGGGGCGATTGGAGGAAGATTGCGTACTCATTCGTCTTCTTTTGGAACAATTGCAGAGGTTGCTTCAAGTTCGCACACCACCTTGTCATCCACGCGGGCGGTGCCTTCCATCACCGTAAAATTGCGGCGGCGGCTGGTCAAAAATACTTCCATTATGAGTTGATCACCGGGTTCAACCGCTTTGCGAAATTTGGCATTTTTAATACTGGTGAATACTATAATTTTATCATCCGGATTATCGATATGCATTTCGGTGAGCAAAATACATCCGGTCTGAGCTACAGCTTCAACCTGCAGCACGCCGGGCATGAGCGGCTTGCCCGGGAAGTGACCATTAAAGAAATCTTCATTGGCGGTAACATTTTTGAGCGTAAGAATACGATTTTCATCCAGTTCTAACACGCGATCAACCAGAAGGAACGGATACCGGTGCGGTAATACTTTCTTGATGGCTTCAATTTTCATTACTGACATATAAAACGGTATTTATTTGTAATAAAAAGGATTTATAATATACATTTTTTATTGAACCCTGCCCACATAAATATAGGCAATACCGCCCGTTAACTTATGCGCTTCAATATGGGCAAAAGATTGGGCTTGCTCCATCAGGGTGATGAATTGATCGCCGGCCGGAAATGCTGCGCTCGTTTTGGGCAGATAGGTGTAGGCTTGCCGGTTGCCGCTGATCCAGCCTCCCACGGTAGGCATAATATGCTGACTGTACAGCTCATACGGATATTTAAGCAATCCTTTGGGCTGACCAAATTCGAGCACCACCACACGTCCGCCGGGCTGAACGACCCGTGCCATTTCTTTGAGGGCCGTCACCGGCTCGTCAACATTACGGATGCCAAAGGCAATGCTGGAAATGGTAAATCGATCATTTTCATAGGGCAACTCCATAGCGTCAGCAACCTCAAAGTCTATGGACAGCTCCTCATTTTGGGCTTTTGCCGGGGCATGCTCTATCATTTCTTTGCAAAAATCGGTGCCCAGTACATATCCAGCAGCACCTACTTTTTTCTTAAATTCGATGGCCAAGTCGCCCGTTCCGGTAGCACAATCCAATATGCTATCGCCGGATTTTGCCCCACTTAACTGAACCGTTTTTGTCCGCCAGCCGTGGTGTACGCCAAACGAGAGAATGGTATTTACCCGATCATAATCATCGGCGATATCGGCGAACATGCGGCGTACTTTTTCACTCATTTCGTTTTGGGCTATAATAGTTCGAAAATAAAAAATATAAAATGTTCCAGGACATCATGTACTGCTAAAAAAAGATGTTGGAAGTTTGAGATTAGAAATTAGATAGAATGACTCCGCTCATCATAAATTTAGCTAAGTAATTTCTATCGTCCATCCTCCAACCTCCAGCTTCTAACTTCCAGCTTTGAGGTGTTCAATTTTATTTAAAAAAACAGGCTCCATTTTGTTGCTGCTGTTGATTCTTAAATGATATAATGCACCATTTTGGTGACCAACGCGATGCATCTGCGACAGCCCGTATTCCAGCCAGTGTGAAAGAAGAATGCGAATCAACCGGCCATGCAAAACGAATAGTATATTTTCACCACGGTGCGTTTTTAATAGCTTGTCGGTTCGTTTGGTTACCCGTTTTAAGACCACATCCGGACTCTCGCCTTCATCAAGCGCAAAAGCCGTATTCCCATTCTTCCAATTATTATTGAGTGATTTAAGATGATGGTCAATTTCACTAATGGGTCGGCCCTCAATAATACCAAAATCCATTTCATCCAGTTCCGGGTAAGAAGCAATAATCAATTTCAGCTTACGGGCAATAATCTCAGCCGTTTCTTTTGAGCGGTGTAGGCTACTGCTGAAAATATGATCAATCCCCGCATCACCCAAAGCGCGACCTATATTTTCGGCTTGGTTACGCCCTGTTTCATTTAGCGATTTATTGATGCCCCGCCCCTGTATTCTGTTGGTGCGGTTGTATTCCGTTTCGCCGTGGCGGGCAATGAAAATATTGGTAGTGGACACGATTATTTTTTGTTTTTGCGGCTAAAGGCTAAATCCTTAAAACGTTCTTCCATTTGCTGCACATTTGAGGGCGCAACATTTTCTTTCATGGCCTGCTTAATGATGATCATCTTCAGCACGCGATCGTTAAGAGTAAGTTCTTGGTCTGAATCAGAGCGGAGCCGGTCCCACCCTTTTTTAAGCAATCCCGGCTTCATCACAAAGAAGAAAAAAATACCCACGCCCGTAGCAACGTATTCCCGCTGAAAGCCCAACAAACTCAGGCTCACAAAGGCGATAATGAACAAAAAACCATCACTGTTAATAAAGCGAAGGAACGAAGCCATGCCGCGAATAATGAACCCGCTTTTGTTGTGATACCAAAACCAGTGGAATGCAACAGTAATCCCGGCGGCAAACCAGGGGTTTATCACAAATAAAAGGATATACAGCAACGTAAGCGATAGGCTGGATGCGCTGCGAACCCAGGCCATAGCATCTTTAATAAGAGATGCCAGCGAAACATTGTCAAGTAAACCGGGAGCGTACCCCTCAATCTGTTCGCGAGTGGTATGAAACCAATCGCCCCGGCGGGTTACAATACCCATGTCGGTTTCCATAAAATACTCTTCGGATGCGGAAAATGGATCTGCCATAAAGCTTAAAATAGGCTTCTTTCCGGAAAGATTCATTCACAATTACGCCTGTGCCACCGTCCATATCATGGCAGATTTTGCCCCGGCGTTAATGACCGTTTTAGCCAGCTCGAAAGAAGTGGAGCCGGTGGTAAAAACGTCATCGATAATGATGATCTTTTTTTCAGATATTTTTTCGGGATGGGGAACCGAAAATGCATCATCCATATTTTTGATGCGTTTTTGCAGCGAAAATCCAGTTTGTGTCTGCGTGTACTTTTTGCGCCGTACCGTCTTAATATCGCAAATGGGTGCCGGCAACACACCACTTATGCCCTTGGCTATGGAAAAAGCCTGATTAAAACCCCGCCGTCGAAATTTTAGATAATGCAGCGGCACCGGCAGCAGTAAAAAATTTTCTGTAAATGACTGCGATTGTACCAACGGATGATTTTTAACTCGTTGCGCCAATACTTTGCCCAGTTGCCGCCCAATGCCGGTCAGCCGTTCATACTTTAGGTGATGCATTAGGTTTTGGAGCATCCCTCCTTTATCAAATTTCCAGAGCGCAAACTGCATGCTCACTCCATCGGGGAGGATAACATCACCCGTACTTTGTGGGTTACTGTTTCCGGGATGCTCAAATCGTTTTTCAATGCAAAAAGAACAGACATGCCTGCTTTGCTGCAGCGGCTCCCGGCCACAACAAACACAAACGTCGGGAAATACAAGCTGGGTCAACCCCTGCTGAAAAGTGGAAACCAATGATTTAAATGAGACCATATTAATTATCTGTTTATAGAGACCTTTGCAAGACCCTCTTTATAGAAACCTTTGAAATGCCCGTAATAGTCAACCTTGTCATCGCGAGTCCCGTCTTTTGGGACGTGGCGATCCACTCACGCAGCATATAGCGACGGTCTCCGTTGGGAGATTGCCGCGCTCCCTGTCAGTCGTGCCAAAGGCATTCCTTCGGTGCAATGACAATAGGTTTTGCAAAGCCCTGTTTATAAGTAAGACACCCAAACGAACTACTCCTTACATATTTAAAAAATTTTTTACGTCCCTATTATTTGATTAGATTTACATTTACGGATTATTTGTTCATAATTGAAGTATTGGCAAGTGCATCATCCGGCCATTAAGAACATAATTAATAGATTTTAGATTAATGCCTTCAATTGGAAAAGATTTAGCGGCCTTACGCAACAAAAAAGGGCTCAGCTTAGACGAGCTTAAGCAGTCCACCCGACTACCCGTACATATTCTTCAATCTATTGAGGATGACTCCATTTTTGAGCGCATGGGAAGCAATACCACCTACGTGCGCAGCTATGTTCGCAGTTACGCCAAAGCCGTTGGTATTAAAGAAGCGAAGATAGTTCATGCGCTCAATCGGGTTGAGACAAACAGTTATGATGGCAGCCTGGGAGTTTCGACCGCTTATTCAAGTGAATCAACAATTGTTGATGATCCCCCAAACCCGGATGATGCTCCTCAAAAATCTGAGGCCGATGCTTCTGCCATAAAAGGTGATATGCGGCACGATCATTCTCCCGAATATCACCCCCAAAAAAGTTCAGAGCCGGAATTCTCTCCACAACCAAAATCGAGAAAATCCGCTTCCAAAAGTGCAGTATCATCCTTGAATTGGGCTGATGTAGGTCGAAAAACTAAACCGGGGCAATCAAAATCCCGCAATATTCAGTGGTTGCTTATTTTCTTGTTGATTGTGGCCATTCTTGCAGGCATCTATTTTATTTATAATTATTACCAATCAGAAGGATTGCCTCCGGACCCGGTGCAGAATAATAGTGAAGCGGTTCAGCCCAGCGCACCATCCGACTCGCTCCGGCGCGAACTTATCGATCAGGAAACTGAACCTACGGCGGTAGATAATACATCGCCGATTGAAAATGGTTCGTTGGCAGATACGCTCTCTATTGAAATTTACGCCGCTAACGGCAAGCTGGAACCCGTTCGCATTTTTACCGATATCCTTAAACAGCAAAATCCATATTGGATTCCACAGGGTGATACCATGGTTTTCCCATTTGTCAATACCGTTCGCATTCGGGCTGTAAATCAATACAACCGGCTGCAGATATTATTCAACGACCAACCCATTCAAAATTATTATGAGCGTTTTTACAATACCGAAAGTGGAATAGTGGAAATCGATCGATCCCTGTTTGAAGATGACCCGCGGTGGCGGACACCCGCTGATGCTGCCGGCAATAATCTCCCCTGATTTTTCTGATTGAATGTTAATGCTACTCATTTCTGTGTATGAAAAAAGAAAATGCTCGTAACCGCGTATCTGAACTGCGCGATCTGCTTCGCGAAGCAAACCAAGCGTACTATCAGGATGCCCAACCATTTTTATCCGACCAAAAATTTGACCAGTATTTAAAAGAGCTTGAAGAGCTGGAAAACAAGTACGAGCTCCATGATCCCGCATCACCTACGCAGCGCGTTGGCGGTGAACCAAGCAGTGATTTTGAAACCGTCACCCACCCGGTGCCGCTTCTGAGTCTCGACAATACCTATAATGAAGAAGAACTCAACGACTTTGACCGGCGGGTGCGGGAGCTCCTTGGTCATACTGATTTCACCTATTTAACGGAATTGAAATTTGACGGGGCCTCTATCCGGCTGCGATATGAAAACAGATCGCTGGTGTTGGGCGCCACGCGCGGCAATGGAAATGAGGGGGATAACATCACCCGAAATATCAAAACGATCCGCGATATCCCGCTCACGCTTTCCGGACAACCGCCCGATGTACTTGAAATACGAGCCGAAGCCTACATGGAGCGCAATGCTTTTGCCCGGCTCAATGAGCATCGTAAGCAGCAGGGCCTTTCGGTATTTGCTAATCCCCGCAATTCCACGGCCGGTTCCCTAAAAATGCAGGATCCGCGTGAAGTATCCCGGCGGCCTATTCGGCTGTTTTGTTTTGACATGCTGACTGATGATAACCAGTTGCACACACAGCTAAAAAAAATGGAGATGCTTCAAGAATACGGTCTGCCGGTTAGCAATCACTACGCGCATTGCCAAAATATTGATGCCGTTCACACCCAAATTGTAAAGCTGAAAGAACTGCGCCCCAAGCTTGCATTTGAAACGGACGGTATTGTCATTAAAGTTAATGAAGAGCGATATCGCGAAACGCTGGGTAGCACATCCAAGGCCCCGCGCTGGGCCATTTCATTTAAATTTGAGGCCGAGCAGGCCGCTACTACTGTTACATCCATCACGCTGCAGGTGGGCCGGCTGGGAAAAATCACTCCGGTGGCTGAACTGGAGCCCGTAAAGTTGGCCGGAACTACCGTAAAGCGCGCCTCATTGCACAACGAGGATGAAATCCACCGCAAAGATATTCGCGAAGGGGACCGGGTGATGATTGAAAAAGCCGGCGAAATTATTCCGCAAGTGCTTGAAGTCATTGACACCGACCGCGCCCACCGTGCTGCTGCTTTTGAGATGCCAAAAAATTGTCCTGCATGCGGAGAAGAATTAGTAAAATTGGGTGATGAAGTGGCATGGCGATGCAATAATCCGGAATGCCCGCCGCAAGTACGTCACCAGATTGCACATTTTGCATCGCGTGATGCTATGGACATCGAGGGGCTTGGAGAAGCCGTAGTTGACCAGCTCGTCTCCCATAATCTTATCTCAACCTTTGCTGATTTATATGCACTTAAAAAAGCAGACCTCATGCCGCTGGAGCGCATGGCGGATAAAAGTGCTCAAAATCTGCTTGATGCCATTGAAGAAAGCAAAACCCAGCCGTTGCACCGTCTTTTTCATGGTCTCGGCATTCGCTTTGTAGGCAAGACCGTGGCACGGGATTTAGCGCAAGCCTTTGGTACCATGGAGAAGCTGAGTAGCGCTACCACAGATGAAATTGAGGACGTTGACGCGGTAGGTCCTAAAATTGCAGAATCGGTGGTGGCCTATTTTGGGAAAGCACAAAACCGCCGGCTTATTGAACGCCTGAAGGATTATAGTATGAATCTTGAAATGCAGCAACGCCAACCCCAATCAGGCAAGCTGGAGGGAAAAGTGGTTGTGCTAACCGGCAGCTTGGATGCGTACACGCGGACAGAGGCCGCTGAAATTATAGCCCAGCATGGCGGTAAAACAACCTCGTCAGTCAGTGGCAATACCGATATTCTTTTAGCAGGCCATAATCCGGGCAGCAAATATGATAAAGCTACTAATCTTGGCACCGAAATTTGGAATGAATCAGATTTTAAGGCTCACCTTGATCTTCAATGAAGTGATCTGCTTTTAGTTCGTTTAATTGGACAGATAAAGAGGTGCGCATTTTATTTCGCATATTCATTCAAACATCAGTAAGTTATTTGTTTAACAGGTATAAAAGCACGCATAGGTTGACTAAAACAGCCCCTAAAATTATATGAGCTTTCTTACTAAGTTAGGATTAAGTCCTAAAGATCATTCCGAAGCACCGGTTATTGGCAAGCAGAAAAAAAAGAAGGACCAGCAATCGCCCATCCGCAATAATATATATATTCGGGTTCTCATCATTTTGGGATTTCTGACTGTTCTTTTTCTATCCATACCCCAACCTTCGTTTGAAGAAACGGCCAATTATAATATAGGTGAACCTTGGAGAGCCGAAGACCTGACCGCTCCCTTTACGTTTGCCATCCAAAAGAGCGACGAAGAGGTAGCGCAGGAAGAAGAAACCATTCGCCAAAGCACGGCCCCTATTTTCCACCGGCAGCCCAGCGTACATATTGCCATGGAAAGCCGGTTGGATTCCCTTTTTCAAAATATTCAGCCCGTGCTGCAAGCTTACAGCACCTGGAAAGAGAGTGACCGCCAAAGCCCTTCTGCCTCTACAAAAGACAGCCTGAACTTTAAGCAAAAAAAGAATACGTCGGGCGTAAATATATCCAATCAAGCCTGGAACGCGTTGCTTCAAAATTACCAAACGACCATGATCGATCGGCAGCAAGCTGATACCAAGACGGCCCCTTCGTACCAATTTATAGGCAGCCATTTGCGTGACAATATTCAGGCTATATTGAATAATATTCTTAACGACGGGGTTATCAATCAACCCAAAAGCGACTTAGAGTTTGATGAAATAACCGTACGAAATTTGCAAGAACGGACCGAACAAACCCTTAATACCGCAAACGTGCGCGATGTTCAGCAGGCCAACCAATATGCCCAATACCGGCTTTCGCAACTTTATAACAAAAACATCACCAATGTTGGGGTTGAAATTTTTAACCAGGTCATCCGCCCGAATTTAAATTATGACGCTGAACAAACACAGGCCCGTGTTGATGAAACCATTGCCAATATATCGGCCACTAAAGGAGCGATTGCCCAGGGGCAGGTTATCATTCGCAAAGGCGACCTCATCACCCAGGAAAAATACAACGCCCTGAAAAGTCTTGCACAGGCGCGGTCACAAAATGCCAGTACCACCGAACGGTGGGTCCAATTTGGCGGTGATGCACTTGCTATTTTGGCTATCGTGGTGATATTCTTTTTCTATTTGTATCTATATCGGCGGCATATATTTATGAATAATGCCATGCTTTTGCTGGTTCTGCTTACTATGAGTTTAATATGCGTGGGTAGCTCGCTTGTTTATCAGTTTACCGATTTATCGCTATACGTTATACCCATTGCCATTACGCCCATTATTCTAACCATTATTTTTGATTCCCGCGTGGGTATTTTGGCAAGCGTAACGCTGGCCCTGCTCATCGGGCTTATTAACAGCAACAGTTTTGAGTTTGTCACCGCCACCATCGTGGCCTGCTGTCTGGGGCTTTTTTCGGTGCGTGATATCAAAAAACGCTCTCAATTTTTCTTTACCACCCCGGGCATTGTGTTCATTTCGTATGGCATTGTTATTATTGGGTTTACCATGGCCTCATTACAAGGATGGGACCCCTTGTTTACCGACCTTATTTACGTTGGCATTAATGCCATTTTTATCTTATTCACCTATCCGCTTATTCTCCTGTTTGAGAAAACGTTCAAAATTACCACCGACCTCACACTTATTGAATTGAGTGATACCAACCTGCCCTTGCTGAAAGAGCTTATGAATAACGCACCGGGCACCTTTCATCACAGCCTGCAGGTAGCAAACCTGGCCGAAGCCGCGGCCGGTGCCATTCGGGCCAATGGGTTATTGTGCCGCGTTGCAGCCCTCTATCATGACATTGGCAAAATGGAAAACCCGGAGTACTTTGCAGAAAATCAGATGGCTCTAAACCCCCATGATAAACTAAAACCGCGCATGAGCGCACTGGTGATTAAAGCCCATGTTACCAACGGCAAAAAAATGGCTCACGAACACAAGCTCCCGGAACTGCTTATTGATTTCATCAAAACCCACCACGGTACCTCGGTGATTAAATTCTTCTACGAAAAAGCCAAAGAGCAATGCGATGAGGATAAAGACGAGATTATGGAAGAAGATTTTAGGTACGAAGGTCCGCTCCCACAAACCAAGGAAACCGGCATTCTATTGCTTGCCGACGGCGTTGAAGCAGCATCGAGGGCGATGAAAGATCCAAACTACTCCAAACTCAAATCCCTCATCACCAAAATGGTGGATAGCCGCGTAAATGACGGTCAGCTTAGCAAAACACCCCTGACCTTTCAGGATTTAAGTGTTATTAAAGACACCTTTCTGAATATTTTAGTGGGCATTTACCACAGCCGCGTAGAGTATCCGGATGATGAGACCGAGGATGACCAAAAAACTGAAGATAAGTCTGAAGACACGAGCGATAAAGCCAATTTACAGCCCGATGACGAAGATTGGGAAAACCGGTCGCGCCCTCCGGTAGATGACTATTACAATTCATAAATAGTATGAAATTTGACCATGAGTTGCGGCAGTATTTACAGTTTATAAAACTTGAAAAAGGGCTCTCCCAAAATTCCGTCACTTCCTATAAAAATGATCTGTACCGCTACTTGCAGTTCCTTTCGGCTACCTTAGGTATCAAAGACCTGGGCGGGGTAACACTACAACATATGGAGCAATACCTTGAAGAACTGGCAGCCATGGATCTTTCAGCAAGCTCGGTGGCCCGCAATATTTCAAGCATCCGCAGTTTCCATGAGTTTGCGGTGGTTGAGAATCTGGCTCAAGCCAATCCCGCTGAACTGATCGACCTCCCCAAAAAAACAAAAAAATTACCTGAGGTTCTTTCTACTGATGAAGTGGGCCAAATATTGGATATCCCCAATCGCGAAACCGCCACCGGCATCCGCAATGCGGCGGTGTTGGAGTGCCTGTATGCCACCGGTATGCGGGTAAGCGAGCTGACCGGCCTGGAGCTGGATAATCTGGTCTCTGAAATCGGCTTTATTCGCGTGGTGGGCAAAGGGAATAAAGAACGGCTGGTTCCGGTGGGTGAACATGCCCAGTCAGCGCTGGAACATTATATAGAAACAGCCCGTCCCCAATTCAAAAGTGATACCAATCCACAGAAGGCTAAAAATAAAGTGTTTCTGAGTCAGCGCGGAAACCCCCTCTCACGCCAAAGCATTTGGAATATTGTAGGTGATGCGGCTGAGCGCGCCGGCATTGAAAAGAATGTATATCCACACATATTTCGGCATTCTTTTGCCACCCACCTGCTGGAAGGCGGCGCCGACCTGCGCGCTGTACAAGAAATGCTGGGACATTCGTCTATCATCACTACCGAAATTTATACGCACGTTGACCGCTCCCTGTTGCGCCAGGTGCATAAAGAGTTTCATCCGAGGGCGTAAAAAAATTGATTAGAATGAACAACCCCGAGGCAAGCCATCGGGGTATCAATAATAGGAAGAAGGTATGCAAAACTTGGTTTCTATTTATTATCACCCACCCCTGCACCCCTCCAGAGGGGACTTACCCAAAGGGATGCCTTCGGCAAAGGATATTTTGGAGTATCTTGCTTCTATAAGCTATTCCGACCCAGAGGGTCGGGGAATTGAACCACTAAACTATTAACCCGATTTAACTCATGTTTCCAGTAATCTCATTTTGCACTTGTTTTTGATATATTATAAAGTGGAGATTTAAATGCTCAAGTTAATTTTTAGGTTCAATATGCTTTGTTCTGCTGAATTAAAAAAACTGAGGTTGGTTTTTGTAAAATACCCAGAGGTAGAAGCAGTGTATCTATTTGGCTCTGCTGCATCGAACAAACAAATATCAAACGGGATAGATACTGATATTGACCTCGGAATTGTTGCTTCCGATAATTCTATTGAAAAACGGAAAGTGAATCTTCATGCAGATATGATCCGACAAGGATTAGATCATGTTGATCTCGTTTTTTTCGACTCTGCAGATTTAATTCTTCAGTTTGAGATCATCCATCAAAATAAACTTATTTACAGCAAAGAGGAATTCAAGCATGGTGAACTTTTTTCAAACACCATTCGAAAGTATTTAGATTTTAAACCCTACCTTGACAGACAGCGAAAAAACCTAAAGAGTCGCATAATCAATGGTTAAGCCCGAAGTAATTCGTCGAAGATTGGAAAAACTTGATGAGTACCTTTCATATTTGGAAGATGTGCAAGAATATGATCAGCAAAAATTCTTAGCAAATATAGAAACATGGGCCAGTGCTGAAAGATTTTTACAAATGGCCGTAGAATTAGTGAATGATATTGCAAGCCACATTATTGCAGACGAAAAGGCAGGTACCATAAATCAATATCGGGATATTCCTGAAATATTTTTTGAGCAGAACTGGATTAATGATGAATTAAAAGAAAAATGGATTCACATTATTGGATTTAGAAATATTCTTGTTCACGGCTATGCAACTATTGACCGATCAATTGTATATGATATTATCCAGAATAATTTAAAAGATATAAAAACCTTGAAAAAAATATTTGCACAATTTCTATAAGACCTTACATATGACCATGAGCATAAAATATTATTGCATCATCATATTTTCGTTACTCTTATTATCCATAGGTAATAAAACTGCTGTTGCCCAAATTGGGTGGACCAAAACCTACGATAATACAGCCGTTGTTACCGCTGAGCGGCATGCTTCGCAGGTGGGCAAACGGATTCTCAAACAAGGCGGTAACGCGGTGGATGCGGCCGTGGCCGTGCAGTTTGCGCTGGCGGTAACGCTGCCGCGCGCCGGCAATATCGGCGGGGGCGGTTTTATGGTTATTCATCTGCATGATGGCACCGATACCACCCTCGATTTTCGGGAAGAGGCACCGTCGGCGGCCGGGCCGGATATGTATATTCGTGACGGCGAATACGTTCAGGAATTGAGTCGCCGAGGAGTGCTCGCCGTGGGCGTTCCCGGTGTGGTGGATGGCATGGTGAAAGCGCTGAATAAATACGGCAGCTTGTCATTTCAAAAAGTCATGCAGCCGTCTATTGATCTGGCGCACGAAGGATACCGGCTCTCATGGATTCAAGCCCAAACGCTGAATAGTGATGCCGAAACCTTAAAGCAGTACCCCGGCTCAAAAAAGTATTTTACCCGAAATAACGGTGAACTGTACAAAGAAGGCGACCTTTTTGTACAAAAAGATTTAGCCCAAACTCTGGGACAGATTGCACAAAACGGGCGCAGCGGTTTTTACAGTGGCAAAACGGCGGATATGATTGTAGCCGAAATGGAGCGCAACGATGGCCTCATCACCCATAAAGACTTAAAAAATTATCAAAGCAAATGGCGCGATCCCGTGCAAATGCAATTCCGCGGGTATGAACTTTCCATTATGCCACCGCCCAGCAGCGGCAGTATTGCTATTGCCCAGATGCTGGAGATGCTGGAACCTTATGACCTTGAAAATATGGGGTACAATTCCGCCGGTTACGTGCATTTGGTGACCGAGATTATGCGCCGCGCTTTTGCCGATCGCGCGTATTTCTTGGGTGATCCGGATTTTATAGATATTCCACGCCAAAAGCTACTCAGTGAATCATACAACAAACAACGTATGGAGAACTATAATCCATCGCAGGCCACCTCCAGTGATTCGGTTGATCACGGGGCAATCCCGTCTTTTTCGGTTGAATCATCCGAGACAACCCACTTTTCAATTGTAGATTCAGCCGGTAATGCCGTGGCCGTTACCACTACGCTGAATGGCAATTTTGGGAGCAAGGTAGCCGTTGACGGCGCCGGATTTTTTCTTAATAACGAAATGGACGACTTTACCGCCAAAGCCGGCGAACCCAATATGTTTGGGTTGATTCAGGGCAAAGCCAACGCTATTGAACCCGGCAAGCGCATGCTCAGCAGTATGTCGCCCGCCATTGTTACCAAAAACGATTCCGTTCGCATGGTCTTAGGGGCGGCGGGCGGACCGCGCATTATCTCGGCCGTCTTACAAAATTTTCTAAATATGGCCGTTTTTGGCATGAACGCTGCCAAGGCGGTATCGGCCCCCCGCTTTCATCACCAGTGGCTACCCGATGCTATTCGCTACGATCCGTATGGCATCAGCAAGGATACACGACAAATGCTCAAAGAAATGGGGCATACATTTACTGCAGGATCAATTGGCCGGGCGCATATTATTTATATAGATGATGCGGGGAAACCTCATGGTGCTGCAGACCCCCGCGGAGACGGGACGGTGGAAGGGTATTAATTGCAGGTTGCAGGTAAATTATTGTTATATGACCAAGATCAATCTCTTTAGTAATTCAGTGTTTTTGTGTTGAAAAATTACTGGATGCTTGTTAAAAATCGTAACGCATTTTTTAAATGAATTTATATAATGAGTTTTTTTCAATCATTTAAGTTTTTGAAAAGAACGATATTAGTTATGCGGTAATTGGCGGATTTGCAATGTCTTTTCATGAAGAGCCAAGATTTACCGAGGTCATTGATATTCTTGTAAGCCATGAGCACTTAGAGAAAAGTAAAAAACTGTTAGATAATTTACGTTTTTTTAGTTCGACAGATCCACATCCGTTTTTGGACACATCTTTAGTTCTCTACCGATTTGTTAAAACAGTTGACAATGATTATCTGGTACTTGATTTAATGGCGGGTAACGACAAAAAATTTGAGGATATCCTCAAAAATCGAATCTATTTTGAATGGCAAAAAGGACATTTGGCTGTGGTGAGTCGAGAAGATTTGATTCAACTAAAAAAAATGAGAAGTTCCGATCAGGATAAGGTTGATATAAAACACCTGCAAAATGATGAATAAAAAAACAATGGTAGAACGAAAGGTTGAGAAGCTAAATCAACTCTATCAATTCTATAAGAAGATTTCTAAAATTAAAGAGAGAAAAAAGCCCTATCAATCAGACAAAACCAATGAGCAATAATCTATGAGTGAAGAAACTGCTACGGCCGTAGAATCAATTGTATGGAAGGATGATCATGTACGCATCATTGATCAGACGTACCTTCCTAAGCGCAAGGTGTACAGCGATATACGCGATATGGGACGCATGTGGGAGGCCATAAAAAAGCTTCGCGTTCGGGGGGCGCCTGTCATTGGTATAGCAGCAGGGTACGGTTTCTATATGGGCATTAAAGAGCTCCCGGAATCAACCTTCGACAGCTTTTGGGTGGAGGTTGAACGCCTGGCCGAATATCTGCGGGGCGCTCGCCCCACGGCCGTTAACCTGGAGTGGGTATTGAATCGCATTATGACCACCATGCAGGCGCACAAAGATGAACCCATTGCTGACATCAAAAAAGTGGCCCTTAAAACGGCCAAAACCATCCACGCCGAAGACAAGCGCATCTGCAAAAAGATTGGTGAAAACGGCGTAGAATTAGTCGATAAAGGGAGCCATATTCTCACCCATTGTAATACCGGAAGCCTTGCCACTGGGCAATGGGGCACGGCGCTGTCGGTTATTTTTCATGCTCACGAGGCGGGCAAGGAAATTGAAGTGTGGGTTGATGAAACGCGTCCACTTATGCAGGGCGCACGGCTGACCGCCTGGGAGCTAAAACAGGCTGAAATTCCCATGAAGGTCATTGTTGATTCGGCAGCGGGTTCGCTCATGCAGCGCGACAGGGTTGATATGGTAATTGTGGGCGCTGACCGCGTAGCCGCAAACGGCGATGTAGCCAACAAAATTGGCACCTATTCGCTGGCCGTACTGGCCCATGAAAATGAGATTCCTTTTTATGTGGCGGTGCCGCTTTCAACTATTGATATGAAACTGGAACACGGTGCAGATATTCCCATCGAAGAACGTGACCCGAAGGAAATCACGTCTTTCAATGATTCACAGATCACCCCTAAAAAAACACCCGCTTACAACCCGGCCTTTGATGTAACCCCGAATCAATACATCACAGGTTTTGTTACGGAGAAGGGCATTATTGAGCCGCCCTATGATGAGGTATTTGAAAAGCTATTTGAGAATTAATTTTTAAAAATAACCGCTGAGGAAAGGAGGTACGCAGAGACGAATATAAAATGGAGTTGTTTTCTTTAATGTACCTCTGCGAAATCCTCTGTGTAACTCAGCGGTATAATTTTATGAATTTTGGGTTTTAATATTTTCCAACGCTTCCAGTATGGCATCGGCTTTGATGGAGTGATGCGAGGCGTGCCAAACCACTTCGCCTTTATCGATAATAAGCGCCTGCGGCGATTCGTGGCGCACGCCGGTCTGCTCGGCAATATAATTGGACACCGGCCGGCTTTTAATGACGTTCAAAAAGTTCATCCCGGCCTTCGCTTTTATATCCTCAAACTGCTGCTCAATTTCCTGCCGTGCCAAAAAGCAGATACTGCACGTGTGGCTGTGCTTATACACCAGCTGCGGTTGGTCCTCAGAAGCGTTTATCACTTCCTCGGCTTCTTCTTTAGCCGTGATTATATTCCAATCTTCTTTATCTACACCGGAACCTTTTATTGCGTTTTTCATTGTCTTAAATATACCCATATTAAAAATTATATTTGCGATTCATTCTCTGATATTTTCCGATAGATCCCTACTGAATAAACCGTAGCAAACCCGGCAAATATTATAAATCCGGCAACTGCGCAGACTATTTTCCAGGTTACGCCTGAATCAATGCTGTTGACCATCGTCAGGTATGACCCACTAAGGGTCCCGTAAATCAGCGGAGCTATAGCAGCATGTTTGGCATCTAAATTTTTGAATTTCATTTTAAGTGGTTAAAGGCATTTGAAAAACTATATGATTGTGCCATTCTGTCCGCCGGCTGGCGGACAGGATGAAAAGGGTGGTTATGCAAAGGCCTGATTTCGTCAATCAAAATTTAGTCACCCATGCAAATACCGATATCACGGGCGGTTTGCAGGGTATCGCTCTTTAACGGAACCGATTTCATTTTATCGGCCACTTCACTGATGGGCATGCGTGTCATCTCGTTATCACGCAGGCCTACCAATTTATTGAAGTCGCCATCTTGTATGCAGCGAATGGCGGCCGCACCAAAGCGTAATGAAATCAGCCGGTCATAGGTCGTGGGTGATCCGCCGCGCTGCAAATGACCCAATACAACTGAACGCGACTCCTTGCCAGTACGTTCGCTCAGCTCGTGGGCCACCTGTCGGGCAATACCGCCCAGGCGTACTTCTTGTCCCACACTTTTGCCCTTGGTAACCATTCCGCCATCGTGGGGTTTCGCGCCCTCGGCAGCCACAATAATGGTATAGCCGCGCCCTTTCTCTTCGCGTTCGTTAATTTTTTGCACAATCGAATCATACCGAAACGGAATCTCGGGAATCAGGATCACATCGGCAGAGGAACTGATGCCCGAGTGCAGGGCGATCCAGCCGGCATACCGGCCCATCACCTCTACAATCATCAATCGATGATGCGATTCGGCAGTTGTGGTAATTTTATCAATCGCTTCGGTGGCCGTGGTTACGGCGGTGTCAAAGCCGAGGGTTACATCGCAGCCGTAAATGTCATTATCAATCGTTTTGGGAATACCTACAATATTCACGCCTTTTTGCACTAACTGATGCGCAATACGCATGGAACCATCGCCCCCAATGGCTATCATGGCATCAATGTCGTGTTCATCAAATGTTTCCAGCAGCTGGTCCGAGACATCGCGGGTTCGTTCGTTTCCCTCCTCATCCACGTAGGGCATTTCGAAGGGATTGCCGCGATTGGCGGTGCCCAGAATGGTGCCGCCCTGAAAAGTGATGCCCCGCACCGATCGTTCATAAAGCTGTACAAAAGGATCATCGGTAAAAATGGAGCCATACCCATTGCGGATGCCGAATACATTCCAGCCCTGTTTTAGAGCCGCAAGCGTAGCGGCACGAATCGCTGCATTCAAGCCAGGGGCATCACCGCCGCCGGTGTTGATAGCTATATTCATTATTTACTCAACCTCCAATGGAACGCCCTGCATTTGGAAAGCTTCATGCGCCTGCTCAGCTCCCAGTCCCTCACGGGTGATGCGGGCAGTGTCATCGGTCATGTCAATAATAGTTGTTTCTTGAGCAGGCAACTCTTGCTGGTTATCAATAATGATGTCAACCAGTTTGTCAAACTCACGCAAAAAAGGCTCGCGTTCAAACTCCTTAAGCGTCCCGTTGGTCATTGAGGGCTTTTTGGCCGTGATAGCCAACATGGGGTGACCAATTTCTTTGACCAGCTGCTGACATATTGGATAATCGGGCACGCGAATACCTACCGTTTTCTTTTTGGGATGCACCAGCAGCTTGGGCACCTGTTTGGTGGCCGGCAAAATGAGGGTGTACGGACCCGGAATGAGGCGTTTGATAAGCTTAAAATTTTTATCATTGATGTGCGCAAAAGT